>Ga0114931_10002616_pt1 | contig 22841 bp, 24 predicted proteins | sample 2SBtaG_FD_89579 | JGI IMG/M metagenome (GOLD analysis project Ga0114931, IMG submission 89579) | Deep subsurface microbial communities from Kolumbo volcano to uncover new lineages of life (NeLLi) - 2SBTROV14_V59a metaG | ecosystem: Environmental > Aquatic > Marine > Volcanic | place: Kolumbo... | reverse complement strand
CCTGCCCGGTATCGACATACCGGAAATCGCCGACCTGAATGAGGTGGACAACATGCTTGCGGAACGTGTACAGGAGTGGACCCAGCAGTGGAAGGCCGATGGTCTTAAGGAGGGCCTCGAAAAAGGCCTAGAAAAGGGCCTAGAAAAAGGACTGAAAAAGGGCCGAAAGGAGGGCGAGATAACCCTGCTGCTGCGCTTGCTGGAGAACCGGTTCGGCCCCCTGGACGAACACATCAGGCCCAGGCTGGAAGCGGCCGATACCGAACAGCTCTTACGTTGGGGCGAGCGAGTGCTTTCGGCAGACAGCCTGGATGAGATCTTTTCCTGAATATCTCCGGGATCGAAACCGATGGAAAGAAAAATCGTCCTCTGGGTCGTCTCCCTGACCGTGATTGGCCTGCTGCTGGCCCTGTTCCTGCCCGGTGGCAAACAGGCGGACAGGAATCCCAAGCTGCCCTGGAAGATCCATGTCGACCACCAGGGCGACTCGCAGGTGTTCGGCCTGACCCTGGGCCACAGCACCCTGAACGATGCCCGTCAGATTCTCAGCAACGACGGCAAGGTCAGTCTCTTCATCACCCGGCATGGAAAACCCGCCCTGGAGGCCTTCTTCGAGCGCATCTATCTGAGTGGTATCCGGGGTGACTTCGTGCTTGTGCTGCAGGCGGACCCGAAGCTGCTGCAGGCACTCTACGAACGGGGCAGGCGCATCGGGCGGACCACCGACATCACCCGCAAGGTGGAATTGGCGCCAGAGGACATGGAGCGGGTCGGTCGGCTGCCGATCAGGCTGATCAACTATGTCCCCTACGCCAACTTGGACGAGCAGCTGGTGTTGCAGCGGTTCGGCGAACCGGCGGAACGTCTAAAGGAACCAAACAGCAGCGTGGTGCACTGGATCTATCCCCGGGTCGGACTGGACATCGCCCTCAACCCGGAGGGCAAGGAACTGTTGCAGTATGTCCAGCCGGGACAGATCGACGAGGTGGTCAAGGCCCTGAAGAAGGCCGGTGGTGGCTAGGCGCTTGTCCGAGCATAGAGGCACCTATTGCGGAAAAGCGATTTCCTTCGCTACGGTTCCTATTCTCGGACAAGCGCCTAGTCCTGGTCCTCCGCGTCCGGCATGCGCTGCCTGGGCCTTCTCTTCTTCTTTTCCACGGGCAGGTCTTCATCCATGAGGATACGGTGTCCCTCCCCCTCCAGATCGTCGAACTGGCCGCTGCGAGCGGCCCAGAAGAGCACCACCACCGCCACCAGGCCGAGGGCGATCATGCCGGGAATGAGACCGTAGATGACTTCCATCTGATTACTCCGAATCGGGCACCTTGAACAGGGTGCGGATGCGCGCCGAGTTGCCGATTACCGCCAGGGAACTCAGGGGCATGGAGACGGCCGCCACCAGGGGGGTGACCACCGCCGCCATGGCCAGCGGCACCATGATGATATTGTACACGATGGAGAGGCCGATATTCTGCCGGATGGTGCGCAGGGTGCGCCGCGACAGGCCGATCGCCAGCCTGACCTTGGCCAGCTCGCTGCTCATGAGCACGATGTCTGAGCTGGCGATGGAGACATCGGTCCCCGAGCCCATGGCGATACCCACGTCGGCGCGCACCAGGGCCGGGGCGTCGTTGACCCCATCCCCCACCATGGCGACCCGGCGCCCCCCCTGCTGCAGCTTGCGGATCACCTCGTCCTTGTCTTCCGGCAGCACCTCGGCGACCACTTCCATGCCGCCCAGGCGCCGGGCGATGGCCTCGGCGACCAGTCGGCGGTCCCCGGTCAACAGGGTCAGCTCCAATCCCTGCCGCTTGAGCCGCTCGATGACCTCCACCGCGTCCGCGCGCAGGCGGTCCTCGATGGCGATCAGCGCCAGCTCCCGGCCATCCTGGGCCAGGCGGATCGAACCTATGCCCCGCTGCTCCAGATTGGCGGCGATTTCGGCCAGGCGGGGGACACGCGTCACCCCCCGATTTGTGAACCAGGCATCGCTGCCGGCCAGCAGTCGCCGGCCGTCCACCCGACCCCCAACCCCCAAGCCAGGCCGGTTATCGAACTCCTCTACCCGCAGCTGGCGGTAGTCCAGCCCCTGGTCATCCGCCCAATCGACCAGGGCCTGAGCGGTGGGGTGTTCGGAATAGCGCTCCAGAGCCGCCAGGTGGCCCAGCAGGAAACGCAGCTCTTCCGAGAGACTCTCCCCCTCGTGCCACTCGTCGTCGTCCAGATAGACGGCCACCAGCGACAGGCGCCCCTCAGTGAGGGTCCCGGTCTTGTCGAAGACCAGGTGATCGATGGACGACAGGCCCTCGAGTACCTCCCCATTGCGCACCAGGATACCGTGCCTGGCCCCCAGACCGGACGCCACCGCGATGGCCATGGGGGTGGCCAGGCCGAAGGCGCAGGGGCAGGTGATGATCAGCACCGAGGTGGCCGCCAGCAGGGCCAGTTCCAGGGAGGTGGATTGCCACCAGAGGAAGGTGGCCAGGGCGAGGGCCAGGGTCGCCGCCACGAACCAGGGCACCACCTGGTCGGCGATGCACTGGATCGGCGCCTTGGAGGCCTGGGCCTGCTCTACCAGACCGATGATCCGCCCCAGGGCGGTCTCCCGCAGGGAGCCGGTCATGCGCAGCTGCAACATGCCATGACCATTCATAGTACCGGCGGAGACCCGGTCCCCGGGCCTCTTCTCCACCGGCAGGGACTCGCCGGTGAGCAGCGCCTCGTCGACGCTGCTGCTGCCCTCCTCCACCTCCCCGTCCACCGGGATGCGCTCCCCGGGTTTCACCAGTACCCGTTCGCCCTGGGCGATGGCGCGCACCGGGACCAGTCTCTCTTCACCGTCGCGCAGCACCGTCGCCACCCGTGGCTGCAGATCGAGCAGCCGCTGGGTGGCCGCCACCGCCTGGCGCTTCGAGATGGCCTCGAGATAGCGCCCCACCAGGATCACGAACAGGAAGTTGACCACCGTATCGAAGTAGACGTGACCGGTCGGGCTGGCGGTGACCGTGATATAGGCCGAGTAGAGGTAGGTGATGCTGGCGCCGATGGCAATGGGCAGATCCATGCCCAGATGGAAGTTCTTCAGGCCGGACCAGGCGCCCCGGTAGAAGGGAAAACCGGAATAGAGCAGCACCGGGGTGGCCAGCGCCAACCCCACCCAGTGGAACATCTGGCGAAATTCCCCCTGGTCGGCCCCGGCATAGAGGGCGATGGAGATCCACATCAGATTCATCATGCCGAAGGCGGCTAAGGCCATGCGGTAGAGCAGGCCGCGGTTCTGCCGCTTGATCGCCCCCTCTGCCACCTCCGGGTCATAGGGCACGGCGGCATAGCCGATCTGGGCCAGGCGGGCGAGCAGGGTGGAGAGGGCGACCTGGCTGTTGTGCCACTTGAGATGAAGACGGCGTGCCGAAAGGTTGACCTGGGCCTGGATCACCCCCGGGATGGCCTGCAGCGAGTGTTCGATCAACCAGACACAGGCGGCGCAGTGGATCCCCTCCACCAGCAGGTGGATCTCGCGCTCCTCCCCCAGCTCGGGAACGAACTCCGCCTGTACCTCATCCATGTCATAGAGGGCCAGGTCCTTGGGCGGCTCCGGTGGCGGGGCCAGGCAGACATCCTCCGGGGTGCGCTGGTAGAAACCCTCCAGACCGGTCTGATAGATCATCTCACAGACGGCCTTGCAGCCGTTGCAACAGAAGTGCCTGGGCTCACCCTCGATCTCAGCGACCAGATCCTGGCCGGGCGCGATCGGCAGGCTACAGTGAAAACAGGTCTGATTCGGGTCGGGAACCGACACTATACAACTGCCCTTTCCGGGAATATGGGTTGGAATGCAAATGGGGCCATGGTACGAACATCCGGCAGGTTGAGCAAAACTCAGGGCTCAGCACCGCACTTGTCCAACCGATATCTGCAGGCGTTACGCCCAACCTGGCGGCTGCGGGCCGTAGGGTGCGGTGAGGCACTCGAACTGGTGTAGGGATGCACCGTTTGTGGGCCAAAGGGTGGAACCGCACCTTTCCTGAGGCTGTCGCCAACCCACTATCGGTGTGGTATGGCATTGTGCCCAACCGAGCATCCGGGAAAGCCGTCAGGTGGTATCAGGGGGCCCAATCGATACCCACGCCCAAGCGCTTCGGGGCGTAGTACTCGTCTTTGCCCCGTTTGGCGGTGGTGAGGGTATCCCAGGCACCGATGAGCGGAAAGCTCACCTTCGCTTCATAGACCCCAGGCGCCACCCGGTGCATGGGCACGGAGAAGTCGTCCTTCTTGTTGGAGGGACGGTAGGCATAGAAGGTCACGGAATCGGGGGTCACCGGATGGCCCTGTCTGTCCTTGACATTAAAACGGCAGAGCACCGCCTCGCCGACGGGGATCTTGCGCGGCAGCGAGACCTGCATCTGCCAGCCCGGGTCCCGGGCCTGGCGATCGAGCATGTGTTTCTCATAGTCCTGCCCACGGTCGTAGAAATCATCCACCACCAGGCCGGGGCTGGTATCGATCGCCATATAAACCATGAAGAGATTCATGGAGAGGAAGGTGACCACCATGGCCACCCAGCCGATCACCCAGGGACTGCGCCAAGCTGAATTTTTATCTGCCATAGAAACTTACTGACTCAAAGAAAAGGACATATATTCCCGGGGTATGGCCGGGGGCGGGCCACCAGCGGCCAGTGCCGGAGACCCGTCAGCGTTTGGGCCCGATGAAGACGCTCTTGCGCATACCTTCCAACGTCTTGCCCTCTGCCTCCCCGCGAACGTAGAAGGTGATGGGTGTGGTCTCGGCCCGCAGGTTCGCCTTGGGCACCCGTACGAAGACGGTATGGGGCGTCACCTTCCCGTGGTGGGCGAGCACCTTGTTCTTGGCGTCGACCAGCACCAGGCCCTTTGGTCCCTCCGCGCTGATGGTGACCGGGAGATCGTCCGGCATCTTGTTGAGGATCTTCAGGGTGTACTTGTTCTGGATGCTGCCATCGCTCTGCAAGACGAACAGGGGTTGGCGGGAGTGGATCACCTTGAGTTCCAGAGAGCCCAGGGTGGAGAGACCAAACACGATCCCGCCCAGGGCGGCGGCCATGATGCCGCTATAGACCCAGACCCTCGGGCGTGACCAGATGGGTTTGGGTTTGTGGTTGGCCGCCAGTTCCTCGTAGGACTCGTAGCGGATCAGACCGGTGGGACGGCCAAGCTTTTCCATCACCGCATCGCAGGCATCGAGGCAGAGGCCACACATGATACAGCCCTCCTGCTGGCCCTGGCGGATGTCCACGCCGGTGGGACAGACCGCGATACACTGTTTGCAGTCGACGCAGTCGCCCACGGTCCGGTCCTGTTCGCTCTGGTTCTTCTTGACCCGGCCACGGGGTTCGCCACGATGATAGTCGTAGGTGGGGACCACCGTGGTCTGGTCGATCATGGCGCTCTGGATACGCGCATAGGGGCAGAGCCAGAAACAGGCCTGCTCGCGCATGTAGCCCGCCAGCACATAGGTGCCTGCGGTGAACAGGGCGATGGTGCCGTAGGCCACCGAGCCGGCCTGCAGGGTGAAGAAATCGTGCCAGAGCTGAAATGCGTCGTAGAACCAGGCCACGAAGCTGATGCCCGTCAGCACTGAGATCACCAGCCAGATGAGGTGTTTGGTGAGCTTGATGCGTACCTTGGTGGCATCCAGGGGGGCCTTGTCCAGCTTGCGCCGTTTCGGCGGAGTCCCCTCCAGCTTCTCTTCCAGCCAGGTGAAGACATCGGTCCAGACCGTCTGGAAACAGAAGAAACCGCAGTAGACCCTTCCCGCCATGGCAGTGGTCACCGCCAGCAGCAGGGCAAAGAAGAGCAGGGTCAGGGAGAGCATCCAGAAATCCTGCGGTAGGATGGTGGCGCCGAAGATGTGGAACTGGCGGTTGGGGATGTCGAACAGTACCGCCTGGTGGCCATTCCAACGCAGATAGGGGCCAAAGAAGAAGACCAGCCAGACCGAGGAGGTCAGCCATTTGATTCTGCGCCACTTACCCCCCATGCGTTTGGCATGGATGGTCTCTTCACCGGTGTTGAGATGCCAATGCTCGGCCTCGGCATAGAGATCATCCATGGTTGCCTGCTGAGCGGTGTTCTGCTGATCGTTCAAGGAAGTATCTCCAGCTCTGGATCTATGAAAATTGCGCCATTCTAGCGATCTACAAGCGCCTCGACCAATGCGATTTATCAATGGCCTCCATGGCCCATTCTAAGTTAGAACCAATAAAAAAGGGGAGGTTCACACCCCCCCCCTTCTAATTCAACCCTGGCCAGTCGGATTATTTGTGCTTCTCGGCATCGCCCTTGATCAGCGAACCTACCTTGAAGGCCAGGAACACGATGATGATGACGGCGACAGCCACCGAGGCGATCGAACCGATGGTCACTGCATCCCAATGCAACTGCATGTCAAAACCCCCCCTGATTTACACTCGCGCGTGGCGGTGAGGCCCACCACGCGCATTACCCTATGAAGTTCGTTTACTGGCTGGCCTGACCGCCACCCAGCTTATAGACGTAGACGGCCAGCTTCTTGATCTCATCCTTGGACAGTTTGCTGTTGCCACCGCCGAATGTCGGCATCTGCGCCTGCCGGGTCTGCTTGTCCCCCGGGAAATTGACCCCGTGGGTGATGGTGCGCTTGATACTGTCCAGTTGGGTCTCGTTCCCCTCTGGCAGAAAGCGGAAGATACCGTCTGTCAGGTTGGCCGAACCCAAGGGGTGCATCCCCTTGCCATCCACCCCATGACAGCCGATACAGCCCTTACTGGTGAACAGAGGGGTGGATTTAGGCTTACCCTGGACGATGGCGTTGGCGAGTTCGTCGATCTCCGCCGCGGTCAGATCGGACCCCCCCTTGGCCGGCATCATGCCTTGACGACCCATGGTGATGGTCTGCTGGATGGTGCCGATGTCACCCCCGTAGAGCCAGTCGTCGTCCGCCAGCACCGGGAAGCCGGGGTTGCCCTGTCCACCCGACCCATGACAGGCCGCGCAGTTGTCACCGAACAGGACCTTGGCCGAGGCCACGGTGTAGTCCGCCAGGCCGGGATCCGCCAGGATCTGCTTGGCGCTCATGCTGTTGATCTTCTCCTCATAGGGCCCACGCACCTTCGCCACTTCGGCCAGGCCCTCCTTGTACTCCTTCATTGCGGTCCAGCCCATGACCCCTTTGGTAGGCTCCTGACCGACCGGCCACATGGGGTAGAGGATGGCGTAGCCAACCCACCACAGCAGCGAGGCCCAGAAGGCGATCATCCACCAGCGTGGTGGTGGGTTGTCGAGTTCCCGGATGTTGTCGTCCCAGATATGCCCGGTATTGTTTTCACCCGGAAATGGATTGTTATCCGCCATTATTTCTCTCCCCTATCTATTCTGTCTTCGTCCATCGGGATGAACCGGTGTTTCTCCAGCTTCTCCCGATTCTTGGGCCGCAATGCATAGAAGTACACAATGATCATCAGGAGGAAGGTGACCAGGGTCATGATCAGACCAACCCAATCATTGCGGGTCATCGCCTCCCAATCGGTGTAAAAGTACTCCGCCAGGCTGCTCATGAGGCTACTCACGATAGGCCGTGTTGTCGTCTATCTTGGCCATGGTGCCAAGGACCTGCAGGTAGGCCACCACGGCATCCTCTTCGGTCTTGCCCTTGAGTTCGGCATTGGCGTTGGCGATATCTGCGTCGGTGTAGGGCACCCCCATCATACGCATGACCTCGAAGCGTTTCTTCATGTCCTTGTCCGCTACCGAGGTTTCGTGCAGCCAAGGGTAGTTCGGCATCACCGACTCGGGTACTACGGAACGGGGTGCGCGCAGGTGCTTGCGGTGCCAGGTGTCAGAATACTTGCCCCCCACCCGGGCCAGGTCGGGACCGGTGCGTTTTGAACCCCATTGGAACGGATGGTCATACATCGACTCCGCGGCCAGGGAGTAGTGGCCATAGCGCTCCTTCTCGTCGCGGAAGGGCCGGATCATCTGCGAATGGCAGAGGTAGCAGCCTTCACGCTGGAAGATGTCGCGCCCCGCCAGCTCCAGGGCGGTATAGGGGCGTATCCCATCCCCCGGTTTCCAGTCGTGCAGGGTCTGACCCGCCTTGCGCTGCCAGACCAGTTCGGGAACCTTGTTGTACTCCATGGTGTTCTTCATGTAGAAGAGCGGCACGATCTCCACCAGCCCGCCCACGCTGAGCACCATTGCCAGGATGATCAGGAGCAGCCAGATGTTCTTCTCCATCCGCTCCTGCAGGCCGATTGCTTGATTGTTATTCGCCATTTGCGAACCCCTCCTAAATGATTAAGCCGCGGCCGAGGCGGTGGCCGCCTGGCGGATGGTATCTTCGCTGGTGGCCTTGCGGACCGTCATCAGCACGTTGATCAGCATCAGCACGGCACCGGTCACGAAGATCATGCCGCCCACTGCGCGCATGGCGTAGTAGGGATGCATCGCCTCCACCGATTCGGCGAAGGTGTAGGCCAGGGTGCCGTAGTCGTCGTAGGCGCGCCACATCAGGCCCTGCATGATGCCGGAGACCCACATGGCGACGATGTAGACCACGGTGCCGATAGTGGCGGTCCAGAAGTGGGCGTTGATCAGCTTCAACGACCACATCTCGGTGTGGAAGGTGCGCATCATCAGGTGATAGATGGAACCGATGGCGACCATGGCGACCCAGCCCAGGGCCCCGGAGTGGACGTGCCCGATGGTCCAGTCGGTGTAGTGCGAGAGGGCGTTGACGGTCTTGATCGACATGATCGGGCCCTCGAAGGTCGACATGGCGTAGAAGGCCAGGGACATGATCAGGAAGCGCAGGATGTAGTCGGTGCGCAGGCGGTCCCAAGCGCCGGAGAGGGTCATCATGCCGTTCACCGCACCACCCCAGGAGGGGATGATCATGGCGATGGAGACGGCGGCGCCCAGGGAACCGGTCCAGTCCGGCAGGGCGGTGTACTGCAGGTGATGGGCGCCCAGCCAGACATAGCCGAACATCAGGGCCCAGAAGTGAATCACCGAGAGGCGGTAGGAGTATACCGGACGCCCGGCCTGCTTGGGCACGAAGTAGTACATCATGCCGAGAAAGCCCGCAGTCAGGTAGAAGCCCACCGCGTTGTGGCCCCACCACCACTGGATCATGGCGTCCTGCACCCCAGAGAAGAGGGAGTAGGACTTGAACAGACTGACCGGGATGGCCAGGCTGTTGACCACGTGCAGATAGGTGATCATCACCATCATGCCCAGGAAGAACCAGTTGGAGACATAGATGTGTGACGACTTACGGGTGGCGATGGTCATCAGGAAGTTGAAGGTGTAGGTCAGCCAGACCACCGCGATTGCCAGATCGATCGGCCACTCCAGCTCTGCGTACTCCTTGGACTGGTTGATACCTAGCGGCAGGGTGATGACCGCGGCGACGATGATCAGGTTCCAGCCCCAGAAGACGAACCAGGCCAGTTTGTCGCTCCACAGCCGGACCCCGCAGGTGCGCTGTACGCTGTAGTAGGAGGTCGCCATGAGCGCACAGCCGCCGAAGGCGAAGATGACGGCATTGGTGTGCAACGGCCGCAGCCGCCCGAAGGTGATATACGGGATATCGAAATTCAGAAAAGGCCATGCCAGCTCCGAGGCGATATAAACGCCTATCGAAGTACCTACCACGAGGTAGACAACTGCCATGACAGTGAACCAGCGTACAACTGTCAGGTTGTATTTCTGCTCGGCTACGGCGTCCATGAACCCCCCTCTAAGAGAAAAAATTATTAAACAAAACTGGGGGCATAAGCTGGAACCCCCCGAACAAGACTCAAACGCGCCTAAGGGCCCATTTGAGGGTGATATATATCACTCTATTCCACCCCCCTCTGTCAATATGCCCATCAGGAGAATTTAACTACTACTTATTGAGCTAAGTGACTGATATAAAGGTAATTATAAGCTGCCATCAAGGAAATTGATCCAGATCAATAAAAATGCGATACATCGAAATATCACGAGATATTAAATCTGATGAAAACAGTGGGTTATAGAATGATCGACGCCCACCGATCAGATCGAAGCGGCCAGCCGCTCCAGCCCCCTCAGATCGAGCAGGACCAGGCGTTTGCCCCGCAGGCGGATCAGACCGTCTCCCTGCAGGCGGGTGAGCAGGCGGCTCACGGTCTCTCTCGCCAGCCCCAGATAGCTGGCGATGTCGGAACGGGACATGCTGAGACGGAAGGATTCCGCCGGTAGGCCACGCACCCGCAGGCGCTGCGACAGGCTCAACAGGAAGGCCGCCAGGCGCTGCTCGGAATTCTGTTTGATGAGCGAGGAGATCAGCTGCTGGTGGAACGCCACCTCACGGCCCAGCATCTCGATGATGGCGCGCTGCAGGGATTCCAGCGGACGCCCCGACGCCTCCAGCCGGCTCAACCAGAGATCGCACACCTGGCTCGGCTCCAGGGCCAGCACGCTGGTGGTGTAGCGGCGGCCGGCCATGGCGTCCGTGCCGATCAGTTCGCCCGGGAGATAGAAGCCCACGACCCGCTGCCTGCCTTGGGCATCCTGCGATACCGCCTTGAAGGAGCCCGACTTGACCGCGAAGATCGATTGCAGGGGCTGGTCATTGTCGAACAGCCGGACACCGTTGGGGATGGCGCGACGCCGCTTCAGAATCTCCGCCACCACCCCGCCGGCATCCGCACCATAGTCCAGCACCTGACAGACCGGGTCGAGGCCGCAGGCGCTGCACTCCACCTCACCCTCGCCGAAGGCCAGGGGTATCTCGGGGATCTGCCGGGAGTGTGCGGTCCGGCTCATTTGAAGATCGCGTCCACCGAGAAGCCATCCCGTTCCAGGATATCCCGCAGCCGGCGCAGGGCGTCCATTTGAATCTGGCGCACCCGCTCCCGGGTCACCCCCAGCTCGTTGGCCACCTGCTCCAGGGTGGAGTTCTCGTAACCGTGCAGGCCGAAGCGACGCTCCACCACCTCGCGCTGCTTGTCGTTGAGCTTCTCCAGCCAGCGGTCGAGGTTCTCCTGCAGGCCATCGTTCTGGATGCCCACCGTGGGGTCCTGGATCTTGTCGTCGGCAATGGTGTCCAACAGGGGTTTGTCCGCATCCTTGCCAAACGGCGTATCCACCGAGGTCACCCGCTCGTTGAGCCCGAGCATGCGCTTGACCTCGCCGATCGGCTTGTCGAGCAGCTCGGCGATCTCTTCCGAGCTGGGCTCGTGATCCAGGGTCTGGGCCAGTTGCCGGGCGGCCCGCAGGTAGACATTGATCTCCTTGACCACGTGGATCGGCAGGCGGATGGTCCGGGTCTGGTTCATGATCGCCCTTTCGATGGTCTGGCGGATCCACCAGGTGGCATAGGTGGAGAAGCGAAAACCCCGTTCCGGGTCGAACTTCTCCACCGCCCGAATCAAGCCCAGGTTCCCCTCTTCGATCAGGTCCAGGAGCGCCAGGCCCCGGTTCATGTAGCGGCGCGCGATCTTCACCACCAGGCGCAGATTGGATTCGATCATGCGCTGGCGGGCCGCCTGATCCCCTTTCTGCGCCCGGCGGGCGAAGTAGACCTCCTCTTCCGCGGTCAACAGCTTTGAGATGCCGATCTCGTTGAGATAGAGCCGGGTGGCATCCATATGGGAGTCACTCGGCTCCAGGGACCTCTTGACGATGGGGACGTTCGGCTTGCTGGGTTCCAATTCCGCCTCGACATCGGCCAGTTCGGGCGGACCGGCGACCAGCAGTTCCTCCTCCCCCAGCAGACTGTCGCTGGAGGACTCTTCTTCGCTCACGTCCATCTCGTCCAGCTCTTCACTCATGGCAGATCTCCAAATGGCCTAGCGATTGCCCGGCAACAGAGGCAGTGGGTTGATGGGCCTGCCTCCTCTTCTGATCTCGAAATGCAGTACCGGTTCGCGGCCGTTCAGGGCCAATCCCATCTCCGCGATCCGTTGACCTCTTGCCACCTGCTCGCCCTCATGCACCAGCAGACGCTGGTTGTAGCCGTAGGCGGTGAGGTACTTATCGTTGTGTTTGATGATGATAAGGTTTCCATAGCCAACCAGTCCACTCCCGCTGTAGACCACCCGGCCCGCCTCGGCGGCCACTACCGGCTGGCCCCTGACGCCACGGATGCGTATCCCCTTGCGTGCCGGATCACTGGCCGAAAAGGTTTGCACCACTCTGCCCCTGGTCGGCCAGCGCCAATGCAACTTGAGCCGGCCCTTGGCCTCCCTGGTCACCTTCACCCGTGCCTTGGCCTGGGTTTCGGCCTGGACCTTGGGCGCCCCCCGGATGGGTGATGGCGATGCCGCCTTGACCGCGGATTCCGGCGTCGTCCGGGTCAATGGGGTCGCGGGGTGGCGAGGTCGATGGGTGGGCCTGGCGTGCCTGGGCGGGGGCTTGAGGCGCAGCCGCTGCCCGGGATAGATCCGATAGGCCGGCCCCCGTATGTGGTTCCAGTGGGCCAGATTGTGGTAGTCCAGGCGATAGCGCCAGGCGATGGCGTAGAGGGTGTCGCCAGGCCCGACCCGGTAGTAGTCCAGCCGTTGCGGCGCCTTGGAGACCCTGGGCGCCGGGTAGTCGCGGTTGGAGACCGGCGCGACCCCGCGGCTCGCACAACCACTCAGAAGGCTGGCCAGCAGCGCCAGCGAGAGCAGCCAGCCGGCATGGCGGGGTATATCGATATGCGCCGCAATCAAACCGCCGCCAGCCTCCCTGTCAGCTCATTGCAGGTAATAGATCGCCAGGGCGAAGGCCAGGACCATCAGCCAGCCGAGCCGGTCGATATACTGATGCAGGGCCCTCTCCATGCGTTCGCCCCCCCAGGCCATGAGCGCCGCCACCAGGAAGAAACGGGTCCCCCGGCCAATCGCCGAGGCGATCACGAAGGGTGGCAGGGACATGGCGATCACCCCCGCGGTAATGGTGAAGACCTTGTAGGGTATGGGTGAGAAACCGGCCAGAAAGATCGCCCAGAAGCCCCAAGCATCGAACCAGGCCTTGGCGTGCAGATAGGCCTCCCAGTAGCCCAATTCGTGCAGCCAGGGTTCGATCAGATCGAAGGCGAAGATACCGATAGTGTAGCCGAGCAGCCCCCCCAGTACCGAGGCCAGGGTGGTGAGACCGGCGAAGTACCAGGCCTTGGAGGGGGTCGCCAGACTCATGGGGGCCAGCATGACATCCGGTGGGATGGGGAAGAAGGAGGATTCGGCGAAGCTCAGGCCCATCAGGTAGCGGGGGGCATGGGGATGGCGGGACCACCGCATGGCGCGGGCATAGAGCTTTGAGAAGAGGCGCATGTTGAGACTGTCCTGTGGATCGATTCAGCGCGTCCCCCCCTTCAGGGGGACGAAATTGGCGGCCTCCAGCTGTTCCTGCTGGTAGCCCTGTGGGGTGCGGGTGATCCGCACCAGCAGCTGTCCGGCCTGGGTGTGGGTCGGCAACACCAGCCGCCCGCCCAGCGCGAGTTGCTGGAGCAGGCTCTGGGGTACGCCTCGGGGGGCGGCGGTGACGATGATGCCATCGAAGGGGGCGTACTCGGGCAGCCCGACGCCCCCGTCGCTGTGTTTGAGGTGAATGTTGCGCAACCCCAGTTCCCGAAAGCGCCCACGCGCCAGCTCCAGCAGGGCGCCGATGCGTTCGATGCTATAGACCCGGCGCACCAGCCGGGCGAGAATGGCGCATTGGTAGCCGGAGCCGGTGCCGATCTCCAGCACCGTGTCGGGCATCCCCCCCGCCACCAGGGCCTCGGTCATGCGCGCCACCGTGTAGGGCTGGGAGATGGTCTGGCCGTGACCGATCGGCAGCGCGGTCTCCTCATAGGCCCGGCTGGCCAGGGCCTCGTCCACGAACAGATGGCGGGGGACGCTGCGCATCGCCTGCAGCACCGCCGAATGGCGGATGCCCTGGCGCCCCAGGCGCTGGATCAGCCGCTCCCGGGTGCGCGGGGACGTCATGCCGATACCCTGGTGTTCGGGACGCATCATCAACTCAACCATGCGGCCACCGCGTCCAGGGCGGCGTGGCGGGTCAGATCCACCTGCAGCGGGGTGACCGAGACCCAGCCCTCCCGCAGGGCATGAAAATCAGTTCCCGGACCGGCGTCCTGCTCGGCCCCGGCCGGCCCCACCCAGTAGATGGTCTTGCCGCGGGGGTCCCGGGTCCGCGCTACCGGCTCCGCCTTGTGGCGGTGCCCCAGGCGGGTGGAGCGCAAGCCCCGGAGGGCACTGTAGGGCAGATCGGGCACATTGACGTTGAGGATGACGTCTGCGGAGAGGGGTCGGTCCCGCAGCCGTTCCACCAGCTCCAATGCCACCCGCGCACCGGTCTCGAAGTGTTCCGGGGCCTGGGAGTTCATGGAGATTGCCAGTGCTGGTAGGCCAAGGAAACGCCCTTCAGTGGCCGCTGCGACCGTCCCGGAATAGAGTACGTCGTCACCCATGTTGGGCCCGGCATTGATGCCCGCCACCACCAGATCCGGCTCCTCCTCGAGCAGGCCGGTGATCGCCAGATGCACGCAGTCGGTGGGGGTGCCATCGACCCGGATATAGCCATTGTCCATGCGCTGGGGGCGCAGGGGATAGTCCAGGGTCAGGGAGTTGCTGGCGCCGCTGCGGTCACGCTCGGGCGCCACCACCCAGATCTTACCCAGGGGTGAGAGCTGCTCTGCCAGGGCCTGCAGGCCCGGCGCCTGATAGCCATCGTCATTGCTGAGGAGTATCTTCATGAAACGGCAAATATACTGGAATTCCGCGCCGCCCACATCCTCTATTATCATGGAGATGGCTCCTCCCGCCGGGAGGGTGCGGGGCAGCCGACCCTGGGCAGCCCAGCCACCGGATGGGGCACTCGATCCCCGACCGCAGACGGACTCGAACATGAGCGAAGACAAGCGACAGCCAACAGACCTGCAGCTCTTCCGGGAGGCCCTGGCGGATGTCGAACCCTTGCCCCAGCAGCGGGTCGAGCCCTACCGGGCGCACCGATCGCCATACCCCCTCGAGCGCCCCACCGACGCACCCCCGGAGCCGGAGAGCGCCTCCTTCTCGGACCCGGAGCTGGAACTGGAGGCCGGAGATATCCTCGACTTCGCCCGCCCAGGGATTCAACGGCGGGTCATGCGGGACCTGCGCCGGGGTCGTCTGAAGGTCGGCATGGAGCTGGATCTACACGGTCTGAGCGTACCCCATGCCCGCACCCTGCTCGGCCGGTTCATCCAGGAGTGCCAGTACCGGGGGGTGCGCTGTGCCCGCATCATCCACGGCAAGGGCTTTGGCTCCCAGGGGCGCCAGCCGGTGCTCAAACAGCGGCTCAACGGCTGGCTGCGCCAGCACCAGGAGGTGCTCGCCTTCACCTCCGCGACCCGCCGGGACGGCGGTACCGGGGCCGCCTATGTACTGTTGCGCAAACCCCGGCGCCTACCCGGGGATCGCTGACCCAACGACCCCGGCGTCAAGCCATTGAATCCCCCCTTTTTACCCAGTAGAATAGTCGGGTATTCGAATATTCACCCGCCCCTCCGCCGGACCTGTCGGTGTGACCCAGGGCGACAGAGAGGAAAAGAGCTTGGCCATCCGTATCAAGAGCCAGTGGCACGACGAAGAGGGGGAACGTTCACCCCAGGAGATCGGTGGGGCCGCGGCCTTCATCGCCTGGCGTATCGCCCTCGACAAGGCCATCAACCTGCACGGCGAACACTTCGTCTACCAGGACGACGCCCAGCGCTTGGCGGTGATCGCCGAATATCTCGCCTACCAGGTGCAGATCGTCGACCGCATGGTGCATGGTATCCTGGACGACCGAGGCCGCGGTGCCCTGATCACCGCCCTAGTGATGAAGCTGGCCGAACACTACCAGGACAACGCCCAGGACCTGCTCGGCCCCGGTGATCACAGCCGCCCGTTCGTCGCCCTGATCAACCAGCGCTCCGGCGAGTACGCCGAGTTCAAGTTCGGCGACCAGGGCCCCAGCTACTCCTTCCTACGCCACCTGGGGTTCCAGATCCAGCAGATCATGGGCAGCGAACAGGAGAACCGCTGGGTCATCGACCAGGTCATGGACGTGGACGGTCCCGAGGTCTACAAGCAGATCGCCCGCGCCCTGCGCAACCTGCTGGATTAGGCCCGACCTATTCTGCTGGCGGCCGAATCACAAGATCACCACACGCAAGTAATCATAAATCCACTCCTATGCGCCCATCACAGCTCCTGACCATCCTGGAACGCGAATTCGACAGCACCCGCGCCGGCCACCACACCCCGGTGATGCTCTGGGGACCGCCAGGGGTCGGCAAGTCCGACATGGTGCGCCAGGTCGCCCAGCGTCACCAGGTGCCGGTGATCGACATCCGCCTCTCACAGATGGAGCCGAGCGACCTGCGCGGCATCCCCTTCCGGGTCGGGGACCGGGTCGACTGGGCCATCCCCGCCCTACTGCCGGATGGAGCGCGCCATGGGGCGGCGGGGATCCTGTTTCTCGACGAGATCACCTCCGCCCCCCCCACCGTCTCCGCCGCCGCCTATCAGCTGATCCTCGACCGGCGCCTGGGGGAGTACCAGGTCCCGCCCGGCTGGGCCATCTTCGCCGCCGGCAACCGCCAGGGCGACCGGGGGGTCACCTACAGCATGCCTGCCCCCCTGGCCAACCGCTTCTCCCACTTCGAGGTGGAGACCAACCTGGACGACTGGGTGGCCTGGGCCTATCGCCACGCCATCGACGAGCGGGTCATCGCCTTCCTGCGCTTCCGTCCGGAACTGTTGTTCGACTTCGACCCGGCGCACAATCCGGTGGCCTTCCCCTCCCCCCGCTACTGGGAGTTCGCCCACCGCGCCCTGCAGAAGTTCGGCGACCACCCGAACCTGCTGCAGGGAAGCATACAGGCCTGCGTCGGCCCCGCCGCCGGGGTCGAGCTGACCGCCTTCGTCAACAGCCTCGACAAGATGCCCGACCTGGACGCCATCCTGGCCGGCGACGAGGGGGTACCGGTGCCCGACGAAATCGACCTGCAGTATGCCGTCGCCGCCGCCCTGGTGGGGCGGGCGATCCGCGCCCAGGAGGCGGGAGACGGGGCCCGGGTGCATGGGCGCATCCTCGACTACGCCGGGCGCTTTCCGCAACGTGAGATGGGGGTAATGCTGGTCTCGGACATGCACCGGGCGATCGGCAACGCGGTCTTCGAGGTACCCCAGTTCGGCGCCTGGGCCCAGGCCGTCTCCGATGTCATGCTCTACGAATAGCCGCAACTGGCCCTGACCATGGATCCGCAGCAAATCGAGACCAAGCTGGCGGCGGCCCGCACCAAGCTGATCCTGGACAAGCCCTTCCTGGGCGCCCTGGTGCTGCGCCTGCCGATGGAGGCGGCGCGGGACGACTGGTGCCCCACCACCGCCACCGATGCCCGCAAGTTCTACTACAATCCGGAATTCATCGACTGCCTGAACCTGGACGAGACCCAGTTCGTACTGGCCCACGAGGCACTGCACTGCGCCCTTTCCCACTTTGCCCGGCGTCAGCACCGGCGCAAGCTGCACTGGGACATGGCCTGTGACTACGCCATCAACCCCCTGCTCATGGGTGACGGCCTGAAGGCGCCGCCGGGCTCCCTCTATCTGCCCCAGTTCAAGGGCATGACGGCGGAGGAGATCTACCCCTGCCTGGACGAGAAGGACGACGAGCAGCCCCTCGACAACCACGTCTACGACAAGGAGAACAGCAAGGGCTCGTCCGGCAGCATGAACGAGAAGGACCTCGACGCCGAGGCGGCCCAGCCCCAGGAACAGGAGACGCCGGACGAGCCGGGCGACAGCGGTGGCGGGCAGCCCGAGCCCCTGACCCCAGACGAGGCGGAGACCCTGGCGATCCAGTGGCAGCAGCGCCTGGCCGGGGCCGCCCAGCAGGCCATGCAGTCCGGCAAGCTGGGAGGGGAGATGGCGCGCCTGGTGGACCACCTGTTGCAGCCCCAGCTCCCCTGGCGACTACTGCTGGCCCGCTACATGACCGCCCTGGCGCGGGACGACTTCAGCTACCAGCGCCCCTCCCGTCGGGAGGGTGACTTCATCCTGCCGAGCCTGCGCAGCAGCCAGCTGGAGCTGGTGGTGGCCCTGGATAGCAGCGGCTCCATCGGCGACCAGGAGATGGGGGAGTTCCTGGCTGAGGTCAATGCCCTGAAGGGGCAGATGCGCGCCCGCGTGACCCTGCTCGCCTGTGACTCGGCGATCGCCCCCGAGGCCCCCTGGATCTACGAGGCCTGGGACGAATTCGAACTGCCGGAGCGAATCACCGGCGGGGGCGGCACCAGTTTCAAGCCGGTCTTCGAGTGGCTGGAACAAAACCACCAGCGGCCCGACCTGCTGGTCTATTTCACCGACGCCCAGGGGGCCTTCCCCGAGCGCGAACCCGCCTACCCGGTGATCTGGCTGATCAAGGGCAGGAACAAGATCCCGTGGGGCCAGCGCATCCAGCTCAATTGAGCCTTATCCAGGCAGGAGCCACCCGGGGCGCGCCACCTTCAGGGTACTGCCCGATGAGCTACCGCTTGGCCTGGCGCCCCGATTCGGAACGGCGAATTGGGAATTGGCGCGGGCCGTAAGCGCTGCGCGCCCGGCCCCCTGGGGCACCCAGTCTGCCTTAGGACTATCCCCCACCCCCCCCGGGCGGCTATCATCTTGCAAACGAGTTTGGGAACTCTCGGCACCCCTGACACTCCATTAACCCCATGGCAAAACGGCTTTACTCCCAATTCCGCTTCCTGGCGGCACTGCTCCTGACCTTGGGGGGTGGTTTGGGCGCCTTCGCTGGAGAACCGGCGCAGGCGCCAGATCCCATTCGCCTGCCCGACCTGGGCTCGCCCTCCGACAAATATCTGACCCCCGCCGACGAGGTCAGGCTGGGCAAGGCGTTCATGCGCAATATCCGCACCAGCCAGCATGTGATCACCGATCCGCTGATCGCCCAATACATCCAGAACCTGGGTAACCGCCTGTTGAAGCATAGCGAGGCCGCTGCCCAGCCCTTCGACTTCTTTGTCATCGAGTCCCCGACGGTCAATGCCTTCGCCGGTCCAGGGGGGCACATCGGGGTCTTCAGCGGCCTGATCCTCACCACTCAGAGTGAGAGTGAGCTGGCTTCGGTGATCGCCCACGAGATCGCCCACGTCACCCAGAAACACCTGCTACGCGCCTTCGATGCCGCCAGCCGCATGAGCGCCAAGACCGCTGCACTGATTCTTGCGTCCATCCTGGTCGGCGCCGCCACCTCCTCCCCGGACGCGGGATTCGCCCTGGCCTCCAGCGCCCAGGCCAGCGCCCTGCAACAGCAGATCAACTTCACCCGCAACGATGAGCAGGAGGCGGACACCGTAGGCATCCGCACCCTCGCGAGCGCCGGTTTCGACCCCCGGGCCATGCCGACCTTCTTCGAGCGCCTGACCCACGCCGACCGGCTGTACGACTCCGGCATCCCGGAGATCCTGCGTACCCATCCGGTCACCACCAACCGGATTGCCGACGCCCTGAACCGGGCCGCGGCCTATCCATACCGGCAATACACCAGCGACTTTCGCTACTATCTGGTCCGTGAGGCCCTGCGGGTACGCCAGTTCGCCTCTCCAAAGAGTGCGGTGGAATATTTCGAGAAGAGCCTCAAAGAGGGTCGCTACCTCAACAAGGAGGCGCAACGCTACGGTTACGCCCTGGCCCTCACTGAACGGCACCACTACCGGCGGGCCGGCGAGATCATGGACCAGTTGCTGAAGCAACGCCCTCAGCAGGCGGAGTATGTGCTGGCCCGGGCGCGAATCTATCAGCAGACCGAGCAGCCGGAACTGGCTCTGCGTCTGCTGGAGACCAACTACCTGGTAACGCCCGACAGCTATCCCCTCTCGGTCGCCTACATAGAGGCCCTGTTGCAGTCCGGCCGGGCCGACCGGGCCAAGGAAATCATCAACCAGGCGCGCAGTCTGCGACCCAATGATCCACGGCTGTTCCGCCTGCTCGGTAAGGCCGAGGAACAGCTCGGCAACAGCGCCGAATCCCACCGGCTGCTGGCGGAGGCCTATGTGGCCGACGGCCGGCTCAACGAGGCGGTGGAACAGCTGAAGATCGCCGTCAAGAACGACGACAAGGGCGATTTCTATCTCTCTTCGCGCATCGAATCTCGTCTCAAGGAGCTGAAACGACGCCTAGCCCGTCAGGAGGAGAAGGAATCGCACTGAATCCCTATCGTCAGCGATCTGGCGAGGGTCGAAAGTTCACGGAATACCTGTTCCAGGAAACCCCAAGGCGGCAGGCGAAAAACCCAATTCCAGGCGGCTGAATTGCCGTCCAGTAAATCACAAATCACTAATATATGAAGATTTTTCTCCATTTTTTACTTGCCATGGAGAATCAGTCAGGTATTCTTACGCCGAACCGTTTAACCGCCTTGTCCCTGCCGGGCAGGGTGGAATAAAGGTTTGAAGCGGGCCGCTTCTATTCCCAAACAACTATAAGACGGGCACGCTTTACCGGTTATATCACCCCAGGTCTCACTGGGGTGCGATATCCCCAAACGTCAGCCTGTTCGACTTCTGACCACTAACGCATTCTCAGTTTGGAGAGAGTCAATGATTACAGACATGAAACGCAGGATCTTCCTCAAACGGTCCCTAGCCGCAAGCGCTGTCGGCGTGGCCGCCGGTGCCGGCCTGCTCGCCCCCCAACAGGTGCTGGCCGCCTGGAACAAGGCTGCCTTCGAGGCCAAGAAGATCCCCGATGCCCTCAAGGCATTGCTGGGGGAGAGCACCACCGAGCCCTCCGACAGGATCGAGTTCAAACGGACCCCCGATATCGCGGAAAACGGCGCCGTGGTGCCGGTCACGGTGGAGACATCCCTCGCCAACGTGGAGTCCATCGCCATCATCGCCTCCGAGAACCCCTCACCGCTGGTGGCCAACTTCCACATGGGCAAGGGGGCCCTGGGCTATGTCTCGACCCGCATCAAGATGGGCAAGACCGGTGACATCGTGGCCGTAGTCAAGGCCAACGGCAAGCTCTACAGCGCCCGCAAGGCAGTGAAGGTCACCATTGGTGGCTGCGGCGGCTGATCCCGCTCTATCCCGCGACAACCGAATTCAAGAGGAAATACCCAAGATGTCCAAATCAAGCATCAAGATCCGTGCCAAAGAGAAGAACGGCATCACCACCGTCAAGGCCCTGATGAGCCACCCCATGGAGACCGGCGCCCGCAAGGACAAGAAGACCGGCAAGAAGATCCCGGCTCACTTCATCCAGGAGGTGATCTGTAAGCACAACAGCGACACCGTCATGAGCGCCGACTGGAGTGGCGGGGTGTCCAAGAACCCCTATATCTCCTTCAAGTTCGAGGGTGGCGCCAAGGGCGACCAGATCACCCTCTCCTGGAAGGACAACCTGGGTGAGAGCGATAGTAAGACCGCGAAGATCAAGTAAGACCCACTCAGGAGCACCTGATATGCGCCCCTGACCCGGTCCTCCGGGTCTGCCTCACCGCTTGGCCCGCCTGATTCAGGCGGGCTAAGTCCTGGTCTCGGCCGTCGCAACGGCCTCCTCTCCCCCATCGGACTGCTCATCCTCCGCCAGCAGCTGGGCCCATTCGTCCGCCAGGGCATCACCCTTGGTCTCCGCCCCCTCCGCCGTCCCCGTGAGCTGGTCACCGGACTGCTGCGGCCTTTCCTGACTGGCATCCGCGACCCCACCCTGGGGGTCCGCAAGCGGTTCCCCGGGCGCCGCTTCGGTAACGACCGGCGCGTCCTCCACCGCCGCCTCCGGGCTCAGTTCCTCGGCATCCTCATCCAGTAGCCTGCCCCATTCCTCCGCCAGGGCATCATCTCCACCCTTGCCCTGGGTTTCCGTGGTGGGTTCCTCGATCCCGATCTCGATATCCTCCAGCCCCTCCATGAGGGATTCCTCCACTACCGCCAGCGCCTCACCCTCTTCCACTGCCCCGCCCTCTTGCGCCGGGGCGGCTTCCAGGTGGCCCTCTTGCGCGCTGGAACCCTGCTCCACCCCCGCTGCCTGTTGCTGAGCCGGCCCAGGGGGTTCCACTGCATCGGCCTCCACCGGCTGCCCGCTATCTTGCGCCACCTCCTGGGATTCCCCTTTCCCTCCTCCCTCGAACATGCCCGGGACCCCCTGCTCATCGACCAGGCTCTCCGTCCCCACACCGAACATGGTGGAGTATTCGTTGAGCATCCTCCCCATGGTATCCATGGTCACCGTCAGTTCCGCCGAGAGCCGCTCGTTCTCATCCCGCAGGCGCTGGATCTCCTCGCTCTCCCCGGGCCTGGCAGCCACTGGCGGCCCGCTCGCCTGGCCGCCGCCCTCGGCCACTTGCGATGGTTGCAGCCGCTGGTAGGCGCTGACCAGGTTCTCCACGTCCACATCGGTCTGTTGCAGGGCCTGGATATCCTGGTTCAGGTGGCCGTTGATAATGTTCTGGTAGAGGAGCATCTCCGCCTGGACGAGATCCTGCACCCTCTGCTCCAGGGCCTCCTCCCCGTAGCCGAAGTGTTCGGCAAGGTAATGCTTCAGGCGTTCGCTATGGGGCCCCTTGTCTCTCTGGATACGATCTACCAGCTGCCGGGCCACCCGGCGGATCCGGCTCTTGCGGCGTATCCCCAGGAAGATCAGGAACCCACTCAACAGCAGCAGGCCGACCAGCAGTTCGGCGCCGATCAGGACGGTAATCTGGCTGAGTTCGATCATCCTAGAATCCTCAGTTGGACAGGGTAAAGTGTGCGTTTGCGGTGGTGCAGGGCAACGACTCCATGGATGGAGGAGGTAGAGCGACGCAGGAAGCCAAAGCCGAGGCACAACGACGCGGAAT
>Ga0114931_10002615_pt1 | contig 22842 bp, 16 predicted proteins | sample 2SBtaG_FD_89579 | JGI IMG/M metagenome (GOLD analysis project Ga0114931, IMG submission 89579) | Deep subsurface microbial communities from Kolumbo volcano to uncover new lineages of life (NeLLi) - 2SBTROV14_V59a metaG | ecosystem: Environmental > Aquatic > Marine > Volcanic | place: Kolumbo... | reverse complement strand
CGTGGAATGTACGCAGCGGCGGTCCTGGCAGTGGTTTGTACAAAAGCACCGACGGTGGCGACAACTGGCAGAAACTCGAGAACGGCCTGCCGAAGCTGATGGGTAAGATCGGCATCAGCGTTTCTCGCGTCAACCCCGACCGGGTGTGGGCAATGATCGAGGCGGTCGATGGCGGTGTCTACCGTTCCGATGACGCAGGGCAGACCTGGCAGCACGTCAATAGCGATCCGGGCATACGCGATCGGGGCTGGTACTACAGCCACATCTTTGCCGATCCACAGGACGAAAACACCGTTTATGTTCTCGCCGCTTCCATGGTGAAGTCCATCGATGGGGGCGTAAGCTTCGAAGCTGTGAAAACCCCGCACGGCGACAATCACGATCTCTGGATCAACCCCGATAACAATCGATGGCTGGTGCAGGGTAACGACGGCGGCGCCAATGTCTCGTACGATCAGGGAGAGACCTGGTCAACCCAGTCCAACCAGCCGACAGCCCAGTTTTACAGAGTCAGTGTCGATAACGTATTCCCGTATCGACTGTATGGCGGGCAACAGGATAACTCGACGGTTCGAATTCCAAGCCGCACCCTGGAAAACGGCATCAGCATGAAACACTTTCGCGCGGTTGCTGGCGGCGAGAGCGCCCATATCGCGTTCGACCCCGACAACCCGGTATTGATCTATGGCACCGGTCTGTTGGGTTCGATCTCCGAACTCAATACTGAAACCGAGGAACTTCGCAACATCGAGCCCTATCCCTATTTTGCAGGTTTTCGGCCCGGTAAGGAATTGCGGTATCGCTTCAACTGGAATGCACCCGTGGTGGTCTCGAAACATGATCCCGCTGTGATCTACCACGGTGCGCAAATGTTGCTGAAATCGAGCAACCGAGGGCAAAGCTGGGCGGCAATCAGCCCGGATCTCACCCGCAATGAAAAAGCGAAACAAGGCACGATCGGTGGTCCGATCATGATCGAGGGCGCGGGTGGCGAACACTACGGCACCCTGATGTATATCGCCGAATCACCGCATGACGCGGACACGATCTGGACCGGTTCCGATGATGGCCGCGTATTCCTTACCCGAGACGGCGGTGACAACTGGCATAACGTTACGCCACGGCGAATGCCGGAAGCTCAGGTTAACGCCATCGAAGTGTCGCCGCATGATCCGGCGACGGCGTATATCGCCGTCACACGCTACAAATTCAATGATTTCAAACCCATGATGTACAAGACCAACGACTACGGCCGCAGCTGGACGTCTATCGTCAAGGGCATCGGCCCAGAGGACTTCGTGCGTGTCGTGCGCGAGGATCCGGAGCGAAGGGGGCTACTGTATGCGGGAACCGAATCGGGAATGTACGTCTCGTTCGATGACGGTCGACGATGGCAACCGCTGCAATTGAATCTTCCCGAAGTTCCGATTACCGATTTGCGCGTACACGACAATGACCTGATCGCCGCAACGCAGGGGAGGGCATTCTGGATACTGGATGATGTTACGGTACTGCAGCAAATTAACGACAGCATCGCATCGCAGCCTGCGCATCTCTTCAAACCCAGACGTGCGTATCGCCTGGACGGTAGCTACTGGAGTAGCCAACAGGCGAAGAATCCACCTGATGGAGCGGTAATCTCGTATGCGATCAACGCGGACATAGACGACGCAGCGACTAGCGTGACACTCGAAATCCTGAGCACCAGTGGAACAGTCATACGACGGTTCAGCAACAACGAAGCTGAAGCGGCGCAAGGCGGTTTCGTGAAAGGAGTCATCGCCGAGCCCCCTGCCCCACCGCTAACCACCCGGCGCGGCATGAACAGCTATGTCTGGAATCTCCGTCACGAACCCTACGAAAAGGTCTCTGACACCATTCGATACGTCAGCATGCGGCCCTACCGCGTGGCGCCGGGTACCTACCAGGCACGCCTGAGCGTCAATGGCCGGAGCCTTACCGAGTCGTTTGAGGTTTTGCCGGATCCCAGACGCGCGCCGATTCCTGCTGCAGCCTGGGACCATCAGCAACAACTGCTTGGTGAGATGGCGCAGCTGGTGAATGATATCCACCGATCGACGATGCAGCTGCGCGCTGTCGCCACGCAAACGAAACGCATCATGAACGCGACCGAATCGAATTCAGACAGCGAAGCCATCGCCGCTCTCGGTCAGGCCCTCATTGATAAGATCGAGGCCTGGGAGATACAAGTACCGCAGCCACCCCTTCCGGACGATATTCAGGACCGTATTGCCTTCCCGAGCCGTCTGTTGAGCACCCAGGTCTTGCATCTGATGGGCGCGATCGATCAGGACCCGCCCATCAGTGAAGGCAGCAAATTGCGAGCGCGGGAGCTGACAGAACAATGGGCGCAAATCAAAGACGAATATCGGAACATTGTGGATGAGGATCTTGCGGCATTGAACGCAGCCCTGAGTGATGCCCGGGTGCCGTATATCACGGTACTTTGATAACGAATATGGGCAAGCTGCAATCGACAGACTTCGAATTAACAGGAGCTGTCGCTTTGATCTCCGGTGCCGCCCGGGGTATCGGCTTGACTGTGGCGGAAGATTTGGCAAGAGAGGGCGTCAGCATTTGCGGGACCGATATTCGCGCCGGGCTCCTGACAGATGAGATGCGGCGCATCGCCGGGCAGTACGACGTGAAAACGATGGCCGTTGCCGCAGATGTCGGTATAGAAGAACAGGTGGTAGATCTGATCCGGCGGGTTGTCTCGGAGCGAGGTCGGATCGACATCCTGATCAATAACGCGGGTATCCGCCAGGTTGCTCCGGTCTATGAGACTACGTTGAAGACCTGGGATGAAATCCATTCGGCAAACCTTAGAGGTCAATACCTTTGTACGAGGGAAGTGCTCAGGCAGAGTATGCTGGATCTCAATGAGGGCGTAATAATATTTATCTCTTCAGGCTCCGGCAGACAAGGAGAAAAAGGCAGCTCGGCTTATTGCGCCTCAAAATTCGGCGTTACGGGTCTGGCGGAATCGGTGGCGAAAGACTTGAAACACACGAAGATCCGCACCACGGCGATCATGCCCGGTATGATCTGGACACCAATGGCCGAAGAATCCGAAATGGCGGACAAGGACGTGGACTGGCTTGACTCGCAGCAGGTCTCGAAGGCCATTCTTTTTTGCATCAAACAGGACGTCGATACGATCCTCCCGGAAATACAGATCTATCATCGATCACAGATCTGAATTCTCAAGCTTTGTTTATTCTAGTCATCACTTGCCGTATACAGCCGTTGCCGGTGCATGGCATGGTGAGCATTGAATCCAAACTCGGCAAATCGTCGGCCATCGGCTCTGAGCACGGGCATCACGTCTGACTCCAAAGCCCGATTGAGGGCGTCCAGGTCATCGAACACGACTTCATTGCCAACAATGACACTGGCATCGGCCACCTCTTCGATCGACTGCCAGTCCAACGGCAAGTAGCACAACACGTTACGGATTCCGGGGAAGGTCGAGAGAATTGGCGGGTGGTTCTCGGTATAAAATCGTACGAATTCGGCGGCGTCATCGGTCGGGCCGTAATAGCGGACAACGAAGGACAACGGCGCCGTGCGTGGTGGCGGTACCTGATGACCCGGTATCGCGTAGTGAACAGTCTCGAAAACATCGAGAGCAATTTTGTCGATCGGACCGCCATAGGCGGCCGCATCCAGGATCAGCCGCTGAAAGGCATCCGCGGCAATCAGGTCATGTGCATCGGACGCACTACTTACGTCGATTTGAACGATCAGCGCCGGCGCCGGACCGTCATCAAATGATTCCACATCGCCTGTCTCTGGCACGAACACGTCCACTGAAAGGACATTGGGGACGGCACTCAGGAAGGCGAGCGGCTGAGCAAGGAAATAATTGCGCAGATCGTCCGGGGATGCCCGCGTAGTCCGAATCGTCACGAATATTGCGATTTTCATTGCGGCATGGATTCCCTATTCGTCTTTGTGATCTTCGCTCAGCTGTCGATAGTCAGTACAATCTTGCCGCCGGCTTTGCCGGATTCGCCGAGTTCAAACGCCTGTCTGAAATCGCCCAGTCGTAACGAATGGCCGATAACCGGCTTCAAGACACCCGCCGCCGCCAGGTCCATGACCTTGCAGAGATTGGCGGTGTTACCAAGGACATTGACTTGCAGATCCTCGACGCCGTAGTCGGCGGATAAGTCGCTAAACGGTCGCGCCAGTAAATACACCAGGCGTCCGCCACTTTTTAGTATCTTGTAGGAGTCCTCGTGAACCTGCCCACCAATCGTGTCAAGTACGACGTCGCAATTTGATACTGCACCAGTAAAGTCGACGCGGTCATACGCAATCGCCTGCGCACCAAGCGTTTCGACTCTCTCTACATTCGCATAGCTGCAGGTTGCAAAGGTATCGGCACCGAAGTGTTGCGCGATCTGGATTGCAATAGATCCAACACCGCCCGACCCGCCGTGAATCAGGACCCGCATACCGGCCTCTATATTCGCAGTATAGACCAGCGCATTCCAGGCCGACAGACCCACAACCGGAATCGCGGCACACTCCTGTAGCGTGATATTTTCTGCAAGCGCAACAACGGAATCGTTGGCCGAGACAGCCGCGTATTCCGCCAGGGAACCGTGTTGCAAGCGACTGCAGATAAAACTCACGAACTGGCCTCGCGTGAGCTTCCCCCTGTCCACATTTCTTCCCAGCTCGACAATCTCTCCACATCCATCGCGACCCGGTGTTATCGGAAATTCCATCTCGAAAAAATCTCTGAGCATGCCGCTGCGCAACTTCCAGTCAAACGGGTTCAGCGAGGCAGCTCGAACCTTGATGAGCACTTCATCATCAGAAATCTGTGGGATATCGGCGTCCACGAGATGCAGGACATCCCCGTCTCCGTGGCTGGCGTATTGAATTGCGCGCATACCGGAATAGTAGCCGAAGATGACGCATGCTGCGACGCTGCTTACGCGGCTCAGTCCTGGCGCGCTTTTTGTGCGCGACGGATCGTCGCGGTACATTCATTGATGACCTGAAGTGCCAAATCGACATCCTCAATGTGTGTATTGTAGGTCAGTATGGCCATACGGATAGTGAAACGGTCTGTGATCGTCGTAGTCGCCATGAATACGCGTCCATCCTGATGTATGGCATCAATCAGCGCACGACTGGCCGTATCGGCGTCGGTGGATTCTGGACAAAATCGAAACGTGACGACGGACAGATCCGGGTATGGCCCCAGCTCGATTCCCGGGATTTTCCCGCACTCTTCATAGAAGTATTGTGCGAGTAACAATTTCTCGTCGAGCGCCGCCGCGAATGCCCGACTGCCGTGAAGCTTGAACGGCAGCCAAAAACGCAAGGCCCGAAAGGGTCGCGTCAATTCGGCTGAGTAGTCGCAAGGCGACCGTTCTGTGTCACCGGCAATGTCCTGCATATAGGCGCCACGCGCATGATATGCGTCGAACAGTTGTTGCCCATCTCGTACCAGCACAACGCCGATTCCGCCAGGAAGAAAGAAGCCCTTGTGTGGATCAAGGATCAACGAGTCCGACCGCTCGATACCCGCAAGTCGTCGTCGCCCCTCGTCACATAACGCGAATGCCCCACCGTAGGCCGCATCGACATGCATCCAGACATCGAATTTCGACGCAATATCCGCGATCTCATTCAGCGGATCCACAGCGCCGGCATCCGTCGTGCCAGCGGATGCCGCGATCAGCCAGGGGCGCAGCCCGGCATTCCGGTCCTCTTGAAGATGTTCTCGCAACACGGCGCAATCCATGCGCATATTGGCATCGAGCGGAACCTCGCGAATCTTGCAATCGGAAAGTCCCGCCACATGCAGTGCCTTGCGAAAAGTGTGGTGAGTATGCGCCGTCAAATAAACCACCGACGATGTAACGTCAGTACTCTTGACGTTACGCGCTTCGCGCGCCGCGACGATCGCAGATAGCGTTGCCATTCTGCCGCCCGATGTCAAATCCCCTTCGGCCGTGGCGGGATAGCCGACAACACTCGCCAGCCAACGCAACATCGTATGCTCCAGGCGGGTCGCACCGGGCGCAGCGGCACCGACGCCGGAGTATCGATTCGAAACCGCCGCCAGATAGTCCGCGAGCGCCGCTTCGTACAGGCCGCCGCTCGGGATATACGCAAAGAATCGACTCGAGCCCAGGTTATGGCCACTCCAATCGACATACTCATCCAAGGTGTGCAGAGCATCGTCAAGCGATTCGGGGGACTCCGGTATTTCGAATGCAGCCATCGCTTCTTCCCGCGACCCCGCGGCTGAATAGACATCGTGCTCGGGCAGGCATTCGAGAAAGCGCTCGGCGTGCTCACTGACCTTTTGCAGACGCGTAATCCGTGTGGTCGATGAGGACTCAAGTGGAGCGGCGAGCTTTCGAAGCTGCTTTAGTTTGCTTTTTGCTGAATTCACTGTGAGAACCTCTCGGTCAGCCGCGCATTGCGGAATGTAAGTATAGAAAGAAACGATTAGAATGGTAACGTCCACGCTGAAATCACTCTGAAGAATCAAAGGAAAATATCTCGTGTCCAATTACCCGGCCCGTGCGCTCCGAGCCGCATATGCGCTTGTCGTGTGTTTCACCCTGTTCCCATCCAGCTCAGTTTTTGCCCAGACGGACGCTGACAAGAATTCCCCCATCGAAGAGATCATCGTGACGTCGCGCTACCGGGCGGAAAAACTCTCCGACGTTCCCGACTCGATCACGGCTTTCACCGCTGGCGATATCGATCGCTACCGCATCGAACGCATTAACCGGGTCGCGGAATTGACCCCCAATCTTCGCTTTTCGGACGACCAGGAAGTCGGTGTCAGCACATTGGTCATTCGTGGTGTGCGGCAAAACCGCGGTACCGGCCAACCCCCAGTTTCGTTTCGCATCGACGGCATTAGCGCGACCAACAACCTGCTAACGACGCAGGAGCTTTTCGACATCGAAAGCGTTGACGTATTGCGCGGCCCGCAGGGGGCCCTGTACGGTCGCAATGCGATCGGCGGTGCCATTCTCATATCGACACGGCAACCAACCGCTGAACCGGAGTACAGATTTCGAGCGACCGCTGCCGAGGGAGACGACTACACCTTCGCCGGTAGTGCATCAGGCCCTGTCGCTGGCGAAAACCTGCTCTACCGCGCGTCATTTCGTGTCCAGGACCGTAAAGGTCAACTCCGCAACACTTTTCTTGATAACCAGTTCGCCGACTTCAAGGAGTCGACGGCGTTTCGAGGTCGCTTGTTGTACTCACCCGTTGAAAAGCTTTCCATCGACCTGCGAGCGCAAGTGCTGAACCAGGACGGCGGTTCGGGCTACTTTATGCCGGGCAGCGAAGGTTTTCTGCCACTGCCCCCACCGGCAGCGCCGCTACTGTTCGGCAACCCGACCTACGTCATTCAGTCCAACCGTATCGGCAAATCGTTCGTCGATTCACAGGAAGTATCGGCCAAGATCGACTACGACCTCGGATGGGGCACCTTCAGCTCGATCACATCGTATACAGACGTTGATTCGGGCAATGACCAGGACCTCGACCAGACCCTGGTCGACGCTATCAACATCATCGTCATTGATAACTCGGAAACCATCGCCCAGGAACTGCGCCTCGTTTCGAATTCTGACAATGCATTTCGCTGGGTAGCTGGCGTACAGTATTTCAGCCAGGACCGGTTTCGCTCACTCGCCACAACCTTTCTCGGCTTTCCAGTGCCACCCGCCGCACAAGACCTGAAGCTTGAGAACTTCGCGGCCTTCGGCAACTTCAGTTACGACCTCCGGGACGATCTCGAACTCACACTCGCCTTTCGTTACGATGAAGAGACACCGGAAGACACCACCCAGGGCAGAAAAAACACCTTTCATGAACTGCAGCCCAAGGTCAGTCTCGCCTATAACTTTCGCGAAGGCTTACTCGGCTACGTCACCGTCGGCAAAGGTTTTCGCGCCGGCGGTTTCAATAACCTGGCACCGGGCAGCAATTTCATGCCGGGCTTCGACAAAGAATCACTGGTCAGCTATGAAACCGGTTTGAAAGGCACTGCATTCAACGGGCGTATGCGAGCGGGCGCCTCCCTGTTCTACATCGACTACGACAATCAGCAGTACTTCTTGTTCGACCAGACCGGTACCCAGGCGAATATCAACGTCAAGAAGAGTGAAATTTTGGGTGGCGAGCTCGAGATCACTGCCTTGCCGCTTGACTCCCTGCAATTCAACCTCGGATTGGGTTTTACGAACAGCGAGATCAAGGAATACGAAGACATCCCTGGCGTACTGGTTCCGGCGAGCGAGATACTCGGTCGCAATGTTCCGGGCGCACCAATCTGGAGTTTGAACCTGTCGGCACAGCACACGAAATCGCTGTCGAATGATTTGCGTCTTGTCAGCCGTATCAACTACGAGCATCGCGGCAAGACCTATTGGACATTGGACAATCTCGACGTCCAGCCGGCTTACGACCTGACGAATCTGAGTCTGGCACTCGAAAGCGAGCGCTGGACGACGCGGCTGTATGTCAATAACGTATTTGACAAGGATTACATCGAGTGGTTCTTCGCCGCACGCTTCATCGGTTTGCCCGCCGATATCGCCTGGCCGAGTAAACCACGCCAGGCCGGGCTGGAGTTTTCGTTCCGTTACTAGTGTTACAGTACGATGATGAGTAAGCCTGAACTGCTGTCGCCTGCCGGCACCCTCAAGAACATGCGCTATGCCTTTGCCTACGGCGCCGATGCTGTGTATGCCGGTCAGCCGCGCTACAGCTTGCGCGTGCGTAACAATGAGTTCAGCAAGGAAGAAGTTCTTGGCCAGGGTATCGAAGAGGCGCATACGGCCGGCAAGCTATTCTTCCTGGCCAGCAATATTGCCGCACACAACAACAAGCTGAAAAACTACCTGAAGGACCTCGAACCGATTATCGAAATGGGTCCGGACGCACTGATCATGTCCGATCCCGGGCTTATTATGATGGTGCGTGAGCGCTGGCCGGAAATGGCGATTCACTTATCCGTGCAATCAAACGTCGTCAACTACGCGGCAGTGAAATTCTGGCACTCGCTGGGCCTTCGCCGGATTATCTTGTCGCGCGAGTTGTCGCTAAAAGAGATTACTCAGATCCGCGAGCAGTGCCCCGACATTGAACTTGAAGTCTTCGTGCACGGCGCTCTGTGCATCGTCTACTCCGGTCGTTGCCTGTTATCGGGCTATATGTCTCATCGAGATTCCAACCAGGGTGCCTGCACCAATAGCTGCCGCTGGAAATACAACACCTACGAAGCACGCGAAACCAGCACTGGTGATGTGATGCCCGTCGCCATGCTGGAAGAAGAAACGCTACCGGGCGAGCTGATGCCGGCCTATGAAGACGAGCACGGCACCTACATCATGAATTCTAAAGATTTGCGGGCGGTGCAACACGTACATGAGCTGGCGTCGTTGGGAATCGACTCGCTGAAAATCGAAGGCCGCACGAAATCCGCGTACTACACCGCAAGAACCACGCAGGTCTATCACCGTGCCATCGAAGACGCTGCCGCGGGTCGGCCATTTGATATGGGCATGATGGATGAACTGGAAGGTCTTTCGAACCGCGGTTACACCGAGGGTTTCTATCGCCGCCATCCCCCGGGGGAGTTTCAGAACTACGAGCGGGGCGCATCGCGCTCAGACCGCCAGCAAGTTGTCGGTGAAATTCTGGATATCAATGACGACTGGATTAACGTCGATGTAAAAAACCGCTTTGAAGTTGGTGACCGGATGGAGTTGATTACACCGGGCGGCAACCTGTCGTTCGAACTAAGTGACATGATGAACAAAAACGGCCAGCGAACGGAAGCCGCGCCGGGTTCCGGCCACCTTGTCAGTATTCCCGTCCCCACCGAGACAGCCGCCGGGATGATCGATGAATTCGCCATGCTGGTACGCTACCTGCCTGGCTAAGACGACTTTCGCCCATTCAGCCTGCAGCAAATTCGCTTGAATATAGCAGTCTGTGATCGTATCATGTGATCATACTAATCGATCTCAACTATTCGATGTATCGGCTAAAAAAAGCCGACAACTGACGTCAATTGAGATTGTACAAAGGGTCCAAAATGAAAGCTTTTGTCAAAGGCGATTTCGAAGGTTTTTTTACATTGGGAGTGGACAACATGGTTGTCCTGATCCTGATGAGCAGCCTCTGCCTGGGTGTATTGGGATTCTCCATGGAACTCTTTTTCTACAGAATTCTGCCCGCAACTGCCGTTGGACTGATCATTGGCAACCTGTTTTACGCCTATGAGGCTCACAAACTTGCCCGGCTGGAAAATCGCGACGACGTATGTGCCCTGCCCTACGGCACCAGTATTCTGACAGTAATCGTTTTCGGGTTCCTTATCATGTTTCCAACGCAGCAAAAGGCGCTCGCCGATGGCTTGAGTAAGGACCAGGCAGATATGATCGCTTGGTATGCGGGCATTATTGCTTGCTACGGTTCGGGGTTCATAGAGTTCTTCGGTTCATTTTTCGTGCAACGTATTCAACGAGTGACCCCAAGAGCAGCGCTCTTGGTCGCGATCGGCGGCATCGGCCTCGCGTTCATCAGCATGGGTTTCGTGTTTCGTACCTACAGCTACCCGATGATAGGCTTTCCAACACTCGCATTGGTATTCGTTTTCTTCTTCGCAGGTATGAAAAACAGGTTGCGAATACCCGGTGGCATGCTGGTAATACTGATCGGCACCGCCATAGCCTGGGGCTTGTACGCGATGGGCAAACCATCGGTTGTGCCTGTAGGCGAACTCAACACTGCAGTCATCGGATTGAATCTCCCAATTCCGGTCCTGAGCGAACTTAAGGCATCGTTTAAGTATCTCTGGGAATTTCTGCCTATCATTATTCCGATGGGTTTCATTTTTCTGCTCGGATCAATACAAAATATCGAATCGGCAGCTGCCGCTGGTGATACCTACAAAGCCCGACCAGCCATGCTCGTTAGCGGTGCAGGAACATTAGCTGCTGCGTTTTTCGGTTCGCCCTTCCCAACCTCTATATACCTTGGACACCCGGGATATAAGAAAATGGGTTCCCGGGCTGGCTACTCTACACTGAACGGTGTCTTCTGGTCGCTCGTGTGTTTTAGCGGCACCTTGAGTTTGGTTACCTATGCGATCCCGATCGAGGCAGGTATGGCCGTTTTGGTCTGGCTCGGTATTGTAATGTGTTCATTGTGTTTTCAAGCCACGGACAGGCGGCATGCACCCGCTGTTGTTCTTGGATTGATACCTGCAATCGCAGCCTATGTTGCGACTGCAGTTAAGCATGCACTTTCAGTCGGTGGTGAAATCGCAGCAACGAACTTCTTTTTCCCCGCGATCAATACCACGTTTGCATCCACACGATCGTTTTTTACCGATGGGATGTTCGCTGTGTCGCAGGGATACCTGTACACGTCGATGGTCCTTACGGCTGCACTGGTGCACATAATAGACAGACAGTTCAACAGAGCTGCGGTGTGGTTTCTCATCGGTGCCGCATTGTCTCTCATTGGATTTACGAACACCTATACCTTCATCACGGGTGACGTTATTGGCGAGCTCGCGTTGCCGGTTCCCGTGTGGAACAAATGGACGACCGGTTACGTCTTGATGGCTGTGGTCATGGTGTTGACACCTTACATAACTGTACAAGGCGACACACCGAGCGACGATGAATTTAGAGCCAGCAGTAACTAGGCTGCCGGAGGACCTTGACTGATGAGTTCGGAGATTATCAATCGAATTTGCGGCAAAATGGCCGATACCGGTCTCGGCGCACTCGTCACGGTTTCACCCGAGAACTTTGGCTACGTAAATCGCTTCGTTGTCCCGTCTCAGTCATTGATGCGCTGGAGACATGCAATAACCATTCTGGAACATGACGGCACAAAAACTATTCTGGTGGTCGACATGGAGGAATCCACAGTGCGGACCCGCGCACCTGACGTGGATGTACGCACCTGGGGAGAGTTTGCTGACTCACCGATGCATGTTCTGGGCACGCTACTCGAAGAGAAGGGCCTCGCCAGCGAAAACATTGGCATCGAGCTGGACTACCTGCCAGCGGCAGACTTCTCAGCCCTGTCCAACGCCGTACCCGGTGTCCGATTTCACGCGGTAGATTCACTTTTAGCTGACTTGCGGCAACTCAAGACCAGCGAAGAGATAAGCCTGTTACGGAAGTTGTCGCTTATTTCAGATCAGGCAATCCACGATGCGCTGAATCAGGTGTCCGTTGGTAGTACCGAGATGGACATCGCCTCGGCACTGACACGCGGCGTCTATACACTCGGTGCCGAGGGTTTCAAATTGATGATCGTTGCGACCGGTGAGCGCAGCGTTTATCCCAATGTAGGGCCGACTTCGCGAGTGCTATGCGATGGCGACGTATGCCGAGTTGAAATATTTTCTATGTTGAACGGTTATCAGGCCGGCGTGTGTCGAACCGCGGTTGTGAACAAGGCTCCTGCCGAAAGTGAAAGAATCTGGCAGCATCTGGTCGACTGTAAATACATGCTAATGGATATGATAAAACCCGGTGCCCGTTCGCGGGAAATATATGATGCTTTTACCATGCACATGAAAAAGCTGGACCTGTCACCCATCGCCTTTATTGGCCACGGAATCGGTCTGCATCTTCATGAAGAACCCTACCTGGGCATGCATTCTGACGTTCCACTAGAGACCGGAATGGTACTGGGCATCGAACCCCTGGTCTACGACACGGGGTTTGGATTCGGCATGCAAAACAAAGACATGTTCCTGGTGACAGAGTCCGGCTGTGAACTATTATCGAGCTACACCAATACGGATTCACTGGCAGTCATTAGCTAACTGGGATCCCAAACAGTGCAGACACTGATAGAAAACCTGCAATTTGCGCTTACCGTTGATTCCGATGATGCCGTCATTCGAGGCGCCTCTGTTGTCATAGAAGATGATCGGATTTCGGCGATCGGGCCATCACAAGAAATTGCGGCGCAGTATGATCGCGCATCATTCGACACCATCATCGATGGAAGCTCCAAGGGTATATGTCCAGGCTTCGTAGACTCCCATGTGCATTTGTCCGAAACCCTGTCCCGCGCTGTATTTCCCGACAATCTGGACACGCGAACCTGGGTGTTTCATTGGGCCAAACCATTTTATTCCCACGTTACTGAAGAGGATGAATACGTCAGCGTCCTGCTCGGCGCCTGTGAGATGTTGCGTGCCGGGACCACCTGCTTCCTCGACATGGGTGCTCAGAACGATCCAGCCGTTACTGTTCGGGCAGTTGATGAAATTGGTATTCGCGGTATTACCGGCCGCCATGCAGCCGATAATCCACCGCAAGAAATTCCCGCCGGATGGAGTGAGGATATGGTCGCGCACCATTTCTTTCCAGATACTGAAACTGCGCTCATCGAACTGGAGAAATGCGTCACGCAATTGAACAATTCGGCGAACGGACGAGTCCGTTGTTGGGTAAACATTGAAGGTAAGGAACCCTGCACTCTGGAATTACACACAGGGGCGAGGGAGCTAGCTGAAAAACTGGGCGTTGGCACGACCTATCATCTTGCAACCAGTCTTGAAGAGGCGAAGATTTCAGAAAAAAAATACGGCGTTTGGCCGATTACGCGAATCGCCAATGCTGGCGGGCTAGGTGCCAATTTGGTGATCGCGCACGGAGCTGCGGTAGCGGATGATGAGATCGCCTTGTTGGCTGATGCAAATACCAAGGTCGCGTTTTGCCCAGGTACTTCGTTAAAACTTGCGAAGGGTGCCAGCTGCATTGGCAAATATCCGGAGCTGCTGAATGCCGGAGTAACGGTTGGATTGGGAACGGATGGCGTGTCTGCATCGGGTAATTTGAATTTATGGCGGCAAATGTATGCAGTGGCTGGCTTATTCAAAGACGCACGTAATGATCCCGATATGATCGGCGCACGTAAGGCGCTCAGGATGGCGACTATCGAGGGTGCCAAGGCGCTACTTTGGGACGACGAAATAGGTTCGCTTGAGAAAGGCAAGAAGGCTGACTTTATTTTGTTTGACCTGAACCATGTCGAATGGACGCCTTACCACGACCCATTGCAAGCACTCGTATGGTCTGCTACATCCGCAACAATCGATCAAACGTGGGTGGATGGCCGAGTGCTTTATAAAGACGATAAAATCCAGACTGTCAATGAGGTGCCGCTCATGAGCGAAGCGCGGACACGAGCGGCCCAGATAATATCAAGGGCGAAACTGGATACCCTCGGTGTACCAACCACAACCAGCTTGTACAGCTAGATCATTGGGAAATTTATGATTGTTCGTGTATCAAAAACTTTAATGGTGCTGTCGGTAGCATTATTCTCTACCCTCGTCGTGTTCAATAACATCGTTGACTACGGCACCAATTTTGCTTTTGTACAACATGTCTCGCAGATGGATACGGTTTTTTCTCAACAACAGGCTGCATGGCGCAGTATCTCCAGCCCGGTCATACATCATCTATCCTATGTTCTGATAATTTTGTGGGAGTCGTTGATCGCGGTACTCTGCTGGATTGGTAGTATCCACTTATGGCAACGGATTGATAACTATTCTGCTTTCAATAAAGCGAAGAAATGTGCAATTGCCGGACTGACGGCGGGTATCTTGTTGTGGTTTACGGGGTTTATCGCAATTGGTGGCGAGTGGTTTTTGATGTGGCAATCGGATCACTGGAATGGGCAGGAAGCTGCCAGTCGATTCGTTATGATCTTCGGCATCTTACTGATCTACCTAAACACGCCCGATTGCGATGAGAACGCCTCCTAACTTGAAGCTGGCAGCCATTATCCTGACCGGTCTGGCTGGCTCCGTATTTGCTGCAGAACCTGCTCTTATTTTCCGAGCGGGTGACGAAGTCATCGCCGATTTTCATATCGCTGATCTGCAGGAGGTCCCCGGCCATGGCGACTTTCGTCTCTACGACGCAATGCACGACAAGCGTAAACATTTTGCCGGCGTCCCATTATTGGCATTACTAAAGCGCGCCTACGGTGAAATCCTTTTTGACAACGAATGGTCGTCAATCGCTTTCGTCGCGGAAGATGGTTACGAGGCAGTCGCGGCATTTAGTACATTAATACAGCAAGGTGCGATCCTGGTCTTTGAAGACCTCGATACCGCTGGCTGGGAAACTATCAGCGGCAAAGGCGTCGATCCCGGTCCTTACTACCTGGTCTGGATGAATCCGCAACAATTGCCAAAAAACGGCTATCCCTGGCCGTGGCAAATAAAGTCAATCAGTTTGCTCGACTTTGAAAGTACATACCCGGAGATCGTACCGCTCGGTGCAGCACGCAATTCTACCGTCGATCGCGGCTACCGGCTGTTTCGTTCCCGCTGCATGAGTTGTCACTCAATGAACAAGCAAGGCGGAAATATTGGGCCTGACCTGAAGGCACCCAGAAACATAAGCGACTATAGAAGCGAAAGTTATCTAAAAGAATTTATTCGTAGCTCAATGAGTTTCGGCTATTCAAAGATGCCGCAGTTCGCTGACCTGTCGGACAGCGACCTCGACGATTTAGTTCACTACCTGCAATTCATGTCGAGCGAAGATGGCAATCAGGGATCTAGTTCACTACCCGGACACGACCGTCCTTGAACTTTCGGGATGGTTCGCTGATTTCCTGGCTGTGCGTCTTGAAGTAGGCAAGTAACTCACTTCGCCATACCCTGCCGGTATCGTGTCCATAGCTTGCGACCAGCTTTCGCATATCGATCGCCACGAACTCTCCTGGCTCCCCCAGTAATAAAGACTCGCCGGCCCAGCTACCTCGACCAGTCGCGACGTAGCGTGGGATAGCGAACTTGAATCTCTTGTCCAGCACATCGTCAACAGGCTTTCCGTTGAGGTAGATATCTCTCGCTGCACGCCTGCCACTCTCAGGATCTGTATCAATTACATAGCGAATGCCAGCCGAAAATTGCAGGAAACCACGACCGTGAAACTGACCTGGATCGAGTTTACCGCCAAACGGGACAAACTCTTCTATTTGCCGGACTCGTCCGGCATTGTTCTCAATGATTTCTTTAAGCTGCTGACCCGTAATATTCAGCAGGAAGACAGTATCGGCGTACGGCATGAGAGCAAAAACATCTCCGTAAGTAACACTCGTCCCGCCGCTCAAGCCGCCGGATACACTTGTTGCGTTGATTGCTGCGAAGTCCAGCTGGCCTTCTGCCCAATGCTTACTGGTGTTGACAACCGCATCGGCCAATATATTCAACAATGCTGACTCATCGGTGTATCGATCGAGTTCTGTTTCTCGCGCCGATAAACCTGGGTCATTGACGGCATTTCCGATAACGGTGCTGAATTTGTCCTGTAGCAGGACTTCCATGGGTTGCAAGGTGTTTTTCTGCAACTCCGTATCTATCAGGGTCGCTGCAGAAGGCTGATCAGAACTGACGTCAATACCTATCAGATGCGCACTGTAACTCGCTTTGATCCTGTGCTCCGATCTGCTCAACGTTACACTGGCATCTCCCAGCCACCGCCCGAACGCACCCGTTTGCAAGATAGGAATATTGTTGATCACGTTATCTACTTCCAAGCCGTCCTTGTTCAGGACCGTATGGGTATGCCCTCCGATAATTATAGCTGGCTTATCGCTTAGTCCCGACAATAGCCGGGCAACACCAATGTCTCCCCGCAACTGATTCGATGCTGCGGCGCTGGATGCGTCTTGCCGGTAGAAGCCTATGTGATTGACCAGGATATAGAAATCAACGTACGGCTCAAGAACCGGAATCATTTTCGTCAATTGCCCGGATATTCCGAGAACCTCGTAACCCTGCGCCTGCAGACTCTGCACCGGCAACGCGGAAGGCAGTGTAAATCCGAGGAAGGCGATTCGAAAACCGTTGATTGTGCCAAGCAACGAACCATATACCGGCCAACCCTCATTGGCACTCCATATGTTGCTACTAATAATCGGGAATGCTGCACTCTTGGTGATAGATAACTCGAGCATGTCAGTACCCCAGTCGAACTCATGATTGCCAAGTACTGCGACATCCATACCGATTCTGCTATAGGTTTCATACCCTGGGTGCGTTACGAACTCGTCGGGCTTGAAACCGATCAACTCATCAAAACGTGTCCCGGCAGCATCATCACCGGCACTAATGAAAAGAACCGCCTCGTCCTCGGTCGACGATCGCCGTCCGTCCTGAACCAGCTTCGCGATTCTCGCCGCACGGTATTCGGTTAGCTCTCCGACTTGATCGGAGAGATGATGATGCTGGTCGTTAATATGAAATATGCGCAGTACCTGAATACCACTTGATCGTTCAGAGCCGACAAGCGAATGCGGAACAGACTCCGCACGAATGCTGAGGCTGGGACTCGAGTAGTTCCCGGTTAGTGCATACAACTCATCGAAATCGCTCGTGGGCCCCGGCACAATGGGACGAAATTGAAGATACCCGGACTCTTCTACGACCTGCTGATTGACTGTTGGTGATTGTTGTTCGCCACTGCAACTCGCCTGAAAGACGAGAAATAAGAGGAACATCGCGCATTTTGCGAAACTGCCACTGATCGCCGTAGCACACTTATCTGTTGGTTTCGAATCTTTGCTCATTGGTTCGTAACTGCAAGTCCGGCTACTCTCTGACCTGTATCCAATATACAAAAAAGAAAGGGCTGGCGGCAGATCTCTCTCGCCACCAGCCCTTGTTAGTCTTTATGCTGCTACTTTCTGGCTTGCCCCTATCTGTAATTGCCTAAAAAGCAAAGCCAAGCTTTATCTGAAAGAGACGTGGTGACAGGAATTCTTCACTGGTCGCAGCAACACCGAAGTTATCGGTAAACCTTGAGTTGACGGCGTCTTCATCAAAGACATTATAGACCAGGAATTCACTAAACCATTTTGCATCGCCACCCGGCGTATATCGGAAATTTAAGCTCCAGATATTGTAGTCCGGTATCACGTCCGTATTCGGGTTGTTGAACATTCGATAGAAGAATTCACCCCGGTAAGTATAGCTGAGGAAAGACGTGAGCGTCCCGTCATCGGGTAGCTCTTTTGTGTAGGTCAGCCTGACATTCGTCGTAAAGTCCGGTGCTTTGGACAATTCGTTGCCATTCACATTTTGAATCGCTGTCGCACGCGCAACGGTAATCGCCGGATCAAATACATTGCCGCCATTATTCAACAAGAGCTGCGTTGATACGTCTTCCGCGCGTACAGAGTCCAGTACCAGGGTATCGGATGTAATCTCAGTATCGAGATAAGCCATATTCCAGTCAAGGCGCAGGTTGTCCGTCAACAAGCTGGTGATCTCAAGTTCAGCCCCGCGGACCTCGGAATTGGGAACATTTGCAGTACCGCCCGAAAATGGTGCAGCAGCATTTGCCTGGAACTGAAAGTTATTGTAGTCATAGAAAAATACCGAACCATTCAGCTGCAAACGACCTTCATTCAAACGACCTTTGTAACCAACTTCGTACGCGTTGACTGTTTCGGCTTCATAAAACGCCGGTACCAAATCGTTGAACGTACTGTTGGCGCCACCCGGTTTGTAGCCCTTTGTATAAGACGCATACGTCAAACTGTCTTCAGTCAGGTCATACTCGATCGATACCTTGCCGGTAGTTTCGTTATCACTATTAACATCGTTCCTCGGTGCCGCTTGTCCAATCCTGCACTGGAAAGAACAGGCATCGTTATTGATATCGTCTTTGGTATATCGTGCTCCGGCAGTCAGTCGTACCGTATCCGACACGTGGAACACACCCTGGCCAAAATACGAGTACGACTCTCGACGCCGAATGTCGTCGTTAACGAAATCCAGGTCCGAATTGAAAAATACGACAGGCGAAGGCAACGTCAAATCCAGTGGGTCGCCATCACGACCAAAGTCACCGAAGTTGGTTGTTATGCTATTAACCTTGGCGTCAAGGTAGAACGCTCCCAGTATCCAATCAAAACGAGACTCGCCGGCGGACGAAATATTGATTTCAGCCGTTTTATTTTCGTAATGCTGCTCCAGTGTATTGTCCGCCTGGCGAATCGGTGCTTCGCCAAGTTGCGTAATAACAAGCGGATCGGCTGGCGTAATAGGGGCCGGGTCATTAGCAGTCAGAGCTGTCCTGTCCATATCGGCGTGGCGAAAAAGATCGACTTCCTGGTAACTGAACAAGCCCTTGACAACCACGGCATCATTTTCCCAGGTTAGTATCGCGGAATAGATATCAGTATCGAGGCTTGCCTGTTCAAAGAGGTCATGCGATGCTTCTCGCGGGTTAGAAGAGCTGAAGTCCAAAATACTTTTTTGACCCGGTCCATTTAGCCTGTCTTCAGAGTGCTGGTAGGTCAAATGTGCCGACAAATTATCAGATATATTCCACAACAATTGCCCCCTGAAGGTGTCGCTGTTCTGGTTGTCCATATCATGGCCTGGAATTGCGAGATTCGTCATATAGCCATCATGTTCGCGATGTGAGAACGCTGCTCGTACCGCCACGGTATCTGAAAACGGCATATTGATACCGCCCCGAAAATTCTGTGCCGAGTAATTACCGAGCGTTACATCAGCAAATCCGGATACCGCGTCAAAATCCGGAAGCTTCGATACCACGTTAATCGTACCGCCGGTCGCATTTTGGCCAAATACCGTGCCCTGTGGGCCACGAACAACCTCGATACGCTCAACATCCAGAAGATCGGCACGTAATGCCTGGTCATTCGCGATAAAAACGCCGTCGATATGATAGGACACACCCGGCCTGGCACCGGCATTTTGCGGCGACTCATTACCGACGCCACGAATTGATAAAATACGCCGACTCTCGCTCTTGGCGATATTCAGTCCAGGTATTTGATCACCCAAATCGACTGGATTGTTAATATTGAGTTGCTCAAGCTGCCCGGAATTAAGCGCCGAAACCGACAGCGCGATGTCCTGGATATCCACGTCTCGCTTTTCAGCGGTAACGATAATTTCTTCGATTTCAGCCGCAAATATCGTCGTACATGAGCCAACTAACAGCATGGCGATTGCGAGCGTGCGCGAAAATGACACCAATAAGTATTTGTTCATAACTGTAAAGCCCCCTGGTCAGGTGAACACTCTTACCTGCCGGCAAGAATCTCATGCAATTTTAGGATATCTTTTATGATCACGATTCTTGATCGTAGCAAACGATAGCTGAATGTCAATGATTAAGCAACACCGTCACCGCCTCGGCCAGTCCGTCAAAGCCATTCGTCTTCAGCAGTTCCACTGCGCCGTCAATCGTTTTATTCTCTCTGTGCTGAGCCATTCTGCATTTCCTCTTGTCTGCAATTGTCCAAATCGCTTTCAAAAGGATAACCGGATGGCTCGGCACTTTCTAAGCCATCATGAATTTACAGAAGAAACGTTACACCACCATGTCAATAGCACGCTGGTTTCAACGGCCGTAAAGTCTGTCGCACCCGACAAATCCCGAAAACTGTGCCGATTGACTTATTTCGGCTGTGATCTTAGTCTGCGATACCAGACTGACCCTGAACCCACAAGATCGGGTTGGATTCTTGTGTGTACTCGTGACACTCAAACCTGGGGAGAAAAAGCCATGGTGCAGCCACGCGCGCAAACCGAAACCATGCAACAAAAGGTATATCAGGAACTGCGGCACAGCCTGATGGTCGGTGCTTTCGTGCCCGGGCAACCAGTCAGCTTGCGAAAACTCTCAGAAAGTCTGCAAACCAGCCTGATGCCGGTGAGAGAGGCGGTCAATCTACTTATTGCGGAACGCGCATTCGAAATGATGCCGAACCGCAAGGTTGTCATTCCGGACATGAGTGAAAAAAAACTCTCTGAACTGATGTACTGGCGCAAAGTTCTTGAAGGCAAGGCTGCCGAACAGGCCTGCAAACAAGTGACTCAAGCCTTGATCAAGAAGGTGGTGAAAATCAATGATGAACTCACCAAAGCCGTTGAAGCTGACGACTTTCACTTGACGCTGATCAAGAATCAGGAGTTTCACTTTGCGATTTATGAAGCCGCAGATAATTCTATTCTATTACCAATGATTGAAAGCCTGTGGTTGCAAGGCGGACCATCGATCTACTTTTCACTCGTTTCGCCCAACGTCCTGTGGAACGGTCAATTTCACCTGCAGGCAGTTGATGCGTTAAAAGCGAAAGACCCGCAGGCCTTGCGCGAGGCAATCGAAAACGATATTCAGGTAACTGCGGAGTTCCTGCTTAAGAGTCACATGCTAAGACGCGTCAAACCACGACCGATTAGCTAGGGAACCTCTGACTGCAGTGTCTCCGGATTTTCAAGAAACCCTTTCAAAACACCCAGGAACCGCGCGGCCAAAGCTCCGTCAATTACCCGGTGGTCACTTGACAGAGTCAGTGTCAATACTGTCGCGATAGTCGCCTTGCCATCACGGACAACAGTTCGCTGCTCGCCGGCGCCGACGGCCAGAATCGCGACCTGTGGCGGATTGATAATGGCATCGAACTGTTTGACGCCGTAACTACCCAGATTTGACAGCGTAAACGTCCCGCCCTGATATTCATCAGCCGACAGTGCTCCTTCACGGGCCTTTGTTGTCAGTGATTGCATATCCTTCGCAATTGCAGCCAGGCCCTTTGTATTCGCATCTCTCACTATTGGAGAAATGAGCCCGGAGTCCAACGCAACAGCGACTGAAATGTGCGCGTTGCGATATCGGCGAATGACTTGACCGTCAAACTGAACATTGCATTCCGGAACTTCCAGCAATGCGTTCGCACATGCCTTGATCAGGTAATCATTGATTGAAATTCGAACATCCGACGATTCGTCATTCTGTGTCTTTCTTGCCACCAAAAGTGCATCGATCTCGACATCCATAACGACACGAAAATGCGGTGAACGCTGTTTGGATTCCACCAGTCGAGTCGCGATGGTGCGGCGCATACCGCTGAGTGGTATGTCGCTGGCAAGCGTCGAATCGACAGTAGCGAGCTTGATTTCTGCCGGTGCAACTGTGACAGGAACCGTGCCAGCACCTGAAGTAGCAGCCCTATTCTGTGCGCTCGGAGGCATTAAGTCCGCGGCAACACTGCCACCTGCCTGAACGACTGTGTCAAGAACGTCCTGACGCGAAATGCGGCCATTGCGGCCGGTTACGGAAACCTTATTCAGATTGATGCCAAGTTTTTGAGCCAGTCGGCGCGCATGCAAGGTGGCATGGACATTTGAATCGTCCGGACCCTCAGCAAGTTCTGAGGCAACAGAATTCGACGCACCGGCAGGTGCTGACCCGGATAACGCCTTCACGCGATCTGGACTTTGACTGGCAGTGTCCTGATCGTGGTCCTCCATATTGGTCAGCACCAATCCGGTGGCCGTTGTCAGTGCAGCAATGTACGCGGTAATCTCGTCGTCAGAAACGGAAGCATCGGCCACGACCGCTATCGGCGCGCCTACGGGTAGAGTTTCATTGGCTTCGGCCAGAATCTTGCGCAGCGTGCCGGGAATGTGTGCCTCAAGTTCATTGACAATTTTACTAGTCTCGATTTCAGCGAGCAGATCCCCCTCCGCAAAGCTGTCGCCTTCGGCAATCAGCCAGCTGATGATCGTACCTTCCTCCATGGAAAGACCCCATTTCGGAATTTCCAGTAATTGAATTTTCGGATCTGCGTTCATAATTCCATTCGCTTGGTGCTATGCATTTATCAGGTCTCTCGCTGCAGCGACAATCGTTGCTTCGCTCGGAATATAAGTGGCTTCCAGATTGGGGGCGAAGGGCACGGGTGTGTGCGGTGCTGTCAGGTATTTGACGG
>Ga0114931_10002614_pt1 | contig 22844 bp, 12 predicted proteins | sample 2SBtaG_FD_89579 | JGI IMG/M metagenome (GOLD analysis project Ga0114931, IMG submission 89579) | Deep subsurface microbial communities from Kolumbo volcano to uncover new lineages of life (NeLLi) - 2SBTROV14_V59a metaG | ecosystem: Environmental > Aquatic > Marine > Volcanic | place: Kolumbo... | reverse complement strand
TGACGATGAAGAAGACTGGGAAGAAGTCGAAGACGACGATGACGCCGAAGACGGCGAAGAAGAGTGGGATGACGACGACTGGGATGACGATGAAGAAGACGACGACGAAGAGGAAGACGAATAACCGCTCCGAACGCATGAGCACGGCGCGCCGCGACGTTTCGGGCGAATCAGTCTTTCAACTGGAAGAGGCGCTTGAAGGCATCCAACAGGGGGTGGGGGATTCCTTCTCGGGCCTCATCGCGGAGTGACTCCAGCGGCGGGTGCAACAGTTTGTTGACCAAGCGTTCAAACGACTGTCGTATTTCGCGGCGGGATCGATCTTCCAGTTCGGGCAATTTATTGAACAGGCGGCGCAACTCTTCTTCTTTGATTTGATGCCAGTCGTGTCTGAGTCGCTTGATCACCGGGCCGGTTGCCCGGTGGAAGAGATCGGTCATGAACTGCTCGGTCTCGCGCTCGACGATTCGCAAGGCCGCCGGTAGCTCTTGATCCCGCTCGCGACGATTTCGTTCGCAGGCCGACTGCATGTCGTCCATGCCGTAGAGATAGACGCCGAGACAGTCGCTAATGGCCGGCTCGAAGTCGCGGGGAACAGCCAGGTCGAGAATGAACAACGGCCGTTGAAACCTTTGGGGTTCGATACGGCGATAGTGTTCCAGCGTGACGATGGGTTGCCCGGCACCGGTTGTGCTGACCACCAGATCGGCGACTGCGAGTTGCTCGTCCAATTGGTCCCAGCCGATTGCGCGGCCTCCGGTTTGGTGAGCCAGCGCTTGGGCCCGATCGGGGCTGCGGTTGATCACGGCGATGTCCGTGGCGCCGGCTTCTCGCAGATAGCGAAGCGTTTCTTCGCTCATCTCACCCGCGCCGATAACCAGTACGTGCTTATCGTCGAATCGCTCGAAAATTTGGCTGGCGAAATCGGCCACGGCAACACTGGGAATGCTCACGCGCCGTTGGTGAATGCTCGTATGGCTGGCCACTTTTCGGGCAACTTTCAGCGCTGTTTGAAACACGGCGTGGGTCAGCGGTCCCGTGGAGCCGCAATCGGTCGCCAGTTGATAGGCCTGTTTCACTTGAAAAAGGATCTGAGGTTCGCCGACCACCATGCTGTCGAGACTCGATGCCACGATAAACAGGTGCCGGGCGACATCCTCTCCAGTTCGTTCGAATAGATCGTCAAAGAAATCGAACAGGTCGATCCCATGGAAATCGGCCAGAAACTCGGCGAACTGCTGATGCGAGGGAAGTTCCGTCGGCGACTGACAGGCCGAATAGATTTCAACGCGATTGCAAGTCGACAGAATCACGACTTCGATCGAAGGGTATAAGACTTTTAGTCGGCCCAGCGCGTCGATGATCTGGTCCGACGAGAAGGCTATCTGCTCGCGAACGGCAACCGACGAGCGATGGTGGTTACAGCCGACCATTTGGAGCTTCACCTTCCACCCCCTTCGGCGGAAAGCAAGCCACGCGGCGCGGCCACGCGCCGGTGATTGGAAAACCCAAGGCGTTCTCGAGGCCCGGCAGAGCGTCGAGATAGGTCGCGTGAACCACGTGGAAGGGTTGCCCGTGCCGGGGGACCGGTGTCGGAGCCGGTCGAGGCATGTCCCGTATCGTAGATCAGCGTGACGAGTAGCATCGTCAACAGAAAGACAAAACTGACGACCGTCAGATAAGCGACCTTTCGACCTTCACGAGCGGGCTTGTAAACGGCCTCGAACGTCACGGCGGTCAGCAGCCACAAGGCGGTTAACAGCGAGGTGACCACCGTGGGGTCATTCCATGAAATATACCGTGGATTGTTCGCAGGATGCTGGACCAGGTTCAGAATGATCCCGGCGAGAATGCCCGGACCGAGCGTTAACACGCTGACCACAATGGCGCGGGCGTTGAGGCGTTGGAGCCACTCGAGCGGCGGCAGCGCGAAGCCTCGTTTGGGTAGCAGTTTGTGCTTCAGGCGATAGGCCTGCAGGAGGTACATGATTCCCGCGGCAAACCCGATCAGCACGGCCACCGTGCCGAGCAACAGCAGAATACCGTGAGTCGCGGCCCAGACGTTGGCGGCGCGATTCGGTGAGAACGGCGTGCGATCGGTGATGCCCGCGGCCACGCCGATTAAGGCCAACACCAGCGGCAGCAGAAAGACGCCGATCGCATTTTTGGGCTGCCGAACCGCGAGAAAAACATACGTGGCCGCCAGCACCCATGCGGCGACTAGATACCAGTCAAACCAACTGGAGAGCGGGGCATCAATCGTCGCGCGGTGTGCGAGATACAGCGTGTGGGCCAGCAGTCCGGCGGCGGCGAAGCCGAACCTCAAAATAACGCGCACCCGGTTGTCTACGTATAACCGCAGAATCTCCAGCGCCAGCGCCACGCCATAGCTGGCGGCGAAACAAATAATGCTGATGCCATCGATCATTGCGCTTAAGCTCCACCGGAACCATTGCCGGCCAAGCGGACGTCCCTAAAGAGATTGACAAAGTAACTGGACGACAATGCGGAATCACCAGCTTCCCTGTTAGTCGCGGCTGTTTTTTTGGCGACCTATTAAGAGTTCTGGTTATCCAGACCGTATTCTTTTAGTTTCTTGTGCAAGGTGTTGCGGTTGATTCCCAAGCGGGCAGCGGCTTTGATCTGCACGTTGTCGCAGGCGGCCATCACCTGGACAATCAGCTCGCGCTCGACGCGGTTGACGATTTTAGTGTGCAGACCGTCTTCCTGTGGGCCGGCGCCAGAGAGGCCCGTTTGCACCAGTTCGCCGGTCAGCGTTTCCAGATCGGCCGGACGCAACCGCGACCTGCGACGCTCAGTGCGGCCAAGCACGGTGTCGGGAAGTAAGTCGACGGTCAGCTCGTCGCCGGGCGCCAGCACGACGGCGCATTCGATGTAATTTTGAAGTTCGCGGACGTTGCCCGGCCAGTCGTAGTCCTGAAGCGCTTCAAGCGCCTCGCGCTGGATGTGGACCACGTAGCGATCATTTTCTACGTTGTAAACGTCGAGGAAGTGTGAGACCAGCTCGGGGACGTCTTCCCGCCGCTGACGCAGGGGGGGCAAATGAATTGAAATCACATTCAGCCGATAGTAAAGATCCTCGCGAAAACGCTCTTCTTCGATCGCCTCGAACAGATCCTGATTGCTGGCCGAGATGACCCGCGTATCAACGCGAATCGGTTTCGTGTCGCCGACGCGCTCGAACTTTCGTTCCTGGAGCACCCGCAGTAACTTGACTTGCAGCTTGAGCGTCGTGGAATTGATTTCGTCGAGAAATACCGTGCCGGTGTGCGCGGCCTCGAAGCGGCCGATGCGATTGTCGACGGCGCCGGTGAACGCCCCCTTCACATGGCCGAAAAGCTCGCTTTCCAGTAAACCCTCGCTCAAGGCGCCACAGTTGACTTTCACAAACGGTCCGCCCGAGCGCGGGCTAAGCTCATGGACCGCTTGGGCGATCAACTCTTTGCCGGTTCCCGTCTCGCCCAGCAAAAGAACCGAAGCCTGTGACGTGGCCACGCGGCGAGTCAGTTCGTAAACCTTCTCCATCGGCGAGCTGGAACCGATCAAACCCGGAATCGGTGGGCCGGATCGATGGGGATCGAGAGATCGCAACGGGCGAGTCATGAGCCTGTGCGGGTAGGTCGGCTAGGATCACGGTCACGGGTCGCGACCAAACATCGACGGGTAACGTTTGGCCGGTGGAACCGCATTGGTGTGGGAAGTCTAAAATCCAATAGGGTCGTGCGATCGCCGAAACCGACCGCCGCCGGCCGTCGTGGTGTCGCTGAAACTTGCGAGAGCCGGCTTTCGTGATCGCGTTTTTGGCATTGCATGGGGCAGCAAGGCTTTGCCATGCGCCGGGTTCGATGATTCCTCGGCACGGGTCAATGTCTGGTATCTGGGCTCCCCGGGAAGACCGGCCATCTTAAGAACCGCTGGTCTCGGCTCCACCGGTGGATTGCTGTTTGCGTTCGAGCGTATCAAGAATCGATGCCAGCACTGCCTGTGTGGCGGGATCCTGTTCTTCGCTGGCATTGTAACGGTCGTATTGTCGCAAAATTTCGTCGCTGGTCAGCAGAATGCCTCCTTGCCGCACGTTTTCCGAGAACGCATCCGCAGCTGCCCGGCGCGGCTCGATCGGCCACGTGGCGCGGCTGGCCAGTTCGACCAGCACCCGCTGTGCCCGTGGCGTGCTAATGTGCGACAAGGCCTGGATGGCCTGTCTTTGCAATTTAGGGACAAAGAGCGCTCGCTCAAGCACGACGTCGAACCGTTGCAACGGATAAAGCGATTGGGGTCGGCCGCTTAAATCGGCCAGCCAAGCAAGCGATTGGGTGGCGAACGTCCGCCGTTCTTGTCGCGTGGCAAGCTGCCAATCGGCTGCCTGACGCAGGCGGCGGGTTAAAAGTTTGATGGCCTCGACCGAATGCGGCCGAATCATCGCCTCGCCCAGTAGATCACCGTCAGCCAGTCGGCGAGCTTGATCGAGCTGATCTTCGCCGGCGATCAGGCCGATCGGCAGGCCGGCGGTTCGGCTGTCCCGCCGGAGTTCTTCCACCAACATCGCAGTTGAGGGCCGGTTCAACGTCATCGCCAGCAGAACCAGTTCCGTGTCCGAGGAATCCACTGCCAAGGAGAACAGCGCCCGTCCCTCAGTGGCAATCTCGGTACGGTAGCCAAGTTCGTTCAACAGCCCCGCCAGCCGCCGCGCTTCAGCCATTCGCGGATGGGCCACCAGCGCGAGTGGCGGCCCCTGCCAAGCGGCGAAGTAGGCCAGCACCTCGGGAACGTGGCTCGATCCGGGAAAAGGGCGAACCGGATCAAGACGCATGATCGCCTCGAGCGCGGTGAAGCGTAGCCGCTCATCCGCCTGACGCAGCGCGGCGGTTAAAGCGGACGGATACGGTGCCCGAGCATGGAGTACCTCGACGCGACCCATCAAGCCGAGGATCCGGGCGGCGAGAACGGCGGTGGCCAGATGTCTCTCGCGTTGGGCCTGAGCGAGCAAATCGAGCATCGATTTCGGACCCGCCTCGAGGGCCGCGTGCCAAGCGGCCGGCTCGTCGTTTTCGAGATTCACCTCCCAGCCGTGACGGAGCACGGCGCCTTCGAGCAGCACGGCAAGCCGTAATCGCTTGAGCGATGTCTTGGCGGGGGCAAGAACCATGGCATCCGTGATCATCCGGCGTGCTGCTTCGATGTCGATTCTGCGCCGTGTGGCCCGCTCGACGACCAATTTCTGTTGCGCCGGATCCCATCGCCAAAGGTTCCCCTGACGCTCATCGGCGGTCAGCGTGGGAACTGCGGCGTAAAGGCGGCGAGCCTTGTGCATCAGGAAATCGACCGCTTCCTTACGACTGGGAAGCTTGCCATAAAGCCAAACAACGGCCTGGCTCGCCGCCTCTCGGTAAGTTACGTTGTCGGTCGAGCCCAAAGCCGGCGCTAAAAGGAACGCCAGCGCCTCGGTCGCATCGAGTTGGCCAAGGACGGTCGCGATGCGTCCGTTCAGTTCGGCGTTGCCAGACTCGAGCGCGGCAATGAGAGGATCAGCGGCATCACGACCTAAAAGAACCAAAGCCTGTTCGATGAGAGGGTAAGATTCGGCCCGCCGTGGATCGGCCAACGCCGAAATCAAGACCGTGGCGGCCGCCGGACCTGCGCTGCGCAAGCGGAGCAGCGCGGCTTTGCGCTTCTCGGGCGAGGCGTCTCCCAGCAAATCGATGGCGGCGACCAGTTGTTGCGGGTCGGTCACGGTTTTATGAAACGCGTCAAGCACGGCGGAAGCGAGCCGTGATCCCTCGGGCTGTAGTGCGGGGGAGAGTCGAAAGCCGGAAAAAAGTCCCGTGCCGAACCGTTCCGCCAGCGTTGCCAGCGTCGCGGAGTCGGGGTTCGTCCGAAAGAATCGCTGGATCAGAAGCCGCGCTGCCCGAGGACGATCCAACCGCGACAAGACACGGACCGCGCGGACTAATTCGCCCGGCGTCGTCGGATTGCTTGCCATCACGCCGCGGACCGTTGGATCCTGCATGACACTGGGGTCGATCTGGTCTGCTTGAGCGTTGGCCGGAGGTTCTTCCGGCGGTTGGCCATTTGCTGAAAGAACCAGCGTCGAGGCCAACAACAGCGGAATCCCGAGAATCATCCGCGTTGAGGTCGTGCGTCTCATAAAATGCTCTGTCGCCGGGGCGATTCGTTCAGCTAGTTTTGTCAACAAGGGTTTTTCCCCACATCGCGCGAAGCGGGCTTCATTTCGCTTCGTATTCCTATTCCCGATCCAAGTCTTGCAATTTCTTGTACCAACGATCGATTTGTCGGCGGACTTCGGCAGGAGCGGATGACCCGTGGCTCGTCAACGCGGCAACGGCCTTTTCCGGGCCGAGGATGTCATAAACCGTTTCGTCCAACTCGGCGCAGACCGCGCGCATTTCATCAAGCGACAAGTCGCTCAAGCGGACGTCTTTTTCCATCGCCTTGGCGACCAGTCGTCCGACCGTGCCGTGGGCGGTTCGCTGCGGCGTGCCACGGCGAATGAGATATTCCATAAGTGCCGTGGCGTCCAGATATCCGCGGTCCAGCCGAGAAGCAATCACTTTGCGGTCGAGCGCCGCGCCCGAGACCAACGGCGCGGCCAATTCGAGACAGGCTTCGACCGTGTCATAGGCGTCGAACAGCGGAGGCTTGTCTTCTTGCAGATCACGGTTGTATGCCAGTGGCAACCCTTTGACGAGCATCAGCAGGGTTTGCAGATGGCCCACCACCCGGGCTGTCTTTCCACGGATCAATTCCAGCACGTCGGGATTGACCTTTTGCGGCATGATCGACGAACCGGTGCAAAATGCCTGTGGCAGCTTCAAAAAGCCGAACTCGGTGGTCGACCACAAAATCCATTCCTCGGCCCAGCCGCTTAAGTGCAGCGAGATTTGAGCCATGACAAAAGCCAACTCGATTACGAAATCGCGGTCGCTCGATGCGTCTAAACTGTTCGATACCACATCGTCGAAGTCGAGTGCCGCGCGGACCAGCTCGCGATCGATCGGTAGACTGGTTCCCGCCAATGCCGCCGTGCCAAGCGGGAGCACGTTCGCCCGGCGGCGGCAATCGGCCAACCGTTGTCGGTCGCGGTCGAATTTTTCACAGTAGGCGAGCCAGTAATGTGCCGCCAAGACAGGCTGCGCGCGACGCAGATGCGTGTAGCCGGGAAGGATGCAGTCGTGGTCGATTTCGGTTCGCGTGAGAAAGGCCGCTTGCAACTCTTTTAGCCGCCGATCAAGCCGGTCGATGGCGTCGCGGCACCACATCCGAAGGTCGGTCGAAACCTGGTCGTTGCGACTACGGGCCGTGTGCAACTTGCGTCCGACGTCACCCAAACGATCAATCAGCGCCCGTTCGATGTGCATGTGCACGTCTTCCAGGGCAATGTCGAATGGGAATTCATCGTGCTCAATTTCTTGGCTTATGTCGTGCAGAGCGTGCTCAATTTGCTGGCATTCTTGAGATGTAATAAGCCCTGCGCTGGCCAACATTTGAGCATGAGCGACCGAAGCGCGTAGATCATTCGCATACAGCCTGCGGTCGAAGCTGATGCTTTCAGTGAACTTTTCAACACGGCGATCCGTCGCCTCGGTGAAGACTCCTGCCCACGCTTTTTCGGCCACGATCGGCTGTTACCTTCCCGCCCACGGGCAAGACGTGAATCAATACAACACATTTACTGTAAACAGCTTACGACGAAGTGTCAACGCACCGCACCGCTACAACCGGCACAAAGATACCCGTATGCCCGTTTGTCTGCATCGTGCAGCTTTCCGGATCCTCGGGCCCGACGTTCAAGTAGTAGGCCAAGTGGTAAACAATTTTCTGAACGGAAGTTACGTCTGCTCGCAAGGCTCATGGCTCGGGCGGTTTTCGAAGGGGTTCCTTTGCTTTCCGCTCAGGGGCGAGGAGACACGACAGAGCTTTTTCCACGACCGGCTGCCGGAACCGGGCTTGCTTGGCGATGTCGCCAGGTGAAGGCGATGGGATTGCTGATAACAAGATCATGCTCGGTCTGTTCCTTTTTGAAGGCGAATCGAGGCGAGCGTCGCCCGCCAAGGTTGCCGGCTACGAGCCATCTGCTGAATAAGCCGTATGAGATTTCTGCTTTGCCCGAGCAAAAGGTCTTTGTGCCTGCTTGAAGGGGGCTTATGGATCGTGTTATCGTGAGGAAATTTTGTATGATGGCTGGGATGAATGTTTGACCAGCGACCCGGTCGGCGGGTTCGCGGCGCGCGGCTCTTGTCGGGCTGTTGCTGCTTGGGTTGTCGCGGCCTTTCTCCCTTTGCCAAGGAATTCCGCTAGTGCCACGACGCGACGACATCCACAAGATCCTTTTGATCGGATCGGGTCCGATTGTCATTGGCCAAGCGTGCGAATTTGACTACTCCGGCACGCAGGCTTGCAAGGCCCTGCGCGAGGAGGGCTACGAGGTCGTGCTGGTCAATTCGAACCCTGCCACGATCATGACCGACCCGGACTTGGCGGATCGAACTTATATCGAACCGCTGACTTGGGAGATGGTTGCCAAGATCATCGAGCGTGAGCGGCCCGACGTTCTACTACCGACGCTTGGCGGGCAAACCGGATTGAACCTGGCCATGGACCTCGAACGTCATGGCGTGCTCGATCAGTTCGGCGTGGAAATGATCGGTGCCAATGCCGAGGTCATCGCCAAAGCCGAAGAGCGCGAACGGTTCAAAGTGGCCATGGGGCGGATCGGGCTCGAGGTTTGCCGCGGAGTGACGGTTCGCACCCTTGAGCAAGCGAGCAAGGTGGCCGAAGAAATCGGGCTGCCGTGTGTCGTGCGCCCCAGCTTTACCTTGGGGGGCATCGGTTCGAGCGTGGCGTACAACCGCGAGGAATTCGATGCCCAAGTGGCTCGCGGACTGAAGGAATCACCGGTCGGCGAGGTGCTGATCGAAGAGTCGATCCATGGCTGGAAAGAATTCGAAATGGAGGTCATGCGTGACTCCGACGATAACGTCGTGATCATCTGTTCGATTGAGAATTTCGATGCCATGGGCGTGCATACCGGCGATTCGATTACCGTGGCGCCCGCGCAGACGCTGACCGACAAGGAATATCAGCGCATGCGCGACGCTTCGATCGCGGTGATTCGCGAGATCGGAGTGGAGACCGGCGGCTCGAACATCCAGTTTGCGATCGATCGGGTCAGCGGGCGGATGATCGTCATCGAGATGAACCCGCGCGTGAGCCGGTCCAGCGCGTTGGCTTCGAAGGCGACCGGTTTTCCGATTGCAAAGATTGCCGCGAAGTTGGCCGTGGGCTACCGCTTGCACGAATTGCCGAACGATATCACGCGCGAGACCAAGGCATGTTTCGAACCGACGATCGACTACGTCGTGACGAAGGTGCCGCGGTTTACGTTCGAAAAGTTTCCCGAGGCCGACGCGACCTTGACGACCCAGATGAAGAGCGTCGGCGAAACCATGGCTATCGGCCGCACGTTCAAGGAGTCGTTCCAGAAGGCGCTGCGCGGGCTGGAGGTGGGAAGCTTCGGCTTCGGTTGCGATGGCAAGGATCTGTGGGACACTCCGCAGCAACCTTCGCTCGAAGAGATCCGGGCCAAACTGTCGACGCCCAATGACGAGCGCGTCTGGTATTTGCGATACGCGCTGAAGTCGGGAATGGCCGTCGACCAGCTTGCTCAGATCACGCACATTGATCCCTGGTTTTTAGACAACTTGGCCGAACTGGTCGAGACCGAAGACCGCTTGCGGGGCGTTGGCTCGCTGAAGCATCTTGGCGATGCGGAATTTCGTCAGGCGAAGCAGTTCGGCTTTTCGGATCGGCAGTTGGCCACGATCTTCAACACCACGGAGCAAGAGGTACGTGCCGAGCGCAAGCGGCGTGGCATTCTGGCTACGTTCAAGGCGGTTGACACCTGTGCCGCGGAATTCGAGGCCTACACGCCGTACTACTATTCGACCTATGAAGACGAAGATGAAACGCCGCCCAAACAACCGGGCCAGCGTCGCGTGATGATCCTTGGCGGCGGACCCAACCGTATCGGCCAGGGAATCGAGTTCGACTACTGTTGCTGCCACGCCAGCTTCGCGCTGCGGGAATTGGGGATCGAGTCGATCATGGTCAACTCGAACCCTGAAACCGTAAGCACGGATTACGACACCAGCGATTTGCTATTCTTCGAGCCGCTGACGACCGAGGATGTGCTGAACATCTACGATCGCACTGAGCCTGACGGCGTCATTGTGCAGTTCGGCGGACAAACCCCGCTGAATCTGGCCCGGGCGCTTGAGACCCACGGAGTGCCGATTCTGGGAACCAGCGTGGATGCGATCGAAGACGCCGAAGATCGCGAGAAATTTCAGCGGCTGCTCGGGCGGCTCGGTTTGAAACAACCAGCCAACGGGATCGCCCGCACGTTGGCTCAGGCCCGGGTCGAGGCGACGAAGATCGGCTATCCGGCGCTGGTGCGTCCCAGCTTCGTGTTGGGTGGCCGGGCGATGGAAATTTGCTACGACGTGGGCCAATTGGAAAAATTCGTGGCCGAAGCGTTCGTCGTGGCCCAAGGGCAGCCGGTGCTGATCGATCGTTTTCTTGAAGATGCCACGGAGGTCGACGTTGACGCGGTCAGCGACGGCGAGCGGGTCATCGTGGCCGGGGTGATGGAGCACATCGAAGAAGCGGGCGTCCATTCGGGCGATTCCGCTTGTTGTATCCCCCCGTATAGCTTGCCCGGCCCCGTCGTCGAGGAAATCAAAAGCGCGACCAAGGCCATGGCCCGCTACATGGGGGTTCTAGGGCTGATGAACGTGCAATATGCGGTGAAGAAAGAGGACGGCCGCTATAACGTTTACGTGCTTGAGGTCAATCCGCGGGCCAGCCGTACGGTTCCCTTTGTCTCAAAGGCCACCGGCTTGTCGGCGGCGAAGATCGCCACGAAAGTGATGGCTGGCACGTCGCTGGCGAAGCAAGGCATCGATCGTGATCCGATTCCGGCGCACGTTTCGGTTAAGGAGAGCGTCTTTCCATTCAATCGCTTCGCGGGTGTGGACATTATTTTAGGCCCCGAGATGCGGTCCACCGGCGAGGTGATGGGGGTGAGTCGACGTTTTTCGATCGCCTTTGCGAAAAGCCAATTGGCCGCCGGGATCATCCTTCCCGCCGCCGGACGTATCTTTCTCAGCGTGGCGCTGCGGGGCAAGCAGCACGTGGTTGAACTTGGCCGCCGGCTTTCGACGTTGGGCTATGGCTTGATCGCCACCGAAGGCACCGCGGCGCCGCTCGAGGAGGCGGGCATCTCGGTCGATCGCGTCAAGAAAATTCAAGAAGGCCATCCCAACGTGCTTGATTATCTGATCGACGGCCAGATCCAGCTCATCATCAACACCCCGAGCGGCAAAGGCGCGCGGACGGATGAAGGCCGCATTCGCGCCGCGTCGGTTGCCTACGGGGTGCCGTGCATCACCACGATCGAGGCCGGATTCGCCGCCGTACGCGCCATGGAAGCGTTGCGTGAAGAGGCGATGGACGTCGAGGCCGTACAAGACCGCTTCAAGAAGCCGGCGCCCGCGTCCGCGACCCAGGACGAGTAAGCCTTCGGCTGAAAGTGCAAAAAAGGGCGCGCCGTGCGCGGTCTCGATGATTGGAAGGCACGTGGGGCCCGCCTTGACCGGCCGTGGTATGGCACCCCCGGCGATTTGACATCGGTGGCACACTTTGCCGGTTTCGTCCAAGAGATCGAGAATCTCGGGTCGTTCGATCGCAATCAAGATCAACATAGCAGCAGCCAATCTCGTTAAGCGGCACGCCGGAAGATTGCGTGAATTACCCCTGTTGCTCAACTGCGGAGTGGAAAAAACCCGTTCCCGGGGCGTTCCCGCACTCCAAAAAACCGCCCTTGACCGTCGAAAGCGATTGGCGTATTTTCCCGCCTCACGTTGGGCACAGCTGATGGTTGGCCCGGCGCGGAGCAAAAAGTATCCAACGAATCCACGTGGATGGGCCCGCGACCGCTTCGGCGCTTGCCGCGGACCCCGAAGCGAATGCTGCCCGCAAGGAGGTGGGCAGTTCGCTTCGTTTTTTACTTGTGGTGATCTTCGCGGTCGCGTGCTCGCAAGCTTGTGGCGGTAATCGACGCGGGAGGATGACACACACCTTTTTACATGACGGCTCGCGAGGACACGGACGTCTGCGAAGCGTCGCTCCATCAGTTTTCCGGTGAGCCGCTACCAGGGTTCGACGCCGAGTGAAGCCCGACGCGTCCAATCGCTCCCGGAAAGTCATGGCGTCCTTTGCCCCCCTGGGACTCCGGCTTTTCGGGGGCCTTTTTTATGCCCCAATCTCGCCGCTTCACAGCTTGCGAACCGCAGGGATGGTTCGCTGTCCATGCGAGTCGGGTCACAAGCATTGCAGTGGCCTTAGAGACGATCGTTGCTCTAGTGGGCCTGTCGGCGTCGCACGGGTCAAATGATCTGATGAATCGGTTCGGCTCCCTCGACGCCGACCAGCTTTTGATCCAGTCCGTTGTAGAAGTACGACAGCCGATTGGGATCAAGACCAAGTTGGCTGAGTATCGTGGCGTGCAGGTTCTTGACGTGGAACCGGTTTTCGACCGCCCGGCTTCCTAGTTCGTCGGTTTGCCCTACATTGACGCCACCCTTGATTCCGCCACCGGCCATCCACATGGTAAAGCCGTAGGCGTTATGGTCGCGACCGGTCCCTTTGGCATATTCGGCGGTCGGTTGGCGACCGAATTCGCCTCCCCAGACGACCAGAGTTTCATCCAGTAGCCCACGCTGTTTCAAATCTTTCAGTAATCCGGCGATTGGTTGGTCGGTGTTGCCGGCATGAAAGCCGTGGTTCTTGACCAGATCGCCGTGGGCGTCCCAGTTGTGGTCGTTGTGGTTGCCCCCGGAATAGATTTGGATGAATCGCACGCCGCGTTCGACCAACCTTCGGGCCAGAAGACACTTTTGCCCGAAGTCGCGGGTTCGCTGCCGGTCCACTCCGTACAACTGGCGAATATGTCGCGGTTCCCGGTCGAGATCGACCGCCTCGGGGGCGTACTGCTGCATTTTGTAGGCCAACTCATAGCTGGCAATCCGGGCGGCCAATTCCGAATGGCTGGATCGGCTGGCTTGATGCTCACGGTTGAATTCGGCCAAGGCATCTAGCAGGCGTCGCTGCGCCGCGCTGCTCATGCCTGGTGGCGGCGCGAGATCAAGAATCGGCTCGCCGGTGGGTCGCAGCAGCGTGCCTTGATACGATGCCGGCATATAGCCGCTGGACCAATTCTGCGCGCCGCTGATCGGTCCTCCGGTTTTGTCGAGCATGACGACGAACCCCGGCAGATTTTCGTTTTCCGTGCCCAAGCCGTAGTTCACCCAGCTTCCCAAGCAAGGGTGCCCGGAAAGGATTCGCCCGGAATTCATCATCAGCATCGCCGATCCGTGGATCGGCGAGTCGGCGTACATCGAGTGGATGAAGGCGATATCATCGACACAGGTTGCCAGGTGGGGGAACAGGTCGCTGACCCGCGTTCCGCATTGTCCGTATGGTTTGAATTTCCACTTGGGACCGACGACGCGGCCACCATTTTTTTGTCCCCCGCGTCCGAAGGTTTTTACTTGGATGGTTTGGCCGTCGAGTTCGTAAAGCTTCGGCTTGTAGTCGAACGTATCAACATGGCTGGGCCCGCCGTACATGAAGAGGAAAATGACACTTTTGGCCTTGGCCTCGAAGTGGGGCGGTTTGGGTGCCAGCGGGTTTGCGTAAGGCGTCACGCCGTCGGCGGCGACCGATTGGCGGCGGAAGAAGTCGTCGCCCAGCAACCCTCCCAACGCGACCGAGGCGAAGCCGGCGCCGGATTCCCACAGGAACTGACGCCGCGTCCTCCCACAAAAATGGTTCCGCGGCTTTTCGGCTTGTGTCATGGTTTGTCCTTCGCGGCTTTGCGGACTTGCCTTGCCCGCTCCGTGTGAGCATCGGGGGGGCGCGTCACATGGCGGAATTTTATTCCCCTCGAACCGTCCGTCGAACGGCTTAGTCCAGGTAAACAAATTCGTTGAGGTTGAAGATCATCAGGCAGAGGTTGCTTAGCGCCTGTTCGGCGGTCAGGCCGTCTTGCTGTTGCCACTGATCGATCAGTGCGACGCCGCGCTGGACTTCGTGCGGCATCGCCGGGCGGCAAAGCGCCAGTCGCAAAGCCAGGTCGACTTCCGCGGCAGGCTCCGCGCCGACGTCGGCGATGACACGCCGGGCAAAGCGGATTGCTTCGACGTTGAAAAACCTGCTGTTGAGCATGGTCAGCGACTGAGTCGGCACGGTCGTGGCAAACCGTACGGGGCAGCTTGATTCACTGTCGGCCGAATCGAACGTTCGCAGCACCGGTTCGGCCAACGAACGCTTGGCGTGAATGTAGATGCTCCGCCGGGCTTGCTCTGACGGTGAAGAGTGGCCCCAGGCGGCGTCGGGGCGTGAGGCGGTGGCAAGCACGGCTTGGGGAAGTTCCGTATAAACGCTCGGTCCGCCGAGTTTCAAATTCAGCACCCCGCTGGTGGCTAGCACCGAATCGCGAACTTCCTCGGCCGTCAGTCGCCGCAGATCGAACCGCCAAAACAGGTTGTTCCGTGGATCCTGGGCAAGCCCGCGATCGTTCTCGACCGACGCCATGCGGTACGCCTGGCTGGTCATGATGAGCCGGTGCATGGCCTTTAAACGCCAGCCGCGAGCCATCATCTCGCTGGCCAACCAGTCGAGCAATTCCGGATGCGTGGGGCGTTGGCCGAACTTGCCGAAGTCGTTCGGCGTGCGAACGATGCCACGTCCGAAATGATGTTGCCACAGGCGATTGGCGATCACGCGAGCCGTCAGCGGGTTGGCTGGATCGATCAGCCAGCGGGCCAGTACAAGTCGGCGTCCACAGCTTGCCGCGCCGTCGGGTTGCACGGCAATCGAAGGGTCATCGAAGCCCAACACGGTAGGAAAGCCGGGTTGGACTTCGTCGCCGGGGGCATGCACGCTGCCGCGGATCAGCACATGCGTCGGCGGTGCGGTCGGCCCATTTTCCTTGATCGCCAAAGCGGCCGGCAGCGGCGGAGCTTTGGCCTGCTTCAGTTCCCTAAGTTGCCGCTCGAGCGAATCGTAACGCTCGATTTCCGCGGATGTGAGAACCTCGCCGCGATATTTGGCTAACAGTATGCGGTGGACCTTGTCGTCCCTGGCGTCTTCTTTTTCCGGCTCGGAAAGCGCGGCGAAAACTCTCGTCTCGTAGGCCGCGATTTCGCCGATGATTTGTTCCCGCCGCTGCTTGATCGCTTCGACCTGCCGCCGATGCTCCTGTTGCTCAGACTCCGTGGCAATCACGCGCGTCGTGTTGAGCGTAAAGGCGGTCTTTTTGAATTTGAGTTGGCGGATGTCCTTCAGCGTGTTGTTGAAGAACGCCAGCAGTCGGTAATAGTCGCGTTGCGGGATCGGGTCGATCTTGTGGTCGTGGCACCGCGCGCAGCCGATCGAGATGCCCAGAAACACCTGCCCGGTCGTACTGACGACGTCGTCGAGGCTGTCGTAGTATGCCTGTTCGGCGTCGACCGGTTCGTCGTCCCACAGGCCCAGCCGATAATATCCGGTGGCCGTGATCGACTCCGGCGTGACGTGGTCAAGCTCATCACCGGCCAACTGCTCGAGAATGAACCGGTCGTAAGGCTTATCGTCGTTCAGCGACTTGATGACATAGTCGCGGTAACGCCACACGTCGGGCTTGGGGTTGTCGCGTTCGTAGCCGTTGGTTTCGGCATAGCGGACAAGGTCGAGCCAGTGGCGACCCCACTTTTCGCCATAGTGTGGCGAAGCGAGCAGGCGATCGACGAGCCGCTCATAGGCCTGGGGCGTATGATCCGCAAGGAACCTTTCGATCTGCTCGGGGGTCGGCGGCAGCCCGATCAGGTCGTAGTAAACGCGGCGCACCAGCGTCAGCCGGTCCGCGGGTGGGGCCGGACGCAAGCCGTTCGCCTCCAAGCGATGAAGGATGAACGCGTCGATCGGGTTGTGAACCCACGCGACGTCTTGAACCGCGGGGACGTCGGGTCGTCGTAGCGGTTGGTAGGCCCAATAGTTTCGCGACTCGTCAGTGATCAGCGTGCCGGTGGTCTTCTTTGACGAGGCTGGTGCTTTCCATCGATCGGCGGGAAATGGAACGCCCAAGCGGACCCAACGGGCGAGCACGTCGATTTCATCTTGGGGCAGCTTACCGCTTGGCGGCATCTCCAACTCTTCATAGCCGATGGCCGTCAACAGCGGGCTATCTTCCGGGGCATCAAGCGAGACGGCCGGCCCTAAATCGCCACCGCTCAACACGGCCTCGCGGTTGGTTAGCCGCAACCCACTTTTCGGCTTATCTTCCGCTCCGTGGCACTTGTAGCAGCGGCGCTCCAAGATCGGCTCGACCGCGTCACGGTAGAAGGCAAGGTCATCGTCGCTGAAGGTTGGTTTTCGTGGCTCGTCGGCACGTAACGGCAAGGCAACCCCCGCCGTCAGCGCCAGCGCGATAAACCAAGCTGAAAAGCGGCACGCCGTCGGAAACAAAAGTGGCGCGGAATGGCGCAATGCGACCGACTGATTTTTCCCTAGACGATCAAGTATCTTGGGGAACCAACACATGGCAATGCGGTCGAACACTTCGAGGGTGGGATCAAACGTCCGAGGTCTCAAGCCGCCGGGTTTACGTGCGGTAGGGAAGACCATTTTGCGGCCAAGGCTTCACCCAGTGTAACATCGGCGCCAGCCGCTGGCGACAAACATCGGCCAGACAGCAGCCAGGCAGCGTTTAGCCGAATATCAGCGGCCAGTGACCCGGGTTAGAATGAAGCAGTGCACGTTCAACGCGGATTCCTCTGTGACCGGTTAACCCGCCTTTCAAGTCCTAGAAACGGTACACAAGCGATGGCACGGTGTGATCGATTCATGTCTCAACGGATCGGTGGTGGTCGAGGTTCGTTTTTCGCCGCGCTGTTGCTTGTGCTCATCGCTTTATGGCTGCCGTCCGCCTCGGCCCGGCAAACGTCGCCCTCGCTGGCGCGCGAAGATCCGACGCGACTGCTGTTCGTCAGAGGTGACGACGGCACAGAGCATGCGGTGCGAAATGCCGACGATTGGGCACGGCGGCGAGCGCACATTTTGGCCAACTTGCAACGGGTCATGGGGCACCTACCCGATGATTCACGACGCGTCCCGCTGGATGTGAAAGTGCTGGAGGAAGTGCGGACGCCGGCGTATGTGCGGCGAAAGATTTCTTATGCGCCCGAAGCGGGGGATCGCGTGCCGGCGTATCTGCTGATTCCTAATGGCTTGAAGCGGGCCGCGCCGGCCATGTTGTGTCTACATCAAACCACGGCCCTCGGCAAAGACGAACCCGTCGGACTCGGCGGGCGGCCGTCGCTGCACTATGCGCACGAACTGGCCCTGCGTGGTTACGTTTGCCTCGTGCCGGATTATCCGTCGCTGGGCGAGTACCGCTACGATCTGACGCGGACTGACGATGTCTACGTAAGCGGGTCGATGAAGGCCATCTGGAATAATCTTCGTGCCGTCGATCTGCTCGAATCGTTAACCGAAGTCGATCGGCGGCGGATCGGCTGTATCGGGCATTCGCTGGGCGGGCACAACGCGCTGTTTACAGCTCTGTTCGATCGCCGTCTGCGGGCGGTGATTACCAGTTGCGGGTTTTCCAACTTTCACGATGATACGGTCGCCAACTGGACGGGTCCGCGTTACATGCCCCGTTTGCGAGATGTTTATGGCAACGACCCGCAAAAAATCCCCTTCGATTTTCACGAGCTGATCGCGGCGATCGCGCCTCGCGCGTTGTTCGTTTGCGCGCCGCTGCACGACTCGAACTTCAAGGTTCAAGGCGTTCGCCACGTGGTGGACAGAGCGCGGAAGGTATACGAACTTTTGGGGGCCGGTCAGCGGCTGAAGGTCGTCTATCCCGACGCCCCGCATGACTTTCCCGACGAGGTTCGCCGTCAAGCCTACGAGTGGCTCGGGCGTCAGTTGCGGTGATCGGCGGGCGGGCGTTTGCTCATTTCCCGACAAAAACCGGGCCGGTCCTTGCCAAGCAACGTTTTTTACCGAGCGGTTTTTCTTGCGCGCGTTCGATACCGTGTTTTAATTCCTGATAACCGTCTTAGTTCCGCCTTAAGTGTTGCCCGAGCTATACTCACACGGGTGTCACGGCGAGTTCGGTTTCGGGAAAGCGGAATCGCGGTGATTTGATGGCCACGAAAAATCGAACTGGCGAAAGAGGGTTGCCGCGTTGAACATCCTCGGTATATCGGGTGGCGTGAAAGCCGGCAATCAAGACGGTGCCGCGGCGCTGCTGGTTGACGGACGTCTGGTCGCCGCGGCGGAAGAAGAACGTTTCGTCGGCGTCAAGTTCGCCAACGGCTTGTTGCCTAATCAGGCGATCCGCTACTGCCTGCGTGAGGCCAATCTGGCGATCCAGGACGTTGACCGCGTGGTGTTCGCCGGCGCTACGTATCACGACTTCCGCCGATTGCTGACGCGATACTTTCGATTTCAATTCGGCCACGCCCCGCCGGTCGAACTGGTGGATCATCACACGGCACACGCCGCAAGCACCTATTACGCCAGCGGTTGGGATAACGCGCTGGTCGTGACAATGGACAACTCGGGTGACGGTAAGTCAACCACAGTTTGGAAGGCCACCGGCGGCGAAATGCGGCCGTTGGCAGAAATTTTGCGGCCCGACTCGCTGGGGCTGTTTTACTCGGCCGTGACCCAACTGTTGGGCTTTCGCAAGGACAGTGATGAATACAAGGTCATGGGCATGGCCGCTTATGGGCAGCCGCGATTCGATCTGTCGCATGTTTTGGAAATCACGCGCGTCGGTTACCGTTTTCATCACGACTTTATCCAAGGGGTACGGTCGGGCGAACCATCGCCGTCAAAGCAAGAGCCGCTGTTCGACGAGTTTCCCTTGCCGGTCGCGTCGCGCGTGCCGCAGGCGCCGTTTGAGCAGGTGCATTACGATGTCGCGGCTTCGGCGCAGGCGCAGCTCGAGCGGGCGGTGTTGCAATTGGTCCAGCACTATCTCGCCGAGTCGGGGCTCGAGCGGGTTTGTTTCGCCGGTGGTGTGGCGTTGAACTGTCTGACGAACCAGAAAGTTCACCGAATGGTCGGAGCCGGCCGTTTGTATGTTCCACCGGTTTGCTCCGATGCCGGCTTGGCGCTTGGCGCCGCTTACTTGGTTGCCCGCCAAGGCGGCGATCGTCCCGCGCCGCTGCCGCATGCCTACTGGGGTCCGCAGTGCTCCAACGATGCGATCCGCCAATCGCTGGATCTTTGCGGCGCCGCTTACACGCAAACCGATCACCCCGCCCAAGCCGCGGTCGAACGGATCGCCCGGGGTAGGGTGGTTGGCTGGTTCCAGGGAAGGCTGGAATATGGCCCCCGGGCGCTGGGAAGCCGCAGCATTCTGGCCGACCCGCGGCGGCCCGGCGTGAAAGACATGATCAACCAGAAGGTCAAGTTCCGCGAGGAGTTCCGCCCCGTGGCACCTGCCGTGTTGCACGAGTCGGGCAGCGACTATTTCGCGGATTACTGCGACTCGCCCTACATGACGCAAACTTTTACGGCCCATGATTCAACGCGTGACACGATTCCCGACTTGGTGCATGCCGACGGCACCAGCCGGCTTCAGTCGGTGCATGCGGCGACGCACCCGCGGTTTCATGAGCTACTGTGCCGCTGTCGCGATGAGCTCGGCGTGCCGATGGTGCTGAATACGAGCCTCAACGCGTTCAATGATCCGATGGCCTGCGAACCGTTTCAGGCACTCAGAACCTATTTCGTTACCGGGATGGACTCTCTGGTGATCGGCGATTTTGTGCTCGATAAGAAGCGCTAGCCCAGCGATCGAGTGCCCGGCATTTGTCCAACGGCAACGTGGTTCCGATGGGCGCTCAGATCACAGCTTCAGTCGCTTGAAGATCGGCTCGGGCGTCAGCCGTACGAGGAACATGATGGGGCGCCAGAACCAGGGTGTCGTCAGCACGTCGCGGCGGCGGCGAATTGCCCGATCGATGGCGCGTGCCACGCGACGTGGCGTGGCCAACAGCGGCGAATTCGGAGAGACTCGTCCACGGGCCATCGGTGTATCGACGAACCCCGGTTTGATCGTCAGCACATGGACCCCGGCATGGCACAGCCGGTTTCGAAGACCCTCGAGCCAGACAGTTAGGCCGGCTTTGCTTGCTCCGTAGGTATAGTTGCTCATCCGCCCTCGTTCACCGGCGACCGAGGAAATCGCCGCGATCATCCCGCGACGCCGCCGCTCGAAGTAATTCGCCGCGATGCCCAGAATCGAGACCGCCGAGGTAAACGTAACATCGATGGTTCGCCGCGCCTCGCGGAAGTCGGTCTGCGTGAGCTGCTGATCGGTCAGGTAGGCGTGACAAAGCACCACGATGTCGAGCGAGCCGTCGAAGTGGGCAAGGCAGCGCTCGAAGAATGCGTCGTGATGGTCGAAATCGAGCGCCTCGAACGGTTCCACGAACACCGTCACGCGATGCCTCGCACGCAGTTCGGCGGCCTGCTGTTCCAACCGCGTGACGTTGCGGCCCGCCAGAATGAGATCACATCCGCGGGCGGCCATCACGTCACACAGCGCCACGGCAATTCCCGACGTGGCGCCGAGCATCAACACCCGTTCACTCATGACATGACGCCCGGGAACAATCGTTTCAGCGAGGCACTACGGCGTCTTTTTCGCGAGGACTTCGTTCGGATGGCAAGCAAGCACCTGCTTTTTGGGGCGGTCGACGCCATACAGCGTGCGGCGCGTCGTACGATCCCAGGCGATGGCCTGGCCGTGCATGGGAATTTCGAGCGTGGTAAGATGTTCGAGCGTGGAGCCGGCGCGTGGCAGCCGCAAAACATAAACTTCGGCCGCATCGTGGCCCGTACAGTAGAGCAGCCCGTCCGGGCCCCATGACCCACCGGAGCAGCTATGCGTGCCGAACCGCTCAAGCACGCCGTGGGGAAAAACCCAGCCGCCGGTCCGCCGCCATTGATCGTCGTATCGCACAAGCTGCGTCCAGCGGTTGTCCTTGCCGCCCACGGCCCGCTTGCCGCCGTAATGGGCAAACAGAACCCACCAGCACTGGTTGTATCGATCGACCCAGGTACACGAACCCGGGGCCAGTCCGAAGCTGTGGCTGTCGACGTGTTCGAGCGGATCGGTCGAGAAGATTTCGATTGAGCTAGCGGCCGGAATCGCCGGGTAATTCGAGTGTGCGCAGTACAGCCGACCTCCGACCACCGTGCCGGAGTTCATGTGAACCAGCGGCCCGCCGTCACGATCCCGCCAACGTGCGACGAGCTTGCCCGAGCGTTTGTCGTATTTGCCGATTGCGCGATTATCGATCACATAGGCATGCGCCGCATCGACGGCCACGCCCTGCCGGGCTTCGGCGGCTGAAAAGCGGCGCACCGTCTCGGGCGTCTCGGCGAAGGTGGCAACCGGCAGCAGGCAACATGCGGCGACGAGGCAAACCGACGCCCAAGGCTTTTTATGTCGACATCGACTTGTTGGAGCCGTGCGACGTCGTTGCGCGGCTTGCCGAGTTTCTTTGTTGCGCGCGGATAAGGGCACGTCAGACTTTCCCGCACACGATCAAAGAAGGATGTCTCGAACGACTTCGCCGTGAACGTCGGTCAAGCGGAAGTCGCAGCCTTGGAAGCGGTAGGTAAGCCGCTTGTGGTCGATGCCCAGCGTATGCAGGATCGTGGCGTTCATGTCGTGGATGTGTACCGGGTTTTCGATGATGTTGTAGCTAAAATCATCGGTCTCGCCGTAGACCATGCCCGGCTTGACGCCGCCGCCGGCCATCCAGACGGTGAAACAGCGCGGGTGATGATCACGACCGTAATTGGTTTTGGTCAGCTTTCCCTGGCAGTAGACCGTGCGGCCGAATTCACCGCCCCATATGACCAGCGTATCGTCCAGCATGCCTCGTTGCTTCAAATCAGTGATCAGCGCCGCGGAGGGCTGGTCGATGTCGCGACATTGCAAACGGATGTCACCCGGCAGGTTGCCGTGCTGGTCCCATCCGCGGATAAAAATCTGCACGAATCGCACGTCGCGCTCGGCCAATCGGCGCGCCAATAGACAGCTAGCGGCGAACGTGCCCGGGGTGTTCACGTCCGGGCCATACATATCCAGGATGTTCCGCGGCTCGTCGGACAGATCGGTCAGCTCCGGCACGGAGGCTTGCATGCGATAGGCCAATTCGTACTGCGAGATGCGCGTGTCGATCTCTGGGTCGCCGACGGTTGCATATTCCTTGTGGTTCAGCGCGGCGAGCCCATCAAGCATGCGCCGTCGCGTCGCACGGTCCACTCCGGGCGGGTTCGACAGGTAGAGCACCGGATCACCCTTGGAACGCAGGCTGACGCCCTGATACTTCGAGGGTAAAAATCCGGAACCCCACAACCGAGAGTACAGCGCCTGGGCATCGCGCTTCGCCGACCAAGTGGAGTGCAACACGACGAACGTGGGCAAATCATCATTCATCGACCCCAAGCCGTAAGAAAGCCAGGCACCCATGCTGGGCCGACCCGGTTGTTGAGCGCCGGTCATGATGTACGTGATGGCCGGGTCGTGATTGATGGCCTCGGTATGGATCGTTTTGATAATACATAGATCATCGGCCACCGAGGCCGTGTGCGGCAACAAATCGCTGATCCAGGCGCCTTGCTGGCCATATTGGTTGAACTTGAAGATCGATGGTGCCAAGGGGAAT
>Ga0114931_10002613_pt1 | contig 22844 bp, 16 predicted proteins | sample 2SBtaG_FD_89579 | JGI IMG/M metagenome (GOLD analysis project Ga0114931, IMG submission 89579) | Deep subsurface microbial communities from Kolumbo volcano to uncover new lineages of life (NeLLi) - 2SBTROV14_V59a metaG | ecosystem: Environmental > Aquatic > Marine > Volcanic | place: Kolumbo... | reverse complement strand
CGGCAAAGTTAACGAAATTCGGCGCCGAAGTAATCTCCCGTCGCATCGCTTCGAGCGATACATCGCTCTGGGCGCAGATTTCCGCCAGTTGCCGGTTATCGGCCTCGTCGCCGCTGGCCAGCGCAAACAGATAGGCCATGCCAAGCCCGGTTTCAGGCATGCGCTGGTAGGGTCGATGCATGAAGACCGCTTTGGGAGACCGCAGGTGATCGATGGGTTTGCCGCCGCGCTTCTGGCACATGTCTGCAATGGCCTGTTGCATCTCATCGACATAGCAGCTGGTGGAATACTTCCCGTTGAACACGGGGATATCGACGAATTCAGGACTCGCATCCGTGCCGTTGCGGTTGATCAGGGGCTTGCGAAAATCGACGCTGCGATAATCCGATGCCGTACCGGCCTGGCGAAGGTCGATGGTTGCGATGTCCGGATCGCAGTCCAGCAACATGGCCGTGGCGCCTGCGCCCTGTGTGGGTTCGCCGCTGCTGCCGCGTTCGTACAGCGCCTTGTCTGCACAAACGACGATGGCGAGGGAATCGTGGCCGTCAGTGTTGAGAAATCGCAATGCATTTTTCAGACCGTAAACACCGCCCAGGCAGGCATGTTTGAATTCCGGTACTTCGCAATTACGTGACAGCGGCGGCAGGCCCAGTCCCCTGAGCGCCACGTCGACCATGCCCTTGACGATAATCGCACCGGCCGAGTTATCCGTACTCGATTCGGTCCCCAGTCCCAGGTAGCGAACTCTGCCCGGATCGACGTCGTTTTGTTGAATGAGCCTGAGTACCGCATTGGCGGCCATCGTGTAAATGCTCTGGCGTGGACCGAGCAGGCGAAACCCGGTGCCGACGACTTTGCGGATCTTCTCCCAGTCGGCGCCGGTCCATTCGCACCAGCGCTGCAAATCCACCCGGTAGGGCGGCAGGTAAAGGGCAATGCCGCTGAGGCCTGTTGTGATTGTTGTCATATGCGAGTGTGTGTCCGGATGGTGCGCCTGCCTCCGGCCATGAGCAACTGTACGGGTCGGACAGCCGGCGGCAGGGTAAATCCAGTCATCATTTTACCGTGATTGTGACGATGTCCGACATCACGGGCGGGTTATGCGGGCGATGATTACCGTCCCCGAGTACGAGTTGCAGCGTGTGCTTGCCCGGTTCGAGTTCGATCGTCGTTTCGGTTTGGCCCTTGCCAAAGTGCAGGTGATGGGCATCGCTCGGAATCGGCTGGTCGAGATTATCCAGCTTGGTATCGATCAGCAAATGATGGTGCCCTGTGTTTTCGGCGAACGTGCCGGCCGGCGCCAAGGTCATCCCGCTGATGCCGAATTTGACGGTAACCGGCGAAGTGACGGTCGAACCGTCGGTCGGCGTGATGATAAAGACAGCGGCCCCCGGCGCCGAGGTCGAACGGGTCGGGGCCTCGGTCGCAGCGCCGCTCTGTGCCGGCGTTCCACCCTCAGTCGGTTCGCTGCCTCCGCAGCCGGCCAGTAACAGCAAAGCGACCAGAATGCCTGCATGGCGAGTGATCATTTCTCTCTCCAGTGAAGTACGGATACGGAATCTTAACCGACCCCGCCCGGAGTGTCATGGCTGGCGCAGGTTCAGGCAGCGCCGGCGACCAGCTCCTCGGCGGCAAAATCGTCGACTTCGATCAGCGCCATGATCTGTTCGTCGAGCGCCCGGAGCTGTGCGGCTTCGTCGGTGGTCAGGACACCCGCGCTTTGTGCCTGTTCTATCCTTTCGAGGGGATCATCGGCATCGATGACGCCGGCATGACGGGCGTCCCGGATTTTGCGTTCCAGCGGCGTAGCTGCCTCGGCGGCCTCGAGCGCTTCCTGTAACAGGCCCAGCTGGTTGCCCGGTTCGGTCGTCGAATAGATCCCGGCGCACAGCCGCTCACGCGATTTTGTCGGATAGGTGATGAGGTCGACAATCTTCCGGGACAGCACATCGGACGGTGCGGAATATGTCCGGCCACGGGGAAAAATCATCAGGCGCAGGCCGGCGGCGATGAAGCGGTTGGGGAAATTACGCAGAAAACTGTGCAGCTGTTCCTGTGCCTGATACAGCAGGCTGCGGCAGGCCCATTCGACAATCGGCAAATCGTCGTCCGGGCTTCCCTGATTCTCGAAATGTTTCAGCACCATGCTGGCCAGATACATCGAACTGAACACGTCGCCGAGTCGGGACGACAGACTTTCGCGCCGTTTCAGTTCACCGCCCAGATGCAGCATCGCAATATCGGAGGCCAGCGCGAATGCAGCGCTGTACCGGTTAATGTGCTGGTAAAAGCGCGCGACCGGTCCGGACTGCGGCGCCAGGCTGAACCTGGCCTGGGTCATGGCGAGTACGAACGAGCGTGCCGCATTGCTGAAGGCATAACCGATATGGCCGAACAGCGCCTGATCGAAATCCGCCAGGCCCTGCTCCGGATTTTCGCTGCCGGCCGCTTCCATCTCCTTGAGGACGAACGGGTGGCAGCGGATGGCACCCTGGCCGTAGATGATCAGGCTGCGCGTCAGGATATTGGCGCCCTCGACGGTGATCGCGATCGGAACGGCCTGGTAGGGTCGGCCGAGATAATTTTTGGGACCCAGAATGATGCCTTTGCCGCCATGGATATCCATCGCGTCGTTGGCAATCATGCGACCCGTCTCGGTGCAGTGATACTTGAGTATTGCCGACGGAACGGCGGGCTTCTCGCCACGCCCGATGGCGGCGCACGTGACCGTCAGAGCGGCGTTGACGATATAGGCACGTCCGGCCATCCGCGCCAGCACCTCACCGACGCCTTCGAAACGGCAGACCGGCAGGTTGAACTGCTTGCGAATGCGTGTGTAGGCCCCCGAGGCATAGACGGCCGCTCGCGCTCCGCCGCTGGCATTGGCGGGCAAAACGATGGAGCGTCCGGCGGCCAATTGCTCGACGAGCATGCGCCAGCCCTGCCCCGCCCGTTCCGGCCCGCCGATGATGCTGTCCAGCGGCACGAAAACATCCTTGCCGCGGGTCGGCCCGTTTTGAAACGGCGTATTGAGCGGAAAATGACGCCGCCCGATTTCAACGCCTTCGGTGTCAGTCGGGATCAGAGCGGCCGTGATGCCGTATTCATCTTGGTCTCCCATCAGGTGATCGGGGTCGTACAGCTTGAAGGCAAGGCCGAGTATCGTCGCAATCGGCGCCAGCGTGATGTAGCGCTTATTCCAGTTCAGCCGGATACCGATGATTTCTTCACCCTGCCAGGTGCCTTTACAGACCACTCCGGTGTCGGGGATCGCCGATGCATCCGAGCCGGCGCGCGGGCCGGTCAACGCAAAGCAGGTATCTCATCGCCACTGGCCAGGTTCGGCAGGTAGTGGTCCTGCTGTTCCCTGGTGCCGTAGTGGAGAAGCAGTTCGGCCGGCCCGAGCGAGTTCGGTACGCCGATGGTGGAAGCAACGACGACGCTGCGGCTGGCGAGTTTGGCCAGTACCGAGGCGACGGCAAACGGCGAAAATTCCAGTCCGCCGTAGTCTCTGGGAATAATCATCGCAAAGAACCGGTGTTCCTTGATGAAAGCCCAGACCTCGGGCGGCATGTCGGCGAGTTCGTGCGTGATCTGCCAGTCATCGGCGATTCGGCACAGCTCTTCGGTCGGGCCGTCGAGAAAAGCCTGCTCCTCTTCGGTCAGCTTCGCGGCCGGTAATGCCGTGAGCTTGCTCCAGTCCGGCCGCCCGCTGAACAGCTCACCGTCCCACCAGACAGTGCCGGCTTCGAGCGCCTCACGCTCGGTCGCAGAAATCGCCGGCAAAATTTCGCGGTAGATCCTGAGCAGAGGAGCCGAAATCCTTTCGCGCCGGAAGTCGGGCAGATTGACCAGGACGAGGCCCGCAAAACCGGCCCACAGAATCAGCATCCACAGCCAGTGGCCGGTGCCGAACAGGCTGTAGGCCAGTAACGAGAAGCCGAGCACGATGGTCGAAGTCGTCAGATCGATGCGCCGATAGGCCAGGGCCAGCGCAACGGAAATGAATGCGGCGAGCCAGATCAGGGAAAGCAGAACGGTGGTTAGCATGGTGGCACCTGGTGTAGTGAAGTCCGTCAAACCTGTGAGTTTTCACTATAACGCATCGGCGAAGGCGAACCACGACGCTTGACGGCATCTCAAACGGGCGGCCCGGGACCGCACCCGACAGCCTGCTACAGCAGGTCGGCGACGGCCTCGCGTTCCTCGCGTAATTCGGCTTCGGTCGCGTCCATGCGCTCACGGCTGAAGTCACTGATGTCGAGTCCCTGGACGATTTCGTACTTGCCCTGGCGGCAACGACACGGGTAAGAGTAGATGATGCCCGGTTCGATGCCGTAGCTGCCGTCAGCCGGGATCGCCATGCTGACCCAGTCGTCACCCGGCGTGCCGAGCGCCCAGTCGCGCATGTGGTCGATGGCGGAGGAGGCGGCGGAAGCGGCGCTCGACAGGCCGCGAGCCTTGATGATCGCAGCGCCGCGTTGCTGTACCGTTGGAATAAATTCATCGACGATCCAGCGTTCATCGACGAGATCCGGGGCATCGCGATCACCGACCGTGACCTGGCTGATATCCGGGTATTGTGTCGACGAATGGTTGCCCCAGATCGTCATGTGCTTGATCTGGTTGACGTGACTGCCGGTCTTGGCCGCCAGTTGCGCCAGGGCCCGATTGTGATCGAGCCGTGTCATTGCCGTGAAATTTGCCGGATTCAGATCCGGCGCATTCTGCCGGGTGATCAGGGCATTCGTATTGGCCGGATTGCCGACAACGAGTACCTTGACGTCACGACTGGCATTCTCGTTCAGCGATTTGCCCTGGACCGAGAAGATCGCAGCGTTGCCTTTCAATAAATCGGCGCGTTCCATGCCCGGACCACGGGGCTTGGCGCCGACGAGCAGCGCATAATTCGTTTCCCTGAAGGCTATATCGGGTTGATCGGTCACCACGATTTCCTGCAGCGTCGGGAATGCACAGTCTTCGAGTTCCATTGCAACGCCTCTCAGTGCATCGAGAGCCGGCGGAATTTCCAGTAGTTGTAATGTCACCGGCTGGTTGGCGCCCAGCAGCTGGCCCGAAGCAATGCGGAAGGCGAGCTGGTAGCCAATCTGGCCGGCAGCGCCGGTAATCGTGACTTTGGCGGCTTGTGTCATCACTGGTTCCTGTTCATGCAGAGCGCAGTTTCGGCCGAAAGGCCCGGCGCGCGGGGCCGGAATTTTAGCCCGCAGCCGGAAGTTTGTCTAAGTCGGAAAACCCCTATGAAGCGGGTGACGCCATCAGGGATGGGTTTCCTTGAACAGGCGGACCTGTTCGTTGAATTTTGCGGCGACCGTTTCCATGGCATCGATGGCCGTACGGCGCTGCCGGGCGCGCATGGGTTCGTCTTCGCCGGCGGGTCCGGCCGGCTGGTCATCGTTTTCCCGGTCGAGGCATTCGAGGTAGGTTTCCATTTCAGCCATGTATTCCTTGACGAACAACTGACTGTCGTGCATTTCCTCGTAAGTGGCTGATGTGCCATCGGGTATGACGACATCTTCCGGGAGAACGCATTCTGCGTGTAATCCATGCACCGCGATGACGGCCAGCGTCAAAATCAACAGTTGACTGACTCCCGGCATGCGCAATTATCCCCGGGCGGCGAGATCGCAATAATCGGGGAGTGGCTCGCCGGGCATTCGATGCAAGGGTTCAGGGTATGGACGCAAGATGTTTTCCCGCTGTTAATTTTGTCGGTCGATTATGCCCCAGCACCCGGCAAATTTACCAACGGTTGGCAGGCACATAAGCGGGCAGTGAAAACCATGCAGTCATAACTATATGAAATACATATGAATATTTTATCTAGGCAAAGAGGCTCTGGTGGGAGATCCGGCCGTCTCTTTCCCGGCTCAACAGGGTGAAATAGCGGTCTGCATCCATGGGTTTGCCAAACAGCAATCCCTGGACATGGTCGCAATTGAGCGCTTTGAGCTGGCGTAACTGCGATTCGGATTCGACGCCTTCGGCGACTACATCCATGTTCATACTGTGCGCCAGATCGATGATTGCCGAGATAATTTTGATGCCATCCCGGCTGGTGCGCATATCGTGGACAAATAATTTATCGATTTTCAGCGTGTTGATCGGGAACTGCTGCAAAGCACTCAGTGAAGAGTAGCCGGTACCGAAATCGTCGATTGACAATGTTAATCCCAATTCATGCAGTTGTCTGAGCAACATGACGGTGTGGTCAGTGTCGTGCATCAACGTGCTTTCCGTGATTTCCAGCTCGAGGCGAGACGGGTCAATATGGTGGTGATCGAGGATGGTCTTGAGGCGACGCGGAAAATTCGGCTGGGCCAGTTGTTTCAGGGACAGGTTGATGGCGATCCGGCCGGGCATCTGGAACTGATCCTGCCAGCGGCGCAAATCCGAGCAGACCCTGTTCAGTACCCACTCGCCGATTTCTATGATCAGATTCGTTTCCTCGGCCAGCGGAATGAACTCGGACGGCAAAATCAATCCACGTTCCGAAAGCTCCCAGCGTACGAGCGCTTCGGCTCCGGAGGCCTGGCCGTCTTTCGTACTGATTTTGGGCTGGTAATGAACCAGCAATTCGTTGAGTTCGTAGGAGCGGCGCAGCTTGCTCTTGAGCATCAGCCGCTCGACTTCCTCGGCATTCATCTGTGCATCGAAAAATTCAAAGGAGCTGCCGGGCATTTTTTTTGCGCGGTAGAGCGCTGCGTCGGCGCTGCGAATCAGGTCGATGACATTGTCCGCATCCCTGGGATAGCACGAGATACCGATGCTCAGTGCCGGATGGATCTCGTGGCCCTGGATGACCAGCAACCGGGTCAGTTCTGCGAGCATGTGTCGTGCAGTGGATTGAATATAAGCGACCAGGTTTTCACCCGGGCCGTCCCATTCGATGGCAGCGGCAAATTCGTCGCCGGCCAGGCGACCGATGATGGCTTTCTCCGGCAGGAGCCGGGCCAGGCGGTTTGCAATGGATTCGAGGCAGGTATCGCCGGCAGCGTGGCCGAACGTATCGTTGATGTCTTTAAAACGATCGATGTCCAGATAAAACAACGCGATTTGATGTCTCCTGCGCTGGGCCCGTGCAATGCCACGCTGTAACAGGTGTTTGAACTGCATGCGATTGGACAGTTTCGTCAGCGCATCGATGCGCGCAAGGTAACGAATTCTCTGCTCCGTGACCTTGCGCTCGGAGATGTTGCGCGCCGCGACGATGAAGCCGGCGAAGGGAAACAGGTCCGCATCCAGTCGTGAAGTGGTATAGGACACCGGGATTCTGTTGCCGTGTTGTGTGACGAAGATCGTTTCGACCGGTCGTTTTTCATCGCTCAGACGGAATTCGTCACGGTGTTCGGCGGCGATCAGGGTGCGAATCGACTGCTTGTGCAACTCATTATCCGAATACACGAGCATTTGCGTCGCCGATCCGTTGAGACGGATGATATTACCGTCGATATCGGTCAGGACGATTGCATCATTCATTGCATCGAGCAGGAGATCCAGCTGAAAGGCGTCGGTTTCTTTGTCGGCCAGGCGCTCTCCGATTCGTTCGAGCAATTGTTCGAGTTCAGGTATCGCCGCACCTGCGCCAGGCGCCGGTGGCGATGTTCTGTCCGTCGCGGCCAGTGCATGGGCCCGTGCCGTCACGGCGGTAAAAGAGGTGGCCTGTCGATGCGCCAGGAATGTCGCCATGGCAGCAACGCCGGTCACACCGAGCATCAGGATAACGATACCGGGCGATGGTCCGTTCGTCAGCAGGATATAGAGCGCTGCCGCAATGATCGAGCCCAACGTGGTCGTTAGCAAAATGACGGTCAGATACTGGTTGTGCAGCCACTTGGGTAGAGTCATGGAAATTCAGTCTGCTTCAGTGTCCGGGCAATCCGTATGGCTACCCGACCGGCAAGGTTCGAGATCGGTCGGTCGGGGAGCGGTTCAAGGCTCGCGATCGCCTGGTACTATTTTTTGTTATTGGTGGGCCCCGCCTCGGCAGCCCGTGTGTCAACAGTATGTTAACAGTCTCGTCTTCCGAAAACATTTCTACAAGTCCGCGCTGGCGCCGTATCCACGTGGAAAACGCCGCCGTATCCCGGGTGTGACGCGGTATCTGGCCAGCGGTACCGGGCCCGCTATAGAATCAGTCGATCGACCGCACCGGATCTGCCAGGCAATGACCGACTCTGCGCCGAAATGTGCCCTGATTGTTGATGACTCGCAGACTGCGCGCCGCGTGCTCGGCAAGGTGCTGGAGCAGCACCGGATCAGGGTAGAGATGGCCGAGTCGGCAGAAGAAGCACTGGATTTTCTTGCTGCGGCGCGTCCGGATGTGATTTTCATGGATCACCTGATGCCCGGCATGGACGGCTTTCAGGCCGTGCGTGCGATCAAGAATAATCCCGAGACCGCAACGATTCCGATCATGATGTATACATCGCAAGCCGGTGAGCTATATGTCGGGCAGGCGCGAGCGCTCGGGGCAGTCGGCGTTTTGCCGAAACAAATCAAGCCCGTTCAGGTCGCCGATACGTTGAAGTCACTGAATCTGCTGTCGTCCCGGGACGAGTCCGCGCCGGTCACGTCGGCAGAGACTGCGGCGGTCATTCCGGAAGCGGATGTGAGCCGGACGCTGGCAGACGTCGAGCGCATGATGGAACCGGCCGATTGGGGTGAGTTGCATACCTGGTTCGAAGAGATGCTGCGCCATCACCAGGATGCTTTGCGCATGGATATCGAATCCAGTGTCAAGAGATTACTCCAGGAGTCGGCCGCCGCGCAGGAGGCGCCGGGTTCGAAAATGCAAACGGGGATTTTCGGCAAGGAACTGTCGGCATTGCGCGGACTCAATGCGACGACCTTGTTGGTGGTCGGATTGTCGCTGTTTGCCGCTACCTTTTTCTGGCTCTATCTCAATACCCAGGAAGCGTGGCGGGCTGCCTATGAGCAGAACGTCCAGCTCCTGGGCACCATAGAAGCCGAGCGGGTGGCGGCGCGGGCGGATTCCGGAACGGATTCGGCCGGCCGGCAGGTGCAGTCGGCCGATGATCTGCGCACTGCCATCCGGGATCTCGAGTGGCAGGTGAATGCCGATGCAAGCTATGGTCCCGGGGAGATTCCGTTTGGCGATCAGCGACTCGAGGTGATCGACCGGCTGGTCGGCCGGCTTCGCGCGATCGGGTTTGCCGGTATCGTGCAACTGGACAGTCACATCGGCGATTTTTGTTATGTGCAGGGTAACGACGGCAACCTGGTCCTCGGCTCAGCCGAACAGTCGATACGCAGTTGCGATAAATTCGGTCCGGGTCCCGAGAATGCACTCGCACAGTCGGCGAAACAATCGGTCGCGTTTGCCAATTATATTGCCGCGCTCGATGGCGACGAGACGGCTAATATCCATATCTTCGTCAACCCGCTCGGTAATTCGAATCCGGTGGTTGCCTATCCGCAGCGTTCGTCCGGCAGCACGATCGGTGAGTGGAACCGGATTGCGCAACAGAACAACCGGGTCCAGATACGGCTGATCGCCGACGAATGGGCGAACCGGCAGACGGCCGACCTGTTTTGATGGATTCGTTCGTACCGCCGCCTTTACTGCGCGGCCGACACGTGCAATCGGTTATCGGCAGCGTAGGCTTGCGGCGACGACTCGTGCACCGTGCCGCGCGCGACCTCGTGGCCCGGTCACGAGATGAAATTGTCGACTGCGGTGCCGGCGTACGGTTGCTCTGCCATACGACACCGCCACAAACGGATCGAAGGAAACGAGTCGCCGTGCTTATTCACGGCTGGGAAGGAAGCGCCAATTCGACGTATCTGCTGTCGGCTGCCACGCGATTGTGGTACGAGGGCTACCGGATTGTCCGGATTAATTTACGTGATCACGGCGATTCACATCACCTGAACGAAGAACTTTTCCACTCGTGACGTCTCGATGAAGTCACCGCCGCCGTGCGCCATGTAAGCCGGGTATTCCCCGGTGAAAGATTGTATCTGTGCGGCTTTTCCCTCGGCGGGAATTTTGCTCTGCGCATTGGCGCGCAGGCGGCAGGGGAAGGACCGGACATGGATGGAATCGTTGCCGTTTGCCCGGTACTCGATCCGGCCAGCACACTGGCCTCGCTGGATAACGGCATGGCGATCTACCGCTACTATTTTCTGAAAAAATGGCGGACCTCCCTGGGCAAAAAGAAAGCCGCATTTCCGAATCGCTTCGATTTTGGGCCGCTCGAGCGTTTTGAGACGTTGACGGAGATGACCGACTATTTCGTCAGACACTACACCGAATACGAGCGCCTGGCCGATTACCTGCGAGGCTATGCGTTGACGGACGACCGTCTGCGTCGCCTGGAAACTCCGGCGCGCATGCTGCTCGCCGATGACGATCCGGTCATTCCGGTCAGGGACGTGACCCGGATTACCGCATCCGATTCCCTGCAGATCATTCACAGCCGATACGGTGGCCATTGCGGGTTTATCGGCGGCTATGACCTGCGCGGAGCAGCCGACGACTTCATAGCCGGATCCTTTAATATCTTTTAACAGCCTGTTAAGTGCCCTGTCAGTCAGCACGATAGCCATAGCCGAGTTGCCGGATTCCGGTCACGATGCCGTTTTCGAAACGGATCAGGCGCATCAGGCGATGCGGACCAAAGTTGTATGTCCATTCCTCGACCACGACTTCGACCGTCACGCGATCGGCAAAGAGCAATTCGCGCTCGTGCAGGAACCGGTCATTTCGGGCTGAATCGTGACTCAGATGTATGCTCGGGAACCCGGAACGATAGACCGAACGGATCTGTACGGCGGTGGGTTCGCCGCAAAATCTCAATACTTTGCTTTGTACGGTGCCCTCGTTGACGAGTTTTCCACCGCAACGAAGCGCCAGGGCCGGTTCGGCGGCGACCAGTAAAATGGTCAACAGGCTGTAACGAATCAGATTTTTGCGTGCATTTCCCGATATCATGGCATTATGCTTCCCGCGCCTGGCGTTTTGGTCCTGTTTGCCGAGTATAGGCCATCGATCCTGAATGACAGATGAACAGCCGGCTGACCAGTCCCTGAAAATACGGCACCGGCAGGATTTCTTTCGACGGTTTTCGGAAACGATTCGTGACAGATTTATTAGCGATACGCCTGCAGCGCTTGGCAGAACAACAAGACGGGCTATTCGGTGACAGCCGGATCGGTATTGAAAAAGAATGCCTGCGAGTCACCGTCGACGGCACAATCGCCCGGACGCCGCATCCCCTGGCGCTGGGTTCGGCGCTGGAACACCGGTTTATCACGACCGACTATTCCGAAGCCCTGCTCGAATTCGTTACGCCCCCGGCCACTTCTGCCTGGGAACCCCTGCAGTTTTTATGCGATTTGCACCAGTTTACGCATGCTGCCATCGGCGACGAAATATTATGGCCGATGAGCATGCCGTGCCGGATCGAGTCCGACTCCGATGTGCCGCTCGCACGCTACGGAAGCTCCAATGTCGGCAAAATGAAGACTGTTTACCGGCGCGGCCTCGGATACCGGTACGGGCGTCGCATGCAGGCGATTGCCGGCATTCATTTCAATTATTCGCCCCCGGATGATTTCTGGCCCCTGTTCCGGGAGCTGGAGAAGTCCGGTAATGACCTCGTGACATTTCGTTCGGCCGCCTATATGGCTCTCATTCGCAACGTCAGGCGTTTTGGCTGGTTGCTGTCGTATCTTTTCGGCGCTTCCGCGGCTATTGTCAAACCCTTTCCCGATCTGGGCAATGTGCGCCTGGAAACGTTGAAACCGGATACCTTGTACGGCCCCTATGCCACCTCGCTGCGCATGAGCGATATCGGATACCAGCATGCGAACCAGGCGTCGATCAACGTGTCGGCCAACAGCATCGATGAATATATCGACGGACTGGCCCGGGCGATCCATACACCGTGCGAGAACTATCAGCGCATCGGGGTTAAAGACGGCGATGAATACCGCCAGTTGAATGCCAATATTCTGCAAATCGAGAATGAGTACTATGGCGCCATCCGGCCCAAGCGGGTGGCCCGCAGCGGCGAACGCCCGACGCACGCATTGCGCCGCGGCGGTGTCGAATACGTCGAATTACGCGCGATCGATGTCAGCCCGTTCGACCCGGTCGGTATTAATCAGGATCAGATCCGGTTTCTCGAAACTTTTCTCGTTTACTGCCTGCTCGAGGACAGCCCGCCGATCGAAGCGGCGGAACAACGCATTAATACAGACAACCAGTCAACGGTGGCGGCAGAGGGTCGGCGGCCGGGGTTGCAACTGCAGCGCACGGACGGCCCGGTCGGCCTGGCTGACTGGGCGCAGCAGATCTGCGCCCGGATATTGCGCGTTGCCCGGTTCATGGATCCGGACCGGTCCGGCGGAATGGTTGCCGCCGTTAAAAAGCAGATGCGCCTGGTTGACGATCCGGCGCTGACGCCTTCGGCACGGATGATTGACGAGATCGAGGAGAACGGGGGCTCTTTTCTGGATTATGCGATGACGGTCGGCCGCGGGTTTGCCGAATATTTTCGTGCCATGGATCCGCAGTTGAACACGAACTGGACCCTGCTCGTCGACGAGGCCCGCGAATCACTCGAGCGGCAGGCGGCCAGGGAATCGGCTGACACATTGACTTTCGATCAATATGTGGAGAAATGCTGCAGCTGAGAGCCCGGTTCGGGTTGCTGAAGCCGGGTATCAGGCCAGCGCCGCGGTGGCGAGTTCCTTGAAATCGATACTGGTGTCCGCCAGGATTTCCGGCTCCAGCCGCGCGCCCTGGGCGATGAGTTTTTTCGATAACATGAATTCACGCCCGCTGTTAACGGCATCGACGGCGATCAGCAGGTCACCCTTCATATAGAACGCGGCGAAAGACTGGTCGGCGAAGTTACCGCGAATGATCACCTGGTCGTGATCGCCCGAAAGCCCGACAATCTGGAGTTTCAGATCGTATTGGTCCGACCAGAACCACGGGATCTGGTTGTAGGGCTTGAGTTTGCCGCACAGAGTCGCCGCCGCGGTCTTGGCCTGTTCCTGGGCGTTGTGGACCGATTCGAGTCGCAGTCGCCGGCCGAGCAGGTGGTTCGGGTGATTCGTGCAGTCGCCGATAGCCAGGATATGCGGGTCGCTCGTTCGGCAGCATTCATCGACGACGATGCCATCGTTGCATTCGAGCCCGGCCGCCTCGGCAATATCGGTGGTCGGGACAATGCCGATGCCGGCGATAATCAGGTCGGCGGGCAGTTCCAGCCCGTCGGCACCGCGCAGCGACTCGACCCGCCCGTCACCGAGAATCTCGGCCCGGGGATCGCGTCCGCATAAAATCCGGACCCCGGCGTCACGATGCACCTGGTCGAAGAAGGCCGAGACTTCAGGTGCCAGTGCGCGGGCCATGATGCGGTCGGCGGTTTCCACGACAGTGACATCCAGGCCATGCGTGACGGCAACCGCGGCCGTTTCCATGCCGATATAGCCGGCGCCGATGATGACCAGCCGGGCGCCCGGCCTAAAATCTTCCCGGATCCGGTGAACGTCTTCGATGGAACGCAGGTAGTGAATGCCGCCCAGATCGTGGCCTGGAATCCGCAGTTTGCGGACACGACTGCCGGTGGCCAGTACCAGGCAATGGTAGTGTTCGGGTCGTCCGTCGCTGAGGATCACGGTCCGTTCATCACGGTTGATTTTTTCGACGCGCGTGGACAGGCGAATGTCGATGTCATGATCGTCATAAAACTGCTGGTGACGAATGAACAGCCGATCGAGTTCGAGTTCGCCCGACAGGTATTTCTTTGACAGGGGCGGGCGCTGATAGGGCAGATAAGGTTCTTCGCCGACCATGATGATGCGCCCCGGAAAACCATCCTGCCGTAATGACACGGCCACTTGCCCGGCTGCATGACCGGCTCCGGCGATAATAATTGAGTCAGGCATGCGAGAATTCCCGTGTATTGTCCCTTGCAAGTAACGGCGTTTTTTGACCGTTTGCAGCATTATACTTGAGGAACCAGGGAGAAATTGATGGTCAAGGCAATCATGATCGATCGGTTCGGCGGTCCGGATGTCATGCAGTGGCGTGATATCGAGTTGCCTGCGCCCGGGCCGGGGCAGGTACGTGTTCGGCACAAGGCGATCGGCCTGAACTTCATCGATACTTATCATCGCTCGGGGTCGTACCCGCTCGATCTGCCGAGCGGGCTCGGCACCGAGGCGGCCGGGATTGTCGAAGCGGTCGGCGACGGTGTCGATACGGTCGCAGTCGGTGACCGCGTGGCCTACGTCGGGGTTCCGCCGGGTACTTATTGCGAGCAGCGCATCTATGCGGCGGAACGACTCGTGCCGCTGCCCGCCGGCATCCCGTACGAGACGGCTGCCGCGGCAATGCTCAAGGGACTGACGGCCTGGTACCTGCTCTTTCGCAGTTACCCGGTGCAGTCCGACGATACGGTTTTACTTTACGCGGCGGCCGGCGGCGTCGGCTCGATTGCGAGCCAGTGGGCGACCGGACTCGGCGCACGGGTCATCGGCGTGGTCAGCACGCCGCAGAAAGCCGAGCTCGCCCACGAAAATGGGTGTAGCGAGATTGTATTTGCCGACGACCCGGCTTTCGTTGCCACGGTGCGCGACCTGACGGGCGGCGAAGGCGTGGCGGCCGTCTACGACTCGGTCGGCAAGGATACTTTCTTCCAGTCGCTCGATTGCCTGCGGCCGCACGGGACGATGGTCACTTATGGCAATGCCTCCGGCGCGGTCGAGCCGTTTTCGCCGCTCGAACTGGCGCGGCGCGGTTCTTTGTTCGTGACTCGACCGGTTCTGTTCGATTTTTTGCGCGAACGCGAAGACCTGCTGGCCGCCACCGGTGAATTATTCACGATCCTGGAGAATGGAACGGTCAGGATTCACGTGCACCAGACCTGGCCGCTGCACAAGGCCGCGCAGGCCCACCGTGCGCTCGAGGCACGGCAGACGACCGGCTCGACGGTGCTGATTCCCTGAAAAGATCACCTGCGGGCACCGTATTTCGTTCAGGGTTCGGAATCCAGTTGCGAGAGCAGTTCCCGGGCCTGTTTTGCTGCTTCGCTGTTTTCATGGCCCCACGTCAGTACGAAACGCGCCTCCTTGATGGCCAGTTCTTTGCGCTTCGCACCTGCATACGCCTGGGCGAGCTTCAGCCGGATATCCAGATTCGAGGGCAGGAGACCATTGGCCGCTTCGAGCATTTCGATGGCTCTGGCGAAATTCTCGCCTTCGGCCAGGTAGGTCAGGCCATTCATGGCGTAAATTTCCGGGATTGAATCGTCGAGTTTCCAGGCGGCGACATAGCAGGCGCGCGCCCGATCAAGATCTTCTGTGCTGATTTTCTGTTCGGGTAACGATAGGGCACGGTTATACCAGTACTCGCCGGCATCAATCTGTATGTAGGGATTTTGCGGGGCCAATGCCACGGCTTTTTCGAAGTGAGGCAGGGCCAGATCGAATTTTCCATCAAACTTAAGAATATCACCGAGGCCCGCTTCTGCTTCCGGCCGTGTGGTTTCGTCATTCAGGGCAATCGTAAACCAGTGTTCGGCCAGGCCGGTTTTCCTGCGTCGCAGGGCGAGTTGACCCAGGGCCAGTGATATCTCTTCCCGGGCCAGCTTTCTCACGCCGGGGGTGAATTTCGGTAGCAATGTTTCGATGCTGATGCGAAAGCCGACCAGGCGGCCTCCGAGATATTTTTTGACATTCTTGTTTAGAAGATCCGCATCGATTTCGAATGCCATTTCAAATGCTGCAATATCTTCCTCACCCGATTCGAGCAGCTTGAGATAATGTGCGAGCCTGGGAGCAAACGACGAATCAGTATCGTTACGATTAAAAAGATAGTGCACAAGCGCCCATGCTTCGGCATAGAACATGGCCTGATCTTCACCTGGCCAGTCATCATAGCCTTCGGCCGTCAGGACTCTTTTCATGGAGATCCAGTGCAAGTACTTGAAACTGTTTTCCCTGCCTGAAGGAACAAGGCCGATCTCGAAATATCCGTTTTTGGTTCGGGCTCCGCTTAAATAATCGGCAAGGCCTTCGTCGTACCATAGCGGATAATGATATTCACTGTGATTGCGTAGCATGAAGTGCGTGTACTCGTGCAGGATGATGCTGGTTTCGGTCATGCCGAGTGTATCGCGGATCAGTATCGTATTACGTCTCAGTCCAGGCATGAAAAGACCGGCGATATTTTTCCCGATTCCAAATTGCGCGAAATCACCCGGTTCCTTAAAGGCATAGATTTCAGTCGGAACAGGGGAATCTGAACTGCTGGCGGTGGTCAATAAGGTAACTGCCGCGCGAAACAATTCCAGATAGCGGGCCAGTTCGATGGTTTTCTTCTTGCCCAGCATGCTGCGAATCTGGAAATTGGTGGTCTGTACTTCAATCCAGCGCCGGTCTTCGAGGGGTTTGCCGGCGACAACGGGTGCAACCAGTATCAGGATGATACAGACCAGGAAACGGCACTGAACGAACACCAAGAACCTCTGTGAACTATCGCGATTGAAAGCTCAGGATACCCTGCCCGGCGGCGAGGTCAATTCACCGGCGTCAGCGGCCACAGGAACGGCAGCAGCAGCATGACCGTGACGAAGATGACCAGCGTCAGCGGCACGCCGACCTTGATGTAATCGGAGAAACGGTAACCTCCGGGCCCCATGACGAGGATATTCACCGGCGCCGAGATCGGGCTGGTGAAACTGGCCGAGGCGGCCATCGCAATCGCCATCATCGCCGTTTGCGGCTGGATGCCCATCGCGTCGCATGCCGACAGCACGATCGGCGACATCAGCACGACCAGCGCCGCCGTCGGGATAATCATTGTCGCCAGCGCCGTAATGGCATACAGACCCATGATGACCGGCCACGGCCCGAATCCGCCGAGGCTCGCCATGACCTGGTTCGCCAGGTATTCGGCGGCCCCGGTTTCCTGCATGGCAATACCCAGCGGCAGCATGCCGGCGATCAGGAACACGGCGCGCCAGTCTATCGCGCGATACGCCTGCTCCATGTTCAGACAGCCGCTGACGACCATCAGCGCGGCGCCGAGAATGGCGGCGATCGAGATCGGCAGCCAGCCGACCAGCACGGAGGCGATGACGCCGAACATGATCAGGCTCGCCAGCGGTGCACGGCGCGTATCCACGCCCGGCACGCTGACCGGGGTCAGTACGAGAAAATCGGGGTCGTCGTTCAGCAGCGATAATTTTTTTCGCGGGCCGACGAACAGCAGCGCGTCGCCATATAATAATTCCAGCCGGTCGAGATCGGAGCGGATGGCTTTTCCCGACCGCCTGATTGCCATCAGTTCAAGCCCGTATTTTTCCCGAAAGTTCGCGTCGGCCACGGTCATGCCGACGAGCTTGGATTGCGGCGCGAGCGTCGCTTCGAGCGTCGACAGCCGGTCCGATTCGAAGATACCCGGCGCCACGGAAGACTCCTGGCGAACGGTCAACTCCTGCAGGCCGACCAGTACATCGAGATCTTTGGCGTGTCCCTGCAGCAGTAACAGGTCACCGCCGTGGATCACCTCGTCCGGTTCCGGCAGAAAGCGCAGCTCGCCGTCGCGAAAGGTTCCCAGCAGGCGAAAATCGAAGGCATCGCCGATCCGGCTTTCGGCAAGCGTGGTGCCGTCGAGTTTCGAATCGCGCGGGACACGGACAACGAAGATGCGTTCCTGCAATTGATAGTTGTCTGTCAGGTCTTCCTCGGTCGCAATGCGGATGTCTGAAAATTCGTGATTGCCTTCGAGTTCGTCGAACAGATCTTCGTCGCCCTGGAGCAACAGCTTGTCGCCGGCCCGTATCGGTGTATAGGCGAGATTGTCGCGGCGGATCGTTTCTCCGCGCTTGATGGCCAGTACGTTGGCGCCGAAGCGGCTGCGGAACTCGGTGTGGTGAAGAAGATTGTGGACCAGGGCCGAATTCTCCGCGACGGTCACTTCGACGAGCTGGACCTGTCCGGAGAGCAGCGTTTGCAGCAGCGGCGCCTCGCGCTCGATGACAAGGTCGCTCCATTGGCGCATCTTATTGAAGCGGTCCAGGCGTCCCTGGATCAATAGCCGGTCACCGCTTTCGAGCACGGTTTTGCGTGACGGCAGGGTCATGACCTCGTTGCGGCGTTCGAGCGCCATGACGATCAGTCCGGCGGCCGCACTGATGCGACTTTCGGCCAGCGTCTTGCCGACGAGTACCGAATCGTATGGTACCGTCATCGTAAATGTGCGTTCCTGCAGGCCGTATTGCGAGCGCAGGTTGCGCTGACTGCGTTTGTGCGCGCCGTTGGTCCGGTCGGTTTTCGGCAGCATAAATCGCCCGACCAGGCAGATAAACAGGATGCCGGCCGCCATCACGCCGATACCGATCGGCGTGAAATCGAATAGCGTGAACGGTATGTCACCGCCCTGTGCCAGCGCGCCGGCGATCAACAGGTTGGGTGGCGTGCCAATCAACGTCGACAGCCCGCCGAGCAGGCAGCCGTAAGCGAGCGGTATCAGCAGGCGCGAGGGTGACACCCCGGTGCGTCGGGCAATGTCGACGACCACCGGCAGCATCAGGGCCGCCGCGCCGATATTGTTCATGAATGCCGACAGTCCGCACGAGATCAGCATGATCCAGAAGATCAGCGGCAGCTCCTGGCGGCCGGCAACTTTGAGGATCTGGCGGCCCAGGATGTCGGCGATGCCGGTACGGGTCAGGCCCGCGCTCAGGATGAACATGGCCCAGACCGTGATGACTGCCGCGTTGCTGAATCCGGAAATCGCCTCGTTCGGCGTCACGATGCCGGTGACCGAGAGCGTGCACAGGACGAGCAGGGCAACCAGGTCCATGCGCAGGACTTCGCTGATAAACAGGACCAGCGAGACGGCCAGGATGATCAGGACGAGGGCGATATCTAGGTTCACTGATTTTCCGGCCGGGTGGGTTCGAGGGTGTCGGGGAGGTTGAATCTTAACAAGGAAAGCCAAGGGGGGATGGAACGCTGTCTCAAGAACCAGGACCGTTCTCCCCGCCCCCGTATCCCCCGCCCCCCGGTGTCTCGATCACCAGGCTGTCCCCCTTTTGCAGCCGCATCCTGCCAACGGCCCCCACGTCTTCAATGCGCCCGTCCTCCCGCACGATGCGGTTGCGGCCCGGTTTGCCCGGTGCGCCGCCGTGCAGGCCGAATGGTGCGGTCCGCCGATTGTTCGACAGGATGGCGGCCGTCATCGGCGCACGAAATTCCAGGTGTCGCACGACGCCGTTCCCGCCCCGGTGGCGGCCGTTACCGCCGCTGTGGCGCCGAATCGAGAATTCACGCACCAATACCGGGAAGCGGGTCTCGAGTACCTCCGGATCCGTCATGCGCGAGTTGGTCATCTGCGTGTGTACGGCGTCGGTGCCGTCGAAGTCCGGTCCGGCTCCGGATCCGCCGCAGATCGTTTCATAATATTGCAGGTGCTCGTTACCGAACGTCAGGTTATTCATCGTGCACTGCGATGAGGCCATGATGTCGAGAGCGCCGTGCAGGGTGTTCGTGATGCACTGCGACGTTTCGACATTGCCGGCGACGACGGCAGCCGGATAGTCCGGGTTCAGCAGGCAGCCATCCGGGATGATCAGGCGTATCGGCACCATGCAGCCGGCATTCAGCGGAATGCGTTCGGCGATCAGCGAGCGAAATACATACAGTACGGCGGCGCACGTCACCGCTGCCGGCGCATTGAAGTTTGTCTCGCTCTGCATGGAGGTTCCGCTGAAATCCACCGTGGCCTCGCGCCGGTCGCGGTCGACGGTTACACAAACCCGGATAACGGCGCCGTTATCCAGTTCGAGTGTCTGTTCTCCGTTGCCGATACGATTGATGACGTCGCGTACCGAGGCCTCGGCATTGGCGCGGACGTGCTGCATGTAAGCGAGAACGGCAGCATGGCCGAAATGCCGGCACATCGCACGCAATTCCCGGATACCTTTTTCATTCGCGGCAATTTGTGCGCGCAGATCGGCGATATTCCGGTCCGGGTTTCTGGCCGGAAACGGTCCTGCTGCCAGCGCGGCACGCAGCCCGGCTTCCCGGAAACCCTGTGCGTCAACCAGGTGAAAATTGTCGAACAGGATGCCCTCGTCATGAATGGTACGGCTGTCGGGCGGCATTGAGCCGGGTGTCAGGCCGCCGATATCGGCATGGTGCGCGCGGCTGGCAACGACAAATTCAATGTGTTGCCCGCTCGGGTCGAATAACGGCGTCACGACCGTGATGTCCGGCAGATGTGATCCGCCGTTGTACGGCGTGTTGAGCATGAAGACGTCGCCGGGCCGGCTCGTGTCGGCATTGTCGGCGAGAATGGCCGCGACGCTGTCGCCCATGGCGCCGAGATGCACGGGGATATGCGGCGCATTGGCGATCAGCCGGCCGCGTTCGTCGAACAGGGCGCAGGAAAAATCGAGCCGTTCCTTGATGTTGACCGAATACGCCGTGTTTTCGAGTACGACGCCCATCTGTTCGGCGATATTCATGAAGTGGCTGTTGAAGACTTCGAGGAGTACCGGGTCGGCATCCAGGTTCGTGACCTGTGCAGCCGCGGTACTGTGAATGCGGGTCAGACGCAATTGTTCATCGTCATCGACTCCCAGTTGCCAGCCCGGTTCGACGATGATCGTCGTCGTGTCATCGATGACGATCGCCGGTCCGGCAACCCGGCAGCCGGCCGGCAGGTCCGTGTGCCGGTGTACCGGCGCGTCGTGCCACTGCGTGCGACAGTACAGTCGCGAGGTTTCCGGATGGCGGATTTGTGCCGGTCGTTGCGCCGTCTGGCCCTGTTCCCGGTCGATGCCGGCCGGCCGGCCGCTGACCTCGATGCGAAACAGCTCGATTCGCAAGGGTTCGTCGCCACTGCGAAACCCGAAGCGTCGTTGATGCAGTTCGGAGAAGGCCTGCTCGATACGGCTGCGATCCTGCCACTCGACCGGCAGCGAGGTGTCGGTGCCGGCCGTGCGAATCGACAGGATTTTACGCACCCCGATCGATGTCGCCGTGCAGCCCTGTTCCAGCAGCTCGGCGCGGCACGCGGCGACCGCAGTCTCCATGACCGGTGCCAGCGCTGCCAGGGTTGCATCACCGAGGGGTCGGTCGACCGTCTGTTGACGGTACGCGCGCAGCGGCGCCGTGCCGATGCCGAAGGCCGACAGCACGCCGGCCAGCGGATGAATCAGGATCGTCGCAATACCGAGTTCTTCGGCAATACGGCACGCGTGCTGGCCGCCGGCGCCGCCGAAACAGCACAGCGCAAATTCGGCCGGGTCGAAACCGCGCCGGATCGAGACCTGCTTGATCGCATTGGCCATGTTGTCGACGGCGACGCGGATAAAACCTTCGGCAACCGCCTCGGGACTCAGCTCGCGCCGAACCGTCTGCGAGACGTGTTGCGCGAGTTCGGTAAATTTTTGTCGCACGATCAGGTCATCGAGCGATTCGTTCCCGGCCTCGCCGAAAGACTGCGGGAAATGAGACGGAATAATGCGTCCGAGCATGAGGTTGGCGTCGGTGATGGTCAGCGGTCCGCCGTTGCGGTAAGCGGCCGGTCCCGGGTTGGCGCCGGCCGATTCCGGTCCGACCTGGAATCGCCCGGAGGCAAATTTCAGTAACGAGCCGCCGCCGGCCGCGACGGTATGGATGCGAATCATCGGCGCACGCAGCCGGATGCCGGCGACTTCGTTATCCGTGACGTACTCATATTCGCCGGTGTACAGTGAGACATCCGTGGATGTACCGCCCATGTCGAAGCCGATCAGACGGTTGCCGGCCGCCTGTGCGGATCCGGTTACCATGCCGACGACTCCACCGGCCGGGCCCGACAACACGCTGTCTTTACCGCGAAACCGCCTTTCGTCGACGAGTCCGCCGTTGCTCTGCATGAACAACAGCCGGCGCACGGAAATGCCGGCATCCGCGAGCGCCGCCTTCAGACGTGCGATATACCGGTTGAGTACCGGCGACAGGTAGGCATCGGCAACCGTCGTGTCGCCGCGGCCGACGAGCTTGCGCAGCGGGCTGACTTCGTGCGACAGCGAGACATGATGAAAACCGATACGGGCGGCCAGTTCACCGGCAATGCGCTCGTGTTCGTCGTGGCACCAGGCGTGCATGAAACAGATCGCGACCGCGCGCAAGCCGTGTGCATACTGTGCTTCGAGATCGTTCGCCAGGCGCTCGACATTCAGCGGCTGCAGCACATTGCCGTGTGCATCGACTCTTTCCTCGGCGCCGACGACCGGGCCATAGGCCGGCTCGGGCAGGCGGATGTCGAGCGCAAAGATATCCGGGCGGGCCTGGTAGCCGATGCGCAACGCGTCTTCGAAGCCGGTGGTGATCACCAGCAGCGTCGGTTCTCCGTTACGTTCGAGCAGTGCATTCGTCGCCACGGTCGTACCCATGCGAATCGCATCGACCTGTTGTGTGGTTGTGGTTTCTGCGAGTATCCCGGCGATACCGGCAACTGCCGCATCATCATAGTGACCGGGATTCTCGGACAGCAACTTGCGCACCTGCAGACGGCCGGCCGGATCGCGGGCGATGATATCCGTGAATGTGCCGCCGCGATCGATCCAGAATTGCCAGCCACTTTGCGACATCGGCCTAATGTAGCATGATGCCCGGCATGCCCGTGGCAACAGGGATAAAGGCTGGATGTCGAAGAACGGTCTTTTAGTGTCCCGATCGGGGATGGTGGAAACCCCTCGCCTTTAGGCGAAGCGAAGCTTGTATGATGTCGCCATGCGACGATATAGGCTTGGAGCCCATACAAAGACGGATCTGAAGGTACATTT
>Ga0114931_10002612_pt1 | contig 22850 bp, 21 predicted proteins | sample 2SBtaG_FD_89579 | JGI IMG/M metagenome (GOLD analysis project Ga0114931, IMG submission 89579) | Deep subsurface microbial communities from Kolumbo volcano to uncover new lineages of life (NeLLi) - 2SBTROV14_V59a metaG | ecosystem: Environmental > Aquatic > Marine > Volcanic | place: Kolumbo... | reverse complement strand
TGATACCAGCCGGCCCGCGACCCTCGCGACCGTTCTCGAGGTGCGCGATCTGAAGAAGTATTTTCCCGTCCGCAGCGGTCTGTTCCAGAAGGTGGTCGGAAACGTGCAAGCGGTCGACGGGGTCTCGTTCGCGCTCGGCCGCGGCGAGACCTTGGGCCTGGTCGGCGAATCGGGCTGCGGCAAGTCGACCGTCGGCAAGCTGATCCTGCGCCTGATCGAGCCCACCGAGGGCGCGATCCTGCTGCGCGGCGAGGATATCACCCCGGCTTCGCCGCACGCGCTTTTGGCCAAGCGGCGCGAGATGCAGATCGTGTTCCAGGACCCCTATTCGTCGCTCAATCCGCGCCTGTCGGCGGCGGCGATCGTCGCCGAGCCGATGGAGAACTACGACATCGCCCGGGGCCGCGAAAAGACCGAGCGGGTGGCCGAGCTGTTCGCCCGGGTCGGGCTCAAGCGCGAACACATGCTGAAATTTCCGCATGAGTTCTCGGGCGGCCAGCGCCAGCGCCTGGGCATCGCCCGCGCCCTGGCGCTGAACCCCAAGCTGATCGTCGCCGACGAGCCGGTCTCGGCGCTCGACGTCTCGGTCCAGGCCCAGGTGTTGAACCTGCTGATGGACCTTCAGGACGAGTTCGATCTCACCTATCTGTTCATCTCCCACGACCTGGCGGTGGTCGAGCATGTCAGCCACCGCATCGCGGTGATGTATCTGGGCAAGATCGTCGAGCTGACCGATAAGCGGACATTGTTCCACACCCCGCTGCATCCCTATACCGAGGCCTTGTTGTCGGCGGTGCCGCTGCCCGACCCGACCGTCAAGCGCCATCAGATCATCCTCCAGGGCGATGTGCCGAGCCCGGTCAATCCGCCGCCCGGCTGCCGCTTCCATACCCGCTGCCCTTACGCGGTGTCGCGCTGCCGGGTCGACGAGCCGCCGCTGATCGAGGTCGCGGCGGGTCACGAGGTCGCCTGCCATCTGCGCGAGGCCGGCGCCGCGCCGGTCGCGCTCGCGCCCCAGCCGACGGCGGCCGAATAGGCCCAGCGACCCAACCGCTCGAAAACGATGGATTGAACACGACGGGGGCGGGTCCGAAAACCCGCCCCCGCTTTGCGCCGGCCGGTCGTCCGGCCGGGTGTCTCTAGGTGATGGTTACTTCTTCGAGATGTTCCACAGGAAGGGCACCGGCGCCTTGATGATGCCGACCAGATTGTCGCGATAAGCGATCGGCTCCATGTACTGGCCGAGGGGGATGTAGGTAACGATCTCCATCGCCCGCTCCTGGACCTTGGTCGCGATTTCCTTCTGCTTGGCGGGATCGGTCTCGCGCGCGAAGGCCGCCCGCAGATCCTCGATCTGCTTGTCGCAGGGCCAGCCGAACCAGGCCTTTTCCTCGCAGCCGCCCGAGACGCCGATATTGGCGACCGGGTTCAGGAGGTCGGGGCCGATCCACGAGGTGTGGAACGCGCTCCAGCCGCCGTCGGCGATCGACTTCTTCTCGGCCCGACGCGAGGTCAGCGTCGACCAGTCCATCGCCTGGACTTCGAGGTTGATGCCAAGCTGGCGCATGAGCTGGGCCGTAACCTGGGTCGCGGCGCTCAGGGTGGGCAGGTCGGTCGGGTGCATCAGCACCACTTTTTCACCGTTATAGCCGGATTCCTTGAGAAGCTGCTTGGCCTTCTCCAGGTTCTGGGTCATCACCCGCTCGGAGCCGGCGGCGGTGGCGAAGGGCGTGTCGCAGACGAACATCGCCGGGCAGGTCTGATAGAGCGCGGGGTTGCCGACGATGGCGCGCAAATAGGTCTCTTGATTGACCATCAACTGCATCGCCTGGCGTGCCTTGACCTTGTTGAACGGGAAGTTCAGCCAGTTGAGCCGCAACCAACCCTGGCTACCGGCAGGGTCGATCGATTCGACGACCACCCCCGGCGAGGCCTTGAGCACCGGCAACAGGTCGGCTTGCGGGTCTTCCAGATAGTCGATCTCGCCGCTGATCAGCGCGTTCATGGCGCTGTTCTGGTCGGGGATATACAGCCACTCGACGCGGTCGAAGTTGACCACCTTGCCGCCGGCGGCGCCGCTGGCGGGCTCGGAACGCGGAATGTAGTCGGTGTTCTTGACGTAGACCACCTTGGAGCCCGGCACCCATTCGTCCTTGACGAACTTGAACGGCCCCGAGCCGATGACCTCGGGCACCTGCTCGAAGGCATCCGTTTCGGCCAGTCGCTTGGGCATCATGAAGGGCACGTTCGAGCTCATCTTGCCGAGTGCCTGCAAGACCAGACCCCAAGGTTCGGTGAGGGTGAGCTTGATGGTCTTGGCGTCGGTCGCCTCGAGTTTCTCGGTGACGGCGGCGAGTTGTTGGCCCATGCCGTCGCGCTTGCCCCAACGGTTGATCGAGGCGACGCAGTCCGCGGCCGTGACCGGGGTGCCATCGTGCCACATCAGGCCGTCGCGAAGCTTGATGGTGTAGACCTTGCCGTCATCGGAGACGCTATAGGAATCGGCCATCTGCGGCTGGGCTTCGAAGTTCGCGTCTAGAGCGAACAACGTATCGTACACCATATATCCATGGTTGCGAGTGATATAGGCGGTTGTCCAGATCGGGTCGATATTCTTGAGATCGGCGTGGGCCTTGAATTTCAACACCGACTGGGCCGCGGCGTCGGGCGCGACGACCCCATTGACCGCGATGACGGCGGCGACCGCCGCCAAGGAGACGGCCGCGCGTTTAACGAATTTCAACATTTCTCCCTCCCTAGCGGTCTTGCGCGACCGCGTTCACGATTTGGAGGCCGGTCGGGACCCGAGGGATCCGTTCACGGCCCGCGTCCACCGAGCATGACCGATTAGCCCGCCGATGAAAAGGGCCGATTGCCGCCACGCCACGCGTCATTCTCCGACCGAGGCGATGATCGCGCGGTCCTCGCCATCCGTCTCCGGGCGCCGCGAGAGCACCGGCTCATGCTTCTGGGCCAGGTAGAATACCGGCTTGGGAGTCGATTCGGTGATCACCACAGAGAGCGTCACCGCCGCGCCCGGATCGACCCGACCGCCGCTGAAGGATATGGCGTCGAGCGGTTCCTGGATTTCGCGGACCTCGCTGAAGGCGTTGGCGCGAAAGGGTCGGCCGGCGTTGCTTCCCTGGCCGAAGGAGAGACCGTCCTCGTAGGGGCTGCGGCGATCCAGGGTCTCGCGCAGTTCGAGCTCGAAATAGCGCCACGCCCGGCCGCTGCCGTTGCGCACGATCTTGGTCAGGGCGAAGCCGGTGATGTGCTGCGAACCGATCCGATTGCCGAAATCGCTGGTCAGGCCGCGAATGACCAGGATCGCCGGGCCGCGCGCGGTGATCTCCTCGACCAGCACGAAGGGATCGTCGAGGCTGCCGCTGCCGCGCCCCGAGACGATCACCAGACCGCCGAGTTCGTCGGAAAACGTCAGCCCGGCGAGGGTCACCGGCTCGCCCCCGGCGCCGCCGCCGAGCGTCAGAAGCAGGACTGCGGCAAGAGCTGCAATCCGTCCGCGAAGAGGCCAACGGCGGATCAGCCGACCCTCCCGCTTGGCAGGCTCGGGGGCGAGATCTGGGCCGCGTCGCGGCCGGCGTAATCGTGCTCGGGCGCGGCCGCCAGCATGCGCGCCTGGGCGGCCTCCAGGCGGGCGACGGCGTCGGCCCGGTCGAGGGTCTTGACCTGTCCCTTTTCAACCACCGCCCGGCCATCGACATAGACCGCGCGCACGGGCCGCTCGGCCGCCGTGTAGATCAGGCTGCGCAAGGGGTCGCGGGCCGGGCGCATGGTCACGTCGGCGAGGTCGATCAGCACCAGGTCGGCCTTGGCCCCGGGGGCGAGGCGGCCGATGTCGTCGCGGCCGAGCGCGCTGGCGCCGCCGACAGTGGCGGCGTGGAAGACGTCGGCGGTATGCAGGGTATCGATATCCTCGGCCGTGACCCGGGCGAGGATGGCGGCGGCGCGCATTTCCTCGATCATGTTGTGGGGCGAGCAATCGGTGCCGATGCCGACCGTGACGCCTGCGCGCAAGTAGCCTCCGAGGTTTTGCAGGGTCTGGCCGTAGCGGCTGAACACGGTCGGGCAGTGGGCGACGGCGGCGCCGCTATCGGCGAGGATCGCCAAATCGCGGCGGCCGGGCCAGTGCAACCATGAATTCTGGTCGATGAAGATGGCGTGGCCGAGGATGGCGCCGGGGCCAAGGAGGCCGACCGCCTCGGCCCATTGGATTGGCGTGACCCCGTGGCGGCTGGTCATCTCGTTGAACTCGACGACGCTTTGCGCGACATGGGTGGTCAGCGGCAGCCCGCGTTCGCGCGCCGCCGCCGTGGCGTCGCGAAGAAGGGCCTCGGTGCAGGTGTCGATCTGGCCCGGATAGAGCATCCCCGAGAGCCGCCCGCAGGGGTGCTTTTCGACCTCCTCGATCAGCGCCAGGGCGCGGTCGAGCCCGGCCGAGCCCGCGGCCTCGTCCCAGGCGTAGCCGAGCCGGTGGCGGCTCTCCATGACCCAGCGCGCCGAGGCGAAGAAGGGCGCGACATAGCCGCGCAGGCCGCTTCTGGCGATCAGCTCGATCCAGCCCTCGTACTCGGCCGAGAGATCGGCGACCGTGGTGACGCCCGAGGCCAAGAGCTCGCTATAGGTCACCTCGGCCGCGGCGCGGTGGCCGTCGGCGTCGAGGTGGAACGCTTGCAGGCGCTCGTAAAGCCCGCTCATGTACATCTCGGGCACGCCCATTTCCTCGCGCACGCCCTTTTGCGCGGGTTCGTCGGCGGGGTGGGTGTGGATGTTGACCAGGCCTGGAATGACGAACAGGTCGCGGCCGTCGATGAGCGCGTCATGGGCGCCGTCGTAACCGGCGCCGACATGGACGATGCGGTCGTCGCGGAAGACGACGTCGATATCGCGGGCGTAGACGTGGCGTTCGGCTTCTTTATCCCAGGCGGCGACCCAGGCGGCGTCGGCGATCTTGGTGGTGGTCATCGCAATTCCTCCCCATGGCGCGAATGGACCGAGGGATCGACTCTAGGAGCGCGCGTGGCGTCCGGTCAATCGTCGCTCACCCCTCGCGCGGACGGAGCAGCGATCGGGCGATGATCAGGCGCTGGATTTCCGAGGTCCCGTCCCAGATGCGCTCGACCCGGGCGTCGCGCCACAGGCGGGCCACCGGGCGGTCCTCGCGCAGGCCCTCGTCGGCCAGGATTTGCAGGGCGCGGTCGGCGACCCGACCCAGGGTCTCGCTGGCGTGGAGCTTGGCCATCGCCGCGTCGGCGTCGGTCATGGCGCCGCGATCGAACCGCGCCGCCGCGTCGAGGGTCAGGAGCTCGGCCGCCGCGATCTCGGCGGCGCTGTCGGCGAGCGCCTCGGCGTCGTCCATCGTCGCGCGCTCGCGCATGATGTCGAGCAGCCGCCGGGCGCGGCCGACGCATTGGGCCGCGACCGTCAGCCGGGTCGAGCCGAGCCAGGTGTTGGCGACCTCGAAGCCCTGGTCGATCGCACCCAGGACTTGGTCGGCGCCGACCCGGCAGGCGTCGAACGCCAATTCGCAGTGGTGGAAGCCCCGGTGCGAGACCGCCTCGGCCCCGCGTCGGACGGTGAAGCCCGGGGTGCCCTTGTCGATCAGGAAGCTGGTCAAGAGCTTGCGCGGCCCGCGCGCGGTCCCGGTCGCGCCAGTGGCGGCGAAGACGACGGCGAAGTCGGCCACGTCGGCGTAGCTGATGAAATGCTTTCGGCCGTCTATCACGAAATCGTTGCCGTCGCGCACCGCGCGGGTGGTCATCGCGCGCAGGTCCGAGCCGGCGCCGGGCTCGGTCATCGCCAGGCATTCGACCCGCTCGCCCCGGATCGCCGGCAGGAGATAGCGTTCGATCTGGTCGCCCCGGCAGGCGCGAAGGATGTTGCTCGGGCGGGCGACGGCGTATTGCAGGGCGAAGGCCGCGCGGCCGAGCTCGCGGTCCATCAGCGCCAGCGAGATCGCGTCGAGGCCGCCGCCGCCAAGGTCGCGCGGCATGTTGGCGGCGTAGAGCCCGGCGGCGAGGGCGGCCTCGCGAATCCGGGCGACGACGGCGGGATCGACTTCGCCGGCGGCCTAGACCGCGTCTTCGTGGGGAATCAGCTCGCGCTCGACGAAGGCGCGGACCCGGGCGACCAGCGCCGCGCGCTCGGCGCCGAGGGCGAAATCCACGCCCTTAGCCCGCCTCGCGCCGCGCCGCGTCCTCGGCGAGGACCGCGCCGGCGCCGACGCGGTATCGTTCCAGCGCCCGCATGATGGCGATCAGGCAATCGTCGCGCAGGCGTTCGAGCTCCTTGACCGAGCGCTCCCCGGCCTGGGCCTCGGTCCCGGCGACCATGGCGTCGATCAGCCCGTCGGTCAGCTCGGGCGCTTGCAAGCGGGTCCAGGGGAGCTTGAGCGCCGGGCCGAACTGCTCCAGCATGTGGCGCATGCCCTGGTCGCCGCCGGCCAAGTGGAAGGTCAGGCACGGCCCCATGATCGCCCAGCGCAGGCCCGGCCCGTAGACGATGGCGTCGTCGATCTCGCCGGTGGTGGCGCTGCCGTCGGCGACCATGTGCAGGGCCTCGCGCCAGATCGCTTCCTGCAAGCGATCCGAGATATAGCCCGCGACCTCGGTCCGCACCCGGAGCGGCCGCATGCCGACGCCCCTATAGAACGCCAGCGCCCGCTCGACGGTCGCCGGCGCGCTGCACTCGCCGCCCAGGACCTCGACCAGCGGCAGGAGGTAGACCGGGTTGAAGGGGTGGCCGATGACGACCCGCTCGGGGTGGCCGCAATCGGCCTGGATGCGGCTCGGCAACAGCCCCGACGAGCTCGAGGCGATGATCGCGTCCGCCGGCGCGGCGGCGTCGATCGCGGCCAGGAGGCGGCGTTTCAGGGCCTCGTCCTCGGGCGCGCATTCCTGGACCCAGTCGACGCCGGCGACGGCGGCGGCGAGATCGGGCTCGAAGCATGGCCGCGCCGGATCGGCGTCGAGCCCCAGCGCCGCCAGGGCCGGGCGGGCGTTGGCGATTGCCGCGCGCAGCCGATCCTCGGCGCCCGGGGCCGGGTCGCTGACGACGACCTCGAGCCCCCGGGCGAGAAAGCGGGCCACCCAGCCGCTCCCGATGACCCCGGCGCCGACCACCGCGACGCGCTCAATGCCGCTCGTCTCGCTCATGGGCTCGTCCAATCCACTCAGCGGCCGGTCCACACCGGCTTGCGTTTCTCGGCGAAGGCCAACGGCCCCTCGCGGGCGTCGGCCGAGGTCTTGGCGCGCTCATAGAGCGGCAGGCCGCCGGCGCGCTGCAAATCGGCGGTTTCGGTGAGCGAGAGCGTTGCCGTCTCGCGAACGATTTCCGCGCAAGCCGCGACCGCCAAGGGGGCGGCGGCGACGATGGCGGCGGCGATCTCGCGCGCGGCCTCCATCACCATCGCCCCCGGCACGACCCGGTTGGCGAGCCCCAGCGCCCCGGCCTCGGCCGCCGTCAGCCGCCGCCTGGCATAGAGAACTTCCAGCGCCAGCGCTCGCGGCAGGCGGTCGAGCAGGCGGCGTACGCCGACCGGCTCGGGGGTCAGGCCGACCGAAACCTCGGTCAGCATGAAGGTGGCGTGATCGGCCGCCACCATCAGGTCGCAGGCGAGCGCGATCTCGAAGCCGCCGCCGACGCAGAGCCCGTTGACGGCGGCGATCACCGGCTTGTCGAGATCGAAGGCCTCGGTCAGGCCGCCGAAGCCGCCGACGCCGTAATCGCCGACCTCGCTGCCGGCGGCCGCCGCCTTCAAGTCCCAGCCGGCCGAGAAGAAGCGCTCGCCGGCGGCGGTCAGGATCGCTACGCGGAGCGCCGGGTCGGCGGCGAACTCGGCGAATACCGCGCCGAGGCGCTGGCTGGTCGGCGAATCGATGGCGTTGGCTTTGGGCCGGTCGAGGGTGACCTCGAGAACGGCGCCGTCGATCCGGGTGCGGACAGGCTCGGCCATCGGCGCGTCCTCGTCTAGGTTTTGAATTCGATCTCGACGAAGACGAATTCGTGATCGCTGGCGTTGCTGACGTTGTGCTCGACCCCGGCCTCGCGGAAGTACGGGCTGCCGGCGGTGAGATCGGCGACGTGATCGCCGTCCGGTCCCGAAAGCGCCAGTTGGCCGCTGGTCATCGGCACCACCACGTAGTCGTATTCGTGTCGGTGATGGCCGGTCGCCGCCCCCGGCGCGAAGCGCCATTCGGTCACCCGCGTGCGCTCGTTATCGACTTGAACCGTCGCGACCGCGTCCATCGGCCATCCTCCCCATCCATGTGTTCGCAACCGAGGACTGCCTACGGTGCCGCGCCGGCGCCGTCAAGTCCGCCTTTTTATGGGGCTTGCCGGTCACGGCCGGCACCGCCATCATTGGCGAGGGGATCGCGCGTTAGAAGGGGAGGGCGGTTCAATGCCCGCGACAGCGATCGACATCCAATCCGTCGCCGGGGCGCTCGGGGCCGAGGTCCGGGGGGCCGATCTGGCGCGACCGCTCGACGCGGCCACCGTCGCCGCCGTCCACGCCGCCTTTCTCGATCACGGGGTCCTGTTCTTCCCCGACCAGTCGCTCTCGGTCGATACGCTGATGGCTTTCGGCCGCCGCTTCGGCGATCTCCTGGTCCATCCCTTCCTGCCGCATGACGACGAGCATCCGGAAGTGATGGTTCTCGACAAGGCGCCCGAGGCCCGCGGCAACATCGGCAACGGTTGGCACACCGACATGTCGTTCCTGGCCGAGCCGCCGGCGGCGACCGCGCTTTTTTCGCTGATCGTGCCCGAGGCCGGCGGCGATACCCTGTTCGCCGACATGTACGCGGCCCATGACGCGCTGTCGGAGGGCATGCGAACAATGCTCGGCGGGCTGACGGCGGTGCATGACTATCGCGCCGACTTCCGCCACGCGGCCGGACGCGGGATCACCAGCGTCGACGCCGCCGCGATCGAGGCCGCCCACGACGACTATCCGCCGGCCGTTCATCCGGTCCTGCGCACCCATCCCGAGACGCGGCGCAAGGCGCTTTATGTCAACCGCCTGTTCACCCAGCGCTTCGACGGCATGAGCGAGGAGGAAAGCCGGCCGATTCTGGACTATTTGTTCGACCATCTCGCCCGGCCCGAGTTCACCTGCCGCCACCGCTGGGCGCCGGGAACGCTGGCGCTGTGGGACAATCGTCGCGCCCAGCACTACGCCATCAACGACTATTTCGGCCATCGCCGGCTGATGCACAGGGTGACGATCACCGGCGACCGCCCGATCTGACCACGGTCAGGAACCGTCGGCGGCGAGATCGCGCGGGGTGACGAAGGCGATCAAGCGGCCGCGATGCGCGCCGATTTCCGTCCAGCCGCCATCGTCGAAGCGGAGGACCGCCAGCGCGGCGGTGGGAAATTTGGCCGCCATCGTGGTCCTTGCCGCCCGCTCGCCCTCGCTCGCGAGACGCGTCGCCAAGCGCCCGAGGCCGGGCTCGTGACCGATCAGCAGCAGCGCCGGAACCGTGCCCGGCACCCGTCGCAGGCGCGCCAGCAGGGTCGCCGCGCTGGCGAGATAGAGGTCGTCGTCGAACGCGACGGCGATATCGTCGGACAGGGCCGGCGCGATCAGCTTCCAGGTCTCGACCGCGCGCCGCGCCGACGAACACAGCACCAGCGCCGGCGTCGGCTCCAGGCGGGCGAGGTAGGCGGCCATCAGCGGTGTCGCGCGGCGCCCGCGCGGCGCCAGCGGCCGCTCGAAATCGTCGCCCAACGCCGGCGACCACGCCGATTTGGCGTGGCGCAGGATGTAGAGCGTCCGTCCCGGCTGGTCGGCGACCATCGTTGCCTTGTAGGGTTCGGACGGGAGCTTGTCGAGCGCCGCGGAATGAATTGCGCGACAAGACGCTGGCCATAAACCCGACGTAAAGACCCGAGGTGCTTTACATCGTTGGCGAAGGCCCTAAGTTGCGGCCGGCCGCTTGCGAACATGGGGCGGGGACTATCGTGGGGAATAGGCGCGTGAACGACGGAAGCGATCTGGTTTCGCCATGCGTTGGCGTCTGCGTTCTCGACGCGGACAGCGGCCTGTGCCAGGGCTGCCTGCGCGACGCGGGCGAGATCGCGGCCTGGTCGGGGCTCGATTTCGCGGCCAAGCTCGCCCTGCTCGACCGCCTGCGCGAGCGTCGCGCGGCGGCCGGCTGGCCGACCCGGCGGCCGACCCGTCGACGCAATCGAAAGCGCATGAAGGAAGGACGAGAGGTTCCGTGAGCGATATCCTGAGTGAATTTCTGGCCGCCAAGCCCTGCCTGATCGCCGACGGGGCGATGGGGACAAGCCTGTTCGACTTGGGCCTGGAGAGCGGCGGCTCGCCCGAGCTGTGGAACGTCGAGCACCCCGATCGCATCGCCTCGGTCCATCAAGGCTACGTCGCGGCCGGCGCCGACATCATCCTTACCAACACTTTCGGCGGCAGCCGCTATCGGCTCAAGCTGCACCAGGCGCAAGACCGGGTCGCCGAGCTCAACCGGGCCGCCGCCGGGATCGCGCGCGGGGTCGCCGACGCGGCCGGGCGCGAGGTCCTGGTCGCTGGCGATCTTGGCCCCACGGGCGAGCTGTTCCAGCCGCTAGGGCCGCTGACCATGGATAGCGGGGCCGAGGCCTTCGCCGAGCAGGCCCGGGCCTTGGCCGAGGGCGGCGTCGATTTCTTGTGGATCGAGACCATGTCCTCGCGCGAGGAAGTGGCCGCCGCCGTGCAGGGCGCGCGAGAGACCGGCCTGGCGATGGTCTGCACCATGACCTTCGACACCGCCGGGCGGACGATGATGGGGATCACGCCCGAGGAAGCGGCGGTGTTCTGCCATGAGCTCAACCCAGCGCCGGTGGCTTATGGCGCCAACTGCGGCAACGGTCCGGCCGAATTGGTCGCGGTTCTCGGCGGAATCGCGCGCACGGCGGCCCCCGACGCGGTGCTGGTGGCCAAGGGCAACTGCGGTGTGCCGTCCTATCAAGACGGCCATATCCACTACGACGGCACGCCCGAGGCGATGGCGATTTACGCCCGCCTCGCGCGCGACGCCGGGGCGCGGATCATCGGCGCCTGCTGCGGCTCGACGCCCGAGCATCTGGCGGCGGTGGTGGCGGCACTCGAGGGCTACGAGCCCGGGGACGCGCCGTCGATCGAGGCGATCCAGGAAGCGCTCGGGCCGATCCCCTTCGCCGCCAAGCTGCAAGCGGTGGGCAGCTTGGGGCCGCGCCGTAGCGGCCGCCGCCGGAGCCGGCGTCGGGGGGTAGGGAGCGCGGCCGGCTAGGACGCTTGCGCGCCGATGTCGTCCAAATCCAGGGTGTCGGCGGTCAGGGCCGCTCGAAGATCGGCCATGCCGACCGGCTTGGCGAGATCGCCGGCCATGTCGAGACCATAGGCCACGCCGAGCTTGATCGCCAGGCGGCGAATGTTGCGGTAATGGGCGCTGATGATCCAGATCGTCGCCGTCGCCTCGGCCTGGGCGAGGAAGCGCAGCAGCTCGGTCCCGTCCACGTCGGGGAGCATCAGGTCGACCAGCACGACATCGGGGACGAAATCCGGATAGCAGCGTTTGAACTCGCGCCCGGTAAGCGTCGTGCCGACCTCGAAGCCCAGCGGTTCGGCGGTGGCGCGAGCCAGGGCGCAGATCGCCGGATCGTCATCGACGATCATCAGGCGTCGGCGCTGGCCACGACCGGCCGGCCGCCCCTCGGGGCGGCATCGCGCGGGGCTCGGCGATGCGTTCGATTCCTCGAAATGTCGCCTTGACGACAACCGCTTAACCATGGCGGGGCAGTGTATAGAGGGCTCGATCAGGCGTCCGTGACCGCCGTCACAGAGCGCCGCCGGACTATTTTTGGTCGCGCGCCCGGGCAAGCAGCGTGGCGAGATCGATCGGCACGTCGATGACCTGATCATCGCCTTCATCGAGCGCCCGGCGCACGTCGCCCTCGTCGAGCGACCATTGGTCGCCGACCAGGCGGGCGATGACGGTGGCGGCGAAGCGCTGGTCGCCGTTGAGCGCCCGCATGTCGTCGCCGAGGCAGTCGGCGAGGATGGCGAGCGCGAGCTGGCGCGGGCCGGTGCCGTCGTAACCCCATTCGAAACCGGCGCCCGAGTGGCGGCGCAGATCGAGCCGGGGGTCGAGCGGCGCGCCGTCGACCGTGACCACGCAGCCGCCGCCAGCGCGCACCCCGCGATAGGTCTTCATCGCATCCATCCCCGGTTTCGCCGCGCCCATGGTGGCCCGGGCGGGGAAGCGCCGTCAACCGAGGCGATCGTTTGCCCTGATGTCGCCCGATAAGCCATTGCCTCGCGGTCCGCTCGCCGTCTAACGTTCGCCGACCCGCCCCACGAGGACCGCCCGCCATGAAGATCATCGACGCCGAGACCTTTGTCGTCGCCAACCCACCGCCCCATTACGGCGGTCTCTATTTCATTTTCGTCAAGCTCGTCGCCGACAACGGCATCGTCGGCTATGGCGAGGTTTATTCGGTGCCCTTCCACCCGCGCGTGGCGCGGGCGATGATCGCCGATGTGTGCGAGCGTCACGTCATCGGCGGCGACCCGTTCAGGATCGAGCACCTGTGGCGGCGGATCTATTCGAGAGGCTTCACCCAGCGCCCCGACACCTCGGTCATGGGGATCTTGAGCGGCATCGAAATGGCGTGTTGGGATTTGATCGGCAAGTCGGTCGACAAGCCGGTCTACGAATTGCTCGGCGGGCGCGTTCACGAACGCTTGCGGTCCTATACCTATCTCTATCCCGATCGCCTCGACGATACCCGGGTCTACGACGACCCGGACGCGGCGGCGGAACGGGCGACCGAATACGTGGCCCAGGGCTTCACGGCGGTGAAGTTCGATCCGGTCGGCCCCTATACCGCCTTCGATCCGCGCCAGTTGTCGTTGCCGGCGCTGGAGCACGCCGAGCATTTCGTCAAGACCCTGCGCGAGGCGGTCGGGGGGCGCTGCGATCTGTTGTTCGGCACGCACGGCCAGATGACGCCTTCGAGCGCCATCCGCCTGGCCCGGCGGCTGGAGAAATACGATCCCCTGTGGCTCGAGGAGCCGACCCCGCCCGAGATGCCCGAGGCGATGGCCCGGGTGGCGCGCGCGACCAGCATCCCGATCGCCACCGGCGAGCGCTTGGCGACCAAATACGAGTTCGCCCGGGTGCTGGAAACCGGCGCCGCGTCGATCCTGCAAATGGCGCTGGGAAGGGTCGGCGGCCTGCTCGAGGCGAAGAAGATCGCCGGCATGGCCGAGACCCATTACGCCCAGATCGCGCCGCATCTCTATTGCGGCCCGATCGAGGGCGCCGCCAATATCCAGATCGGCGCCTGCAGCCCCAATTTCCTGATCCAGGAAAGCATCAAGACCTGGGGCGGGTTCCACGCCGAAATCCTGAAAACCCCGATCCGCTGGGAGGACGGCTATATCATCCCGCCGACCGAGCCCGGGCTCGGCGTCGAACTCGACGAGGCGGTGGCCGCCAAGCACCCCTACGACGGCGAGGCGCTGCATCTCGACATGCTCCATCGCCCGATTTGAGTTGTTGCTGACATGAAATCGTGGGGACGACTGAAATGACCACCAGGATCGGCTTCATCGGCGTCGGCGTGCTCGGCGCCCATCTCGCCGGCAGCCTCCGGCGGGCGGGGTTCGACCTCGCCGTCCATGATCTCGACCGCGACGCGGCGCGCGGCTTGATCGGCGCTGGCGCGGCCTGGGCGGACTCTCCGAAAGAAGTCGCCGAGGACGCCGACGTCGTCATCACCTGCCTGCCATCCCCGGCCGCGGTCGATGCCGTGATGCAGGGCGCCGACGGCGTCCTCGCCGGTCTCCGTCGCGGCGGCGCCTGGATCGAAATGAGCACCAACGACGCGGCCCGGGTGAAGGCTCTTGCCGCCCGCGCCGAGGCCAAGGGGATCGCCTGTCTCGAGGCCCCGGTGACCGGCGGCGTGCACAAGGCGGCGTCGGCCGAGATCACGGTGCTGGTCGGTGGCGACGCGGCCGTCCACGATACCTGTCTGCCGGTCTTGCGGGCGATGGGCGAGCCGGTGATCCATGTCGGTCCGTTGGGCAGCGCCTCGACGATCAAGGTCATCACCAACATGCTGGCCTTCGTCCATCTGGTCGCCGCCGGCGAGGCGCTGATGCTGGCCAAGCGCGGTGGCATCGACCTGGCCACCGCCTACGCGGCGATCAAGGCGAGCTCGGGCAACAGCTTCGTCCACGAGACCGAATCCCAAGTCATCCTGAACGGCAGCTACGACATCGGCTTCACCCTGGACCTGGCCTGCAAGGACCTCGCCCTCGCCCAAGGGCTGGGCCGCGCGGCCGGCGTGCCGCTGCCCTTGGCCGAACTGGTCGCGCGGACCTTCGAGCGCGCCCGAGCTCGCTACGGCGGCGACGCCTGGTCGCCGATGGTGGTGAAGCTGCTCGAGGACGCGGTCGGCCGCGACTTGCGGGCGCCTGGGTTCCCGCCGACCTTGGTGCCGTAGGGCGACTTGGTTAAGTACCTTTTAACAATTTATACAATACGGTTCATGGGCGTCATGCGTTCGGATAGATATCAGCCGTAAGCATTCGCGCGCAGGTTTTCGGTGCTCGGGGGGGCATCCGGGTAATCCCGGATCGGCCCCCTTTTTGGTTCTTACGCTTATTCGCTTTGGATGCGATCGCGATCGGCAACCGTGCCGCGCGACCTTGTAGCGATGGACCCATGACACGAAGGCGGACATGTCGAGCGTACTATTCCGGACCACGGATGGGGCGCTTTTCGCTTGGGCTCTTGCGGAGCGGCCAAGTGCCCGCCTCGTGGAATGGGATTATCGGGACCATTAAGAAACATATTCGGAAAAGGCGAAACCATGCTCAACAAAGTCGTTCTGATCATCGTTATCGCGATAGGGGCGGTGGCCGCCGCTCCCGCCGCCCGAGCGCAGGAGCTGGGGCTGACCCCCAACCACGTCGTTTCCCTGTGGACCGACACCAACGACGCCCTGGTCGTCGTCGCCGGCGTCATCTCGGATGACGAGGCCTGGGTCGATCGGCTCGCGGCGACGACGGCGCGGTCATTCAGCGGCAAGGCGCCGGCCGACGTACTCGAACGGGTCGCCGCGTTTCGCGACAAGCTCGACCGGCTACGGCGGAGCGGCGGGCTGGAGCCGACCCAGCGCTACGACAACGGCGGCGGCGCGGTCACGCCGAGCGTGGTGTTTCTCAATTCGGGCCATGTGCTTGACGCGGTCGTCAGCTGGATCATCGAGAATACGGGCAGGGAGCAGTTGGTGAGCGGCTTCTATACCCGTCACGGCTTCAGCGGCAAGACGCCGAGCGATGCGTTCGCGATGGTCGATCTCGCCAATCGCCGGATCGATCTGATTCTCGAAAAAGCCAGCGGCTGATCCATCGCGCCGCTCGACGATACCCATGGTTCGGGAGACCGGAACAATGCTCAAGGCCCTCGACAACATCAGGATCAAGACACTCGGCACGGTGATCGCCGTGCTCATGATGACGATCGGCGCGATCGTCGTCGCGACCTCGGTTCTTACCATCAAGGAGACCGCTGGCGTCGGCGACACCTGGCGCGCCTTCGATACCGGCGCGGCGCAAAAAGTCGCCATCCTGGGCGATCTGCGGAACGCGCTCGGTTACGGCGGGATGATCCATAACTTCGAGGACTTCGTCTTGCGCATGGACCGCCCTCGTATCGTCAAGATTCAAAGATCGATCCGCGCCGCCACGGTCGCCTTGACCGCGTACCGCGCCCTCGGTGTCGACGCCAAGGAGACAGCCGCGCTCGACGCCATCGGCGGTGTCGTCGCCCAATACGCCGACGCCGTCGCGACCGCCGAGCGCATGGCCGCCGAAGGCCGTACAGCGAGGGAAATCGACCAAGCGATCAAGATAGAGGACAAGTCGGCGCTCGAAGGCATGGCGGTTCTCGACACCGAAATGGCGACCGCGCGCAAGGCCAGCGCGGCGCTGGTCTACCAGGCCGTCGGCAAGGTATCCTTGTTCGTCAAGACGATGGCGATCGTCGTCGGGGGGCTCCTGCTGGCGCTCACCCTGGGCTTTATGTGGTTTACGCGGGCGCGGATCATCGGGCCATTGGCCAAACTTGGCGCCGTCGCCGCCAAACTTGCTGGCGGCGACGTAAATGTCGATCTCGACGTCGCCACGAACGACGAGATCGGCGACATGGCGCGTTCGATGGCGGCGCTGAGGGAGGCGGTCACCAAGGCTTATGTTCGCCAGCAGATGATCGAAAACATGCCGGCCAATGTCATGACCTGCGACGTCAAGAACTTCAAGATCAACTTCATCAACAAGGCGAGCCGCGAGACACTGGGGAAGCTGGCGCATCTGTTGCCGGTGAATCCCGGAGAACTCGAAGGCCAGAGCATCGATGTCTTCCACGCCGAGCCCGAGGGACCGCGCCGTATTCTTAGCGATCCCGACAATTTACCTTATGCCAGACAGATCAAGCTGGGCGACGAAGTAATAGATATCCTTGTCTCGGCGGTCCTCGATAAAAATGGCGCGTATATCGCGGCCATGGCGAACTGGCGGGTGGTGACCGAACAATTCAACATCACGAATTCGGTCGGCGAGGTCGCCGACCAGGTCGCCTCGACCGCGACCGAGATGCGGTCGGCGGCTGAATCGATGGCGTCGACGGCCGAGGAAACCAGCCGTCAGAGCGAAGACGCGGCGCGGGCGTCGGACCAGGCTTCGACAAATGTTCAGACAGTATCGGCGGCGGCGGAGGAGATGTCGAGTTCGATCAACGAAATCGCGCGCCAGGTGGAGCAGTCGGCGGAGATGGCGAAATCCGCCGTCGACGACGCGCGACAGACCAACGATTCCGTGCAAGGGCTCGCCGAAGCGTCCCAAAAGGTTGGCGATGTCGTCAACCTGATCAACGATATCGCGTCCCAAACCAATCTCCTGGCGCTCAACGCGACCATCGAGGCGGCGCGTGCCGGCGAGGCCGGCAAGGGCTTCGCGGTGGTCGCGTCGGAGGTCAAGAGCCTCGCCAATCAGACGGCCAAGGCGACCGACGACATCGCCGCGCAGATCAACGCCATTCAAACGGCGACAGCCGGGGCGGTGACGGCGATCAAGGGCATAGGCGTGAAGATTGGCAAGATGGACGAAATCTCGACCGCGATCGCCTCGGCGATCGAGGAACAAGGCACCGCGACCGGTGAGATCAGCTCTAACACCCAGGAGGTGGCTCAGGGCACGCAGGAGGTCTCGGCAAACATCGCCGGCGTCAAGCAGGCCGCTATGGAGACTGGATCCGCTGCGAGTCAAGTTCTTGATTCCGCTGGGGAACTGGCTTCTCTATCCGAACGCCTTCGCGCTGAAATAGAAAAATTCAGGGTCAACATGAAAGCGGCCTGAAGCGGCGCCATGCCGCGTGATTGGACATCTTGGCGGGTCGCGCGGGCGATGTGGTTAAGCGTTGTTTAACGAGTTCGGCGGTAAGATTCCGAGCGTGCGGACTATACGTACGGATTACTTCCGCCGTTATCGCAGGATCAACGCCGAGGATAGACGATGACCGGGCTGACGATGAAGGACGTGGCACGGCTGGTCGAGGAGCCGTCGCCCGACGCGCGGGTCGAGACCGCGGCCAAGATCGCCACCGGCTTCGGCGGCGATCGGTTCGACGCGCACGAGCGCGAGATCGCCGAACAGATTTTTCGGGTCATGATCCACGATGCCGAGGTGCGGGTGCGCCAGGCGTTGTCGGAACAACTCAAGGGCCATCCCGAGGTGCCGCGCGACGTCGCCCTGGTCCTGGCCGCCGACGTCGCCGACGTGGCGGTGCCGATCCTGAACGAATCGCCGGTGCTGACCGATGACGACCTGATCGATATCGTGCGCGATCGCCCGACCGAGCATCGGATGGCGGTGGCGCGCCGCGAATCGGTGTCGCCGGCGGTCTGCGACGCCCTGGTCGAAAGCGGCGAGGAAGTGGTGGTCGCGACCATGGTCGGCAATCCCGGCGCCGATATCGCCGAGGCCACGTTCGGCGCCATCCTCGATGGTTTCCCCGACAGCAATCTCATCAAGGAAGGCATGACCGAGCGCGCCAGCCTGCCGGTGCGGGTCGCCGAGCGCCTGGTGACGATGGTGTCCGAGCGCCTGCGCGAGCGCCTGGTCACGCATCACGCGCTGTCCCCCGACCTGGCCGCCGATCTGATCCTCGACACCCGCGAGAAGGCGACGCTCGGGCTGCTGCACCCCGAGGCCGAGCGTCTCGACGTCGAGGACCTGGTCGATCAACTCCACGACAATGGCCGCCTGACCACCTCGATCGTGCTGCGGGCGCTGTTCACCGGCGACCTGCCGTTCTTCGAATCGGCGATGGCCAGACTGGCGCGCGTGCCGGTCGCCAATGCCTATCTCCTGATCCACGACCGGGGCGGGCTCGGCCTGCGCGAGCTCTATGGCCGTGCCGGCCTGTCGGATGAATTGTTTCCGGTGGTTCGCGCGGCGGTCGATGTCGCCCAGGACATGACCTATGACGGCCAGGACCGCGACCGCGAGCGCTATCGGGCGCGGATGATCGAACGGCTGATTACCTATTTCGACGATCGCGACGAGGGGATCGACGCCGAGAACCTCGATTACCTTCTCGCCCGCCTGCGCCAGGCGCCGGACGCCGCCCACGCCATGTCCTAGAGCGCGATCCGAATAGGTGGAACCACCCGGATCGCGCCAGCCCGCAAGCGCGGGCCGCCGCTCGTGCGTCGGGAGCCCGCGTGGCGATTGAACGCAGGTCGCCTTTACCAAGTAAAGGTGACCGAAAAATGGTCTAGGGGCGGGGGCGCCGCGAGGCGTTCCGCCGAGCCCAGCGATATTCTCGTTGACAGCCGCGCTCGCGGTCTGCTACGCCGCGCCCAGGTTCACGCCATGAACGGGTTCATGGTTTGAACGAGTTCATGGCGTGAACGGGGCGGCGCATATCACATGGGCGATGGGTCCGACACTCTCGGCGGCGCCCGCGCGCTCGAGGTCGATACCGAGATCACGCTCGGCGTCCTGACCGCGGTCGAGGGCAACAGCGCGGTCTCGCAACGGGCATTGGCGCGCGAGCTCGGCATCGCGCTCGGCCTGGTCAACGCCTATCTCAAGCGCTGCGTGCGCAAGGGCCACATCAAGGTCAAGCAGATCCCGCCCAACCGCTACGCCTATTACATCACCCCCAAGGGCTTCGGCGAAAAAAGCCGGCTCACGGTCGAATACCTGTCGTGTTCGCTGAGCTTCTTCCGCGACGCCCGCCGGCAATGCGCCGAATGCCTCGACGAGGGCGCGCGCCGGGGCTGGTGGCGGATGGCCTTGATCGGGGCCGGCGAACTGGCCGAGATCGCGGCGCTTTGCGCCCGCGAGGCCGGGCCGCGCCTAGTGGCGGTGGTCGATGCCGAGGGCGGGCGCGTCGCCGGCCTGCCGACGGTGCCGGCGCTGGCCGATCTCGGATCCGATCCGGGTCCGATCGACGGCTGTTTGATCACCGACGTCCGCGCGCCCCAGGCGGCCTATGACGGAACGGTGGCGATTTTAACCGCGACGCGCGTTCTGGCGCCGCCGCTTCTCAACATCTCGCGCGAGGCGCCCAAGGCCCGACCGGGGCGGTCGCGCCCGTCGCGCCGATCGAGGTAGCATGACAGACAAGATCGAGAGTCCATCCGGGAACGCCCCCCAAATCGCCGTCGTTGGCTGTGGCTACTGGGGCAAGAACCTGGTCCGCAATTTCCATCGGCTCGGGGCATTGGCCGCGGTATGCGACCGCGATCCCGAGCGCCGGGCGGCGATGCTCGCCGAACATGGTGTCGCCGCGCGTGATTTCGACGCTTTGCTCGCCGATCCGATGATCGACGGTATCGCCGTCGCCGCCCCGGCGGCCAGTCACGCGTCCGTCGTACGGGCGGCGCTCGAGGCCGGCAAGCACGTCTTTTGCGAGAAGCCGCTGGCGCTCGACCTGGCCGATGCCGAGCAGTTGTGCGAGATCGCCGAACGCAACGACCAACGCCTCATGGTCGGCCATCTGTTGCAATACCACCCGGCCTTCATCGCCTTGCGGGCGATGGTCCGCGAAGGGCGCCTGGGGCGGCTTCAGTACATCTATTCCAACCGTCTCAATCTCGGCAAGATCAGGCGCGAGGAAGACATCCTGTGGAGCTTCGCGCCGCACGACGTATCGATGATCCTGTCCCTGGTCGGCGGCGCGCCCGACCGGGTGACGGCGTTGGGCGCCTACCACCTGCACAAAAGCATCGCCGACGTGACCACCACCCATATGTCGTTCCCCGGCGGCGAGCAGGCGCATATCTTCGTCTCCTGGCTTCACCCCTTCAAGGAACAGAAGCTGGTGGTGATCGGCGACCGGGCGATGGCGGTGTTCGACGACGGCGAGCCGTGGGAGAGCAAGCTCCTATTCTACCCCCATCGGATCGAATGGCGCGGCGCGATACCGGTGCCCGAGAAGGCCGAGGCCGAGCCGGTGACGGTTGCGCCCGCCGAGCCGCTGCGCCGTGAATGCCAGCATTTTCTCGACTGCATCGAGAGCGGCGCCACGCCGCGAACCGACGGGCGCGAGGGTATCCGCGTGCTCGATGTGCTGCGCCGCGCGGCCGACGCCATCGTGGCCGAAAGGGGTCGCCGGACGACGACCGCCACCGCGACCGAAGCCCATCCCGGCGTCACCATCCACGAGAGCGCCTGCGTCGACGACGCGGTCGAGATCGGGCGTGGTACCCGAATCTGGCATTTCTCGCATATTCTGCCGCGCAGCCGCGTCGGCCGCGACGTGATCGTCGGCCAGAACGTGATGATCGGCCCGGACGCGACCGTCGGCGACGGCTGCAAGATTCAAAACAACGTCAGCGTCTACAAGGGCGTGACCCTGGAGGACGAGGTCTTCTGCGGTCCGTCCTGCGTGTTCACCAACGTCATCAACCCGCGCGCCGGGATCGAGCGCAAGGACGAGTTTCGCCCCACCCATGTTGGCCGCGGCGCCACCATCGGCGCCAACGCGACCATCCTCTGTGGCGTGCGCATCGGCGCTTACGCGCTGATCGCCGCCGGCGCCGTGGTCACCCACGACGTGCCCGACTTCGCCCTGGTCGGCGGCGTGCCGGCGCGGCCCATGGGCTGGGTCAGCCACGATGGCGAGCGTCTTGAAGGCGCGCGTTCGGGCGACGACCTCGTCTGTCCGCGCTCGGGCCGCCGCTACCGTGAAGTAACCGCCGACAAACTGGAAGAGATCACCGATGTCCCAACCGCAGCCGCAAGTGCAGCCCAAGCCTGAGGGCGTCGTCTCGGCGCCGATCCCGTTCATCGACCTCGGCGCCCAGCGCCGCCGTCTCGGCGCCCGCGTCGACGCGGCGATCCTGCGGGTGGTCGATCACGGCCGCTACATCATGGGTCCCGAGGTCGGCCAGCTCGAGGAACGCCTGCGCGACTTCTGCGGCGCCCGCCACGCCATCGCCTGCGCCAGCGGCACCGACGCCCTGCTGCTCGGCCTGATGGCCGAGGGCATCGGCCGCGGCGACGCGGTGCTGGTGCCGAGCTTCACCTTCGCTTCCTCGGCCGAGGTCGTGGCCCTCCTTGGCGCCACGCCGGTGTTCGTCGATGTCCTGCCCGAGACCTTCAATCTCGACCCAGCCGGCATCGAGGCCGGGGTGGCGGCCGCGCGCGCGGCCAGGCTCGCGCCCCGGGCGGTGATGACCGTCGATCTGTTCGGCCAACCGGCCGATTACGACGCCGTCGAGGCGGTCTGCGCGGCCCATGATCTGTGGCTGATCGCCGACGCCGCGCAGAGCTTCGGCGCCCGCTACCGCGATCGCCCGGTGGGAACCATCGGCCGGCTGGCGACGACCAGCTTCTTTCCCGCCAAGCCGCTCGGCTGCTATGGCGATGGCGGCGCCGTGTTCACCGACGACGACGCCATCGCCGAGCGGCTGCGCTCGCTCCGTGTCCACGGCAAGGGGAGCGACAAATACGACAACGTCCGGATCGGCATCAACGGCCGCATCGATACCCTCCAGGCCGCCGTGTTGATCGAGAAGCTGGCCATCTTCGGCGACGAGATCGTGGCCCGCGACGCGGTCGCCGAGCGCTATGCCGAGGCCCTTGGCGATCTGGTCACGGTGCCCCGGGTGATCGATGGCGCGACCTCGGTCTGGGCGCAATACACGGTCCGGGTTTCGGCCGACCGCGACGGCGTCGCCGCGCGCCTCAAGGCGGCCGGCGTGCCGACCGCGATCTACTACCCCAAGCCCCTGCACCAACAGACCGCCTATCGCGACTTCCCGGTCGCCGGCAACGGCCTGCCGGTGTGCGCGGCGTTGTCGGGCGAGGTGCTCAGCCTGCCCATGCACCCCTATCTCGACGCCGCCACCCAGGATTGGGTGATCGGCGCCTTGCGCGGCGCGCTCGATGGCTGAACCGGCGACCGCGATGGCGCGGCGGTCGCGGGCGGCGGCGACGTACGATTTCTTGATCGGCCCGTGGCGTTTGATCGCGCGCTATCACGAGATTCTCTGGAGCACCACCGTGGTCGAACTGCGCGGGCTCTACGCCGGCTCGATGATGGGGCTTTTGTGGCTGGTTCTGGGGCCGCTGATGCTGCTCAGCCTCTACACCATCATCTACGCGGTGGTGTTCAAGTTCCGCCCCTCGGGCATGGAGCAGTCCGAATACGTGCTCTATATCTTCTGCGGGCTGGTTCCCTTCCTCGGTTTCGCCACGGCGTTGATTTCGGGCTCGACCTCGGTGGCGATGAACAAGCAGGTGCTGTTCAACACCGTGTTCCCGCCCGAGC
>Ga0114931_10002611_pt1 | contig 22853 bp, 22 predicted proteins | sample 2SBtaG_FD_89579 | JGI IMG/M metagenome (GOLD analysis project Ga0114931, IMG submission 89579) | Deep subsurface microbial communities from Kolumbo volcano to uncover new lineages of life (NeLLi) - 2SBTROV14_V59a metaG | ecosystem: Environmental > Aquatic > Marine > Volcanic | place: Kolumbo... | reverse complement strand
TAAAATAACCACCTGTGCGCCTTTGCCGCGGGCTTCGTCGACCATCTTCTGCATGTGGTCATCGCGAATACCGAAACTCCAGTCCGGTATCATGAATCGCGGGTTGGCAATCGGAGTATAGGGGAACGCCTGGCCGATAATGGCCGTGGGAACGCCGTTGATTTCCTTGATGACGTAGGGGTCGAACACTCCTTCGCCCCATTCGTTGTCGACCACGTTCTGGGCGACAAAATTGATGCTGTCCTTGAAATCGTTGTCGATAATCTGCTTGACGCGGTCGGCGCCGTAAGTCATTTCCCAGTGTGCGGTCATGATATCCACACCCAGCAGTTTCTGGGCGTCGACCATGTCCTGTGCGTTGGTCCAGTAAGCCGTGCCGGAGCCCTGCCAGGTATCACCGCCGTCCAGTAACAGGGAACCGGGCCGCTGGGCGCGTATTTTTTTTACCAGTGTCGACAGGTGGGCAAAGCCGCCCACCTTGCCCAGCTGTTTGGACGCTTCGACGTAATTCAGGTAGGTGAAGGCGTGCGCTTCCCGGCTGCCCGGCTTGATGCCGTAATAGGACAGGAAAGCATTGCCAACCAGGTGCGGTGGCCGGCCCTTCATGGCGCCGATACCGAGGTTAATGCTCGGCTCGCGGAAGTAAATCGGCAATAATTGTGCGTGGCAATCGGTGTAATGCATCAGCGAGACATTACCGAATGTCGGTATTTCATAGGGGGCGGTCGGCTTGGCCGCTGAGCTAATCCCACCCGACGCGGCCGGTTTGTCGCTTTCGCAAGCGCTGAGCGATAGGCCCGAAGCGCTGGCGACGGCTAACATCTGAAGGAATTCGCGACGACTGATGTTCATGCTGGGGTCCTTACTGAGGTAAATAACCAAATACTAGCAGAAAGTGCTTAAAATAGACGCGGCTCTTGAGGCTTTATTCCAAGGTCCGCAAACGAAAAAGCCCGGTCGGAACGACCGGGCTCTTGGGTACAAACGAGGCGTTATTTGCGGGCGCCGGGACCGTTCAGCTTAAGCCCGTTGCTCATGTAGGTGTGAAAGTACTCCAGATCGTCGTACTCAACACTTTGGGCTTTATAGGGCTTGGCGCGTACCTGCTTGTTGCAACCGCCATAGCGTCGGTGAATCGTGCCCAGGCCGCCCCATTTGGAACGATAGACCGGAAAGTGACTGGTGTGCCCCAACGCCGGACTGAGAATATCGGCACGTACCCGGTTGCCGGCGTTCCACTGGTGACAATCGGCGCACGACATATTCAGCTGGCCACGCTTGGCGTAGAAATGATTTTTGCCACGGTTATAGGCCTTCAGAGCGCCCTCGTCAGCCGGTATTTTGACGTCGATTTTGTGGCCACGGGAGGTGTAGGCCATATAGGCGGAAATGTCGGCGATAGCACCTTTTTTCCACTTCAATGGTTTTTCGCCGTTCTTTTTGCGACAGGCATTAATCGCACCTTCCAGCGTAACCACTTTGCCGGCGGTGGTGTCATAGTAGGGGTAGTCCTGCTTGATACCGATACCGCCATTGCGGAAACAGCTGGCGTAGGTTTTGCCGTTTTTGAACGGGGTACTGAACAGCTTTTTACCTTTATCGATGTTCAGCTCATACGGCGGAAATTCCTCGATGGCTTCCCACTGTTCGCGGGAGGCCTGATCGACAGCATAGACGCCATTGACATAGTCGTTGAACGGAACATCGGGAAAGCGATCTTTGAAGTATGCGCGAAACTCAGCAAGATCTTGCTGAGGATTGGCCTGAACTGCCACGGATGCAGCACTCATCAGGCCAAGCATCGCGGCGATGGTAAGCAGTTTTTTCATGGATTCTCCACCTCCGGTTCTAGGGATTTCCTGGCGGGCCGTCTGAGAGTCAGCTGACCTTGGTTTCGGTTGAATCGCTCTGGCCCTTATTGTCGACCCAGCTCAATTTCAGGGAATCGCCGGCTTTGGCGCCCTTGAACTTGAACGACAGGTAAGGGTTTTTGGAAACGGCCGCTCCCCACAATGCCGTCATAACGGCGGTGCCGTTATGCTCGCATTTCACTTCCTGAATGAAGTGAGCAGGAATCTTCTTGCCGGTTTTCTTGTCTTTACGCTGCCCGGTTTCCATCGGGTGCTTGATCAGGGCTTTGACGGTGGTTACGTCGCCGCTGAGTTTTGCTCGAATTTTGATCGATGCCATGTTGTCTATCCTCTATTAACCGCCGCAGCCGCCGATGGTGACTTTGACTTCTTTGCCTGTGCTATACATTTTTCCACCGGCCTTAACGACCGCAATCACACTTGAAGTCTTGCCCATCTTGATGCGGGTGGAAACGAAACCTTCAGCGCCGGTGCCCAAAACAAAAGACGCGGTTAATGGGGCGGCATTCTTTTCCGCCAGTATGCTGATGGATTCGGCATTTGCGATACTGGTGGTAATAGATACCGGTACCACGGCTCCGTTTTCGGCGATGTCCGGTGCGCGAATGGAAATCTTGTCGGAGCCTTCTAATGCATGCGACCCGGCGAGAGCATCGAGAGCACTGTCTACCGACTTGGATTCGAAGGCGGCGGTCGGCCAGGCGGCCATGACCGTACGCGGCGTCAACAGCCCGGCGCTGACCGCGGCACCGACGGCGCCGGCGGCGACGGATCCCTTGAGAAAGGTTCTGCGTTTCATGTTAATCACTCGTTTATCTCCTCTAGGTCTAGACACTGACTACAGTGTGTAGACAAACTCCACGATTTTGTCGATATCGCTTTCGCTAAGAATCTGCTGGCGCCCGAAAGGCGGCATGATCGAATTTGGGTTGGACTTGGTCGCATCCCAGATCTGCGCACGCAGTTTGGCTTTATCGGGGAAACGCGCTTTCATGGCGATCAGCGGTGGGCCAATATTGCCGGGCAGGCTACCGCCATCCATCTGGTGGCAAGCCAGGCAGTTGCCTTTTTTGCGGTTGAACGAAAGGGTTTTGCCCTGATCGACGGCCGACGCGGCTTTCTCGTCTGCAGCTAGACTGGATGTCGGTAGCAGCGCCAAGCTGCCAGCCAGCGCCAGCACAGAGCCTGCTGTGGTTAGGATGCCGGGAAGTGTCCGCATCATTTCCTCCTTCAATGCGCTTTCGAAGTAATTATGCCAGTTGCCTGGCCATGATTTGCGAAACAATCGCAAACCCCGTGACTGTTTACTGACTGTGTCTGATTCAGTGTTGACAATATAGTGCCCTGATTCCCTTGAGTCAAAACGATTTAGCGTTTTTTTTCGAGAAAAAATAGATACGTATATAAGAACTTCATAACACAGTTGCCGCAGGCTTGCGCCGGCCGGTTTAAAACAGTCTAAGCGCGAGGACGGGCGTGTGCGGATTTTTATTCCCTCAGTGCTTCTCGCGGGCTTGCAGAATCTGCTTGAATTCGTTTAATCGGGCTTCAATCCGCGCCTGTTCATATTGGCTCAGCTGCTTGTGCTTAAGCGCCTTGTTCAGCTGGTCGATGGCGAAATGCAGGTTGCCGTATATATAGTAGACCTCTGCGGAGGCGACGTTGGTTTCCCAGGCGGGGCCTGCAACGCTCGCCGCCTTGGCCCACAATTTGTAGATTTCAGCCGTGCGCGCTCGTTTGTTGTGCAGCATTTTCAGTGCTTGTTCGCGGGCCTCACTGGCTTGCCCGGCCTGGATCAGCGCCGAGGTGTAGTACTGGCCAACGATCAGGTCGCCGGGATACAGCTTCAAGGTGTTGCGGTACAGGCGCAGCGCCTGATCCGGCTGACCGCTGTCAAGCGCCAGTTGTGCCAGGCTGGTGCGGTAGATGCGGCGGTCCGGGTCATTTTCCATCAACGCCTGCAACTGTTTTCCGGCGGCCGCGTAATCGTTATTGCGCCGGTAGGCCAGAGCCAGGCCATAATGTTCAGCCGGTCCGGCCCCGGCTTTTTTGACCCGCGCCTGGAAATTTTTCAGCACCCGGACCGGATTGTCGGCATCCAGCACCCGTAAGCGGGCCCGGATCAGCCGGAACTCCAAGGTGTCGATCTCCTTGCCATGGCCATAACTTTCCGCACGTGCCATGGACTCGGCGATACGGTTGGTCGTGACCGGGTGGGTGCTGAGGAATTCAGGCATATTGTTGCCATACAGGCGTGTCGCCTGTTGCAGACGTTCGAAAAAACTGGGCATGCCATAGGGGTCAATGCCGGATCGCGCCAGCGTCTGAATGCCAATGCGGTCGGCTTCTTTTTCATTCGCGCGGGTGAAATTCAGCTGGCGCTGGATGTTGGCTCCCTGGACCGCCGACATGGCGGCGATGCCGGCATCGGGGCTGTTCCCGGCAACGCCCAGCAGGATGGCGGCAATCATGCCCGCCGCAGTTGGTAGACTCATTTGATTCGCGCTTTCATAGGCGCGCAGCAGATGGCGCTGGGTGACGTGCGCAATTTCGTGGGCCATGACGCCGGCGAGTTCCGACTCGTTTTCAGCGGTCAGCAGCAGCCCGGTATGCACCCCGATGTAACCGCCGGGGCCGGCGAAGGCGTTGACGGCGGCATTGTCGACGACGAAAAAAGTGAACGGGTAACTCGGTGCATCACTGTTGGCCACCAGGCGATAGCCGAGCTGCTGGACATAGCCTTCGATGTCCGGGTCGGAGACCAGTGTGGCCTGAGCCCGAATACTACGAATGAAAGCCTCGCCCAGTGCCATTTCCTGCGCGGGTGAGATCAACGAGCCACTGGAATCACCGAAATCCGGCAGATCGTTACCAGTGACTTCGCTGTAAAGAGGTGGGGTGTTGAATGCGAGTAGTACGGATAGCGCGCCCGATTTTAACCAACTGCTTCTCATTGGGTAAGAAGAATACCTGAGGTATAGGTGGGAAACTACTAATCTTAAGAGCGGCAGAGCCGGCCTAAAGTTCCGGTCGCTTGACAGGCGGGCATTCAATGAGCAGAATATTAGAAATATCTAATATATGGTGATGTCATGTTTGAAATTCAGGAAATTGATGCCGGGCAACTACATGCCTGGCAGCAAGACGCCAATGATCGGTTTGTGCTGGTGGATGTTCGCAGCCCGGCGGAAACGGCTCAAGGGATGTTGCCGGGCGCCGAGGCCGTGCCCATGCACCTGATACCGCTGCGGCTTGAGCAATGGCAGCAGGGCGGGAAAGTGGTTTTTTATTGTCGTACCGGTGCGCGTTCCGCGCAGGTTTGTGCGTTTTTGCGGCAGCAGGGGATAGATTCGGTGGTCAATCTGCGTGGCGGTATTGTTGATTGGTTTCGCCGTGGTTTGCCTCTGGACATGCCTCAGACAGCCGAATTGGCCGGTTGATTCCGATTCCGGTGGATTCCCCACACAAGTGACGTGTTTAGCCGGTTTGGGCTTGCGTTTGCCCGGCACATACCCTATAAAGACGGCCCACCGTTTTTAAGAATTCAGATTTTATCTGTAAAGCCGATACGCGGCTGATCAATTCGACACGTTAAGGAGCGCTGTACGATGGCAAATTTTGACGAAGAACTGGATGCATCCGGACTGAACTGCCCCCTGCCGATTCTGCGGGCAAAGAAAGCGCTGGGTGGTATTGACAGCGGCAAGGTGCTGCGCATTGTCGCCACTGATCCCGGTTCAGTGAAAGATTTCGAGGCTTTCGCCAAGCAGACCGGTAATACCCTGCTGGAATCCAAGGAAGCCGGCGGCAAGTACGAGTTTCTGATTAAGAAAGCGTAAGCCGCCGCTGATGCAAAAAAAGGGCGGGGTGATCCCGCCCTTTTTTTTATTTTCTAAATATCCCACACCACCTGGGCGCTGAGGATATTCACATCGGCGTCGTACTCGCCGTTCAGATTGCCCGCGCTGGATGATGTCTCGTTGATTTTCGGGTCGTCTATGAATAGGTGCGAATAGCCGACGTCGAGACCGAGCGACGGATTAAACTGGTAACCAAACCCCACCGATGCCCAAATACGATCCTCGCCGGGGATGCGGGCCGTGCGGTGTTGGGCATCCGGAATCGGGGTTTCGTCGAAGGCGGCGCCGGCGCGGAATGTCCAGCTGCTGTTATGGCGGTAGTCGACGCCGACCGAATAGCGCCAGACGTCGTTCCAGTTTTCATCGACGACCGTATCCGGCTGGAAAGAATCGTACTCGATACGCAACTCGTCGAAGTTGTCCAAGCCGGTCCAGGTGGCGTCGGCCATCACCGACCACTGATTATTGATGTCGTGCCAGATACTCGCCGAGGCCGATTGCGGTAATTCGACATCGGCGCGGAGACCGGTTTTCACGAAAATACCGAAATCAGAAAATTGAGTCAGCGTGTTCTTGAAGCGCGCTTTGCCGGACAATTGCTGGCTTATTTTTGAGCGGTAGGCCAGTCCCACACGGGTGTTGCTGGTCGGTTCATACAGCAGACCCAGATTGTAGCCGCCGGCCCAGTTGTCACCTTCCACCTTGGCGAAGCCGTCGTTGCTCTGCGGGGATAATCCGGCACACAGTGCCGGGTTAGCCATCGGTACCCCGAGGGCCTGTAACTGCGCCTGTGTCGGTGCACACAGACTGCCCTGGTCAACCGCCTGGGTCAGCTTGGCGTCGATATACTGGATACTGACACCCACGCCGAACGAGAGCTGATTGTTGACCTTATAAGCCAGCGACGGATTGAAGTTGACGGTCCTGACTTCCGATTCGACCGCATGGTAGCGGCCCTTCCAATTATCGTCGTACTCTGTAGACAGGCCAAACGGGGCGTTGATACCCAGGCCGGCGAACAGGCCATTGCCCAAAGGCGCGGTGATATACAGATTCGGGACATAGCCCGCCTGGCCGCCGTCACCACCGTTGCCGCCCGTGGTGCTTTGCGGTGGCGCGAACAGTGGGCCGAAGTTGGCCGTCGTCGCCGTACCATCAAATTTTGCCGAAGGCACCACATAGTGCAAACCGCCCACGACTTGCGCCGGCAGGCGCGTCATGCCGGCTGGGTTGAAAAAAATGGTCGAGGCGTCGTTAGCAGATGCTGCACCGCCGGCAAAGGCATTACCTTGCTGGCTGGCGCTCTGTTCGATCAGGGCGAAGCCGGAGGCCAAAGCGGCCGATGAAATAACAGTCAGGATTCCGGCGCTGAGCAGCCGGAGTGACGGAATACCGACAATAGATATAGACATGGGGCGCTCCTCGATATTGTTGTGTAGCCGCGACGAGCCTTGAGCATACTGCCAGCTTGCCTGCTATATCAAGCAAAACCGAGGTACAGCAAACTATCAGGAAGCACGGCTAAGTATTAGTGAAGGCTGATATATTATGCCGGGCATATATTTTGCTTTCTGCGCTCTAAGGGTTTGACAAAGCGTGGTGTTGTATTCCATGTTTGTAGTTAATCCCCAAGTGAATGTAGTTTTTTCACAACACTAAAACAGTAAGGGGCGTCACTGATACAAATGGATACGAGGAACGGACACATGAAAAATATTCTGAAACACTGCTTAATATCGGCGGTTGCGGCGGCGCTTTTGGTTTCGCCACTGGCTCAGGCGACCAACGGCTATTTTAAAATCGGCGCGGGTTCAAAGAACCGCGGCATGGCGGGTGCAGGTATCGCCTTCGGACAGGATTCCATGGCCGGCGCAATTAACCCGGCGGCACTGGCCGGCATGCACGATCGGGTGGATGTCGGCGTCGAGCTTTTCAAGCCCAAACGTAAGGGCGCGGTCGACGCGCGGGGCGTGGACACCGGCAATATTCCCCCCGCCTATCGCCCGCCGGGGAATATTCCGCTGGCGGGCGCGGATGCCAACGAGAAAAGCCGTGCCAATGCTTTTTTCCTGCCTCACTTTGGTATCGCCAAGGCCTGGAGCAACAAGATCACGTTAGGCCTCTCCGTCGTTGGTGTGGGCGGTATGAATACCCGTTACGGTGATGCCAACGGCGGCAACGGCAACATCTATTCCGACGCCTTTGCCCCGGCCATCGGTAACTGTTCGGACGCGGCACAATGCCCGCAGCCGACGCCACCGTTCCCGCCACTGAACAGCGGCTTTGCCTCGTTGGTGGAAGGACAGTTGCAGCAGCCGCCGCCGGCGAGCGCCGGCCTGACCCCGGGCCAGGCCGCGGGTGTCGTGGGTGGCAACCTCTTCACTCTGTTTACCAACCAGAACAACACGCCGGCTCTTGGCGTCAACCTGGCCCAGGCCCTGATTACGCCGACGATCGCCTACAATGTGACGCCGACCCAGTCGATCGGTTTCTCACCGGTGATCGGTTACCAGACGTTCCGCGCCTACGGCCTGGGCCTGTTCCAGGGCTTGTCCAGCAAGCCCGACAAGGTGACCAACAACGGCAATGACGATGCCTGGGGCTTTGGCGCGCAGATCGGTTACCAGGGCACCTTCGGAAACTTCTCGATTGGCGCGATGGCGCGCTCCAAGATCTACATGAGCGAGTTCGACGACTACGCGGGGCTGTTTGCCGAGGACGGCGATTTCGATATTCCCCCGATGTTCGGTGTCGGTCTGTCGTACAAGGTCATGCCAAACCTGACCGTAGCTGCGGACGTGACGCGGATTCTGTATGGCCAGGTCGATTCGATCGCCAACAAGGGGCCCACGGCGGACGAGTTCTTCAATGCCCTGGGCGGGGTGCTGGCCAGCAATCCGCTGGCCATTTCCAACCCGTTGGGCACCAACGACGGCTGGGGTTTCGGCTGGGACGACGTTTGGGTGTACAAGGTGGGTGTGAACTATGCGTATGACGGCAACTGGACTTTCCGTGACGGCTTCAACTATTCACCAACCCCCTACAACGACAGCCAGGCATTGTTCAATGTGCTGGCGCCGGCGGTGGTCGAGAAGCATGTAACCGTGGGTTTCACGCGCAGTCTTACGCCGAACAGCGAGGTCACCATGACTTACATGTACGCCTTCCGCAACGATCTCAACTATACCTACCAGGGGACCGGCAGCAATGCGCCGTTCAGTTTTACTGCCAAGAACGACATGTATCAGAATGCGCTGGAAGTCAGCTACGGTTTGAAGTTTTAGTGACTGATCCGGTACGACACAGCTGATAGATCGTTAAACAAAAGGGCCACGCGGACGCGGCCCTTTTGTTTTTTGCGGTAAATAGGCTGTCGTAATTCAAAAAGCGTTTGACTAAAATCCCGCGTGGGTCAGTACCCCAGGGTTAAGGAGAGAGGAATGAATACCATGAAACAATTAATGTCTGCGTTTATGTTGCTGAGCGTGCTGTTACTGCCGATGGCCGGTGGTGTGCAGGCCGCCGAACGCTTCAAGCCGTTTGTCCTGGCGTCGAAGGGTGCGGGGGATTTCGAAACGAAAATCCAGGAAACCCGGTCGGCCTTGACCGGTGCCGGTTTTGAAGTATTGGGCGAGTACAGTCCCTACTCGAACACCTTTGTCGACAATGCACACGTCATCGTGGTTACCAATGAAGAGCTGAAAAAAGCCGCGACAATGACCAAATATGGGGGGTTTGCGGCGCCCTGGCGTGTCGCCGTGACCCAGGTGGGTGATGAGATTCAAGTGTCTTATGTCAATCCGGCGTACATTGCCAAAGCTTACCGCCTTAAGGCTGATCTGAATGGCGTCAGCGAAGCCCTCAAGGCGGCCTTGGGCGCCGAAGAGACCTTCGGTTCCCGGAAAGGTCTGACCGCGCGTAAGCTGCGTAAATACCACTATACGTTCGGTATGGAGTATTTCAACGATCCCTACGAGTTAGCCGAATACGGCAGCCATAAAGAGGCCGTTGCGACGCTCGAAAAGAACCTGGCGGCCGGTGTAGCCGGTGTCACTAAAGTTTACCGCCTGGATCTGCCGAACAATGTCACGGTGTTCGGCGTTGGCCGCAAGGCGCCCAGCGAAGAGCAGAAGGATATGGACGAGAACCATATTATGAGCGTGGTCGATTTCGGCGAGTTGAAAGGTACGGCCTACCTGCCTTATGAAATCATGGTTGATGGCAATGAGGTTCTGGCATTACATATGCGGTTCAGGATGGCGGTGCACTACCCCGATTTGAAAATGATGGGTAAAAACAGCTTCATGAACATCATGCCCAGCCCCAATGCCATCCGCAAAGCCCTGGTTGCGGTGGCCGGCGGCGAGACCGACTAGATCGCTCAGCAATAGTATGGCTGGTCAAAACCCCGCTTCGGCGGGGTTTTTTCTGACTGCGGATCTTTGCGGCATAAAGGATGTCGGGGGGGCGGCCGCTAAGTTGCTTGTCCAGGTTGCTGGATATCGCCGGTTGACCGAGGGAGTTATGGCTAAACAACAAAGGAAGGTGGTCGGAAAACCGGCCGCCAGGACGTTCATTCCCGTGGTGCTGGCGGCTTCCGGTCTGCTGGCGGCGATTTATGCCGCCTACCACTACGAATCACAGCTGTTGATGCTTGCCGGCGGCCTGCTGGGAGGTTACCTGGGCGCGCGTTGGATGGTTCGTCCCTCCAACGATGAGAATGCCGAACTCGAGGTCGCGTTGCAGGCCATCAGCGCGGGTGAATTCTGCACCCGGCTCGACGAGGGTGGACAGTTGCCGCCGTCACTGGTCGACGCCTTCAACGCCATGGCGGAGTTATTGCAGGAGCGTTGTACCCAAATGACCAGTCTGTCCGGTCAGGTGACTGGCATGGCGCGCGGCCTGGCCGATCATGTCCAAGAGGCGCAGATTCAGGCCGAGGCTGAGGGTGACACCCTGGCTGCCGCTGTTTCGCAGTTGACTGAGTCGGTGGAAGAAGTGGCCAGCCATTCGGTACAGGCGGCTGATTCATCGCGGCAGGCAAACCAGGGCGCCGACGAGGGCAAGGTCGCCATGACCGAAGCGCTGGGCTCGATGGATAGCCTGACCAGTGAGCTGAGCAATGCCCGTCAGGCCATGCAGCAGCTGGACGAGCACATTGTGGGTATCGGCGGTGTATTGGATGTGATTCGCGGTATTGCCGAGCAGACGAATATGCTGGCGCTGAATGCCGCCATCGAGGCCGCCCGCGCCGGCGAGCAGGGGCGCGGCTTTGCGGTAGTCGCCGATGAGGTCAGGAATCTTGCCGGACGTACCCAGCGGTCGACCCAGGAGATTCAGGAAATGATAGAGCGCGTGCAAAACGGTGCGCGTGACGTGGTGAACGTTGTTGTTGAAGGCGACAACCAGGCCAAGGTTTGCGAGGAGCTGATCGAGACCGCTTGTATATCGCTGGCCGAGATCTCCGGCGAAATCGTGGCGATTAATGGCCTCAACACACAAATTGACCAACTGACCAGCCAGCAGCATGACGTCGTTACCCGCCTGGGGCAGAGCATGATGAATTCCGCCGAAGAACGCCGCCAACGACTGGAGCAATCCGGTCTGTCGGATACGGCGCGGCAGCTCGAGGATTTGTCCGGTACCATGCAGGCAATTAGCGGTTAAGTTCAGCGTAAACAAGCCGTAATAGTGGTCAGGCATACAGGTGGTTTTTTGCCAACGGAGTCTTAAACGTTCGAGGACTGAGCGAGTTAACTATGAAACCAAGCATTTTACGTAACTTATTGATTGGATGTGTATCTTTTGGCCTGGCCATGGGCGCTGTGTTTCCCGTGTTCGCCGGCTTTTTTGTCGATTGGAAGGAAGGCATGTATGGCTGGTTCTTCGGCGCCAGTATGCTGGCAGGCGTTGCCTGCGGCAGCACCATCTATGGCCTGGTGCACGTCCTGCTGCTGAAACGGCTGAAACAGATTTCGGAAATCGCCAACGCCATCAGCCACAACGACATCTCGCACGAGTGTGTCATGGAAAGCCATGACATGATTGGTGAGATTATCGACGCTTTCAATCAGATGGCCGCCAACTTGCGTAATATGATTGGCCAGATCAGTGGCGCCACCACCCAGTTGGCCGCCGCCGCCGAACAGACCTCCACCATCACCGACGAAACCAGTCGTGGTGTACAGGAGCAGCAAAGCGAGATCGACAGCATCGCCTCGGCCATGAATGAAATGACCAGCACGGTACAGGAAGTCGCGCGTAACGCCGCTGACGCATCCGGCGCGGCGCAGACCGCCGACAGTGAAGCCAAGAGCGGTGCATTGGTCGCCACCGAGGCAATCGGCGGCATCGAATCACTGGTGGCCGAAGTGGATTCCGCCGCCCAGGTTATTCGCAACCTGGAACAGGAAAGTGAAAACATCGGCTCGGTGCTGGACGTCATACGCGGCATCGCCGAACAAACCAACCTGCTGGCGCTGAACGCTGCCATCGAGGCGGCCCGTGCCGGCGAACAGGGCCGCGGTTTCGCGGTGGTCGCCGACGAAGTCCGTACGCTGGCCAGCCGTACCCAGCAGTCGACCCAGGAAATCCAGGACATGATCCTGCGTCTGCAAAGCGGTGCCGGCAACGCCGTCAAAGTCATGGAAGGCGCCCAGGGCAAGGCCCAGGAAAGCTCCGAGCTGGTGGAAAAAGCGGCCGAGTCGCTAGCGATGATCGCCGGTTCGGTGTCGGCCATCAACGATATGAACACCATGATCGCCAGCGCCGCCGAAGAGCAGAGTGCCGTGGCGGGCGAAATGCAGAGCAATATGAACAATATCCGCGAAGTGGCGGATCGCTCCGCCGACGGTGCCCAGCAGACCGCCCAGGCCAGTGAAGAACTGGCGCGTCTGGCGGCGGAACAGCAGGGACTGATGGCTCAGTTCAAAACCTAGTCGAGGCCCGCTCCCGGGCGGGCGTATCGAATCTTTTTCTATCCCTTCCGGGTAGCTAAAAAAGCATGCAAATCCACATTTACTCCTGTATGGTTGCCGCCCTGATCAATAATTTTTATTGCATCTAAAAATTTCTAAGTTGTTGTCCCTCGGCGAGCGGGCGAAATCACCAAAGGTTTAAATGCATGGCAGATCGGAGATTGCAGGTTTTTCATACGGTCGCGAAATTACTGAGTTTTACCAAGGCCGCCGAGACGCTGCATATGACCCAACCGGCGGTCACCTTTCAGGTGCGCCAGTTGGAAGAACATTTCAACACCCGGCTTTTCGATCGTACTCATAACCGGATCAGTCTGACCGAAGCCGGCAAGCGTGTCTTCGAGTACTCGGACCGGATTTTCGAGCTCTATTCGGAAATGGAAAACGCCGTCCGGGAAATGACCGGCGATGTTAGCGGTATCCTCATGATCGGTGCCAGTACAACCATCGCCGAATACATGCTGCCGGCGTTGCTGGGTGATTTTAAAAAGAAATACCCGGACGTCAATGTGCAGCTCAAAGTATCGAATTCCGATGGCATCGTGCACATGGTGGAGAACAATGCCATTGACCTGGGCGTGGTCGAATCGCCGGTGATGAACAAAAACCTGGTGGTGGAAATGTGCCGTATGGATCAGTTGGTTGCGGTGGTTTCGCCACAACATCCGCTGGCCGACCGGGAATCGGTGGGGATTAACGATTTGCTCGAATATCCTTACATCTGCCGCGAAGAAGGTTCCGGCACGCGCGAAGTCATTGCTGACTACATGACGGCGCAAGGCGTTAACCCCGGGCAGGTCAATCTGACGATGGAACTGGGCAGTCCGGAGTCGATCAAGGGCGCTGTGGAAGCCGGGATGGGCGTGTCGATCATTTCCTATGCCACCGTACAGAAAGAATTGAAACTCGGTACGCTGGTGTCGCTGACCCTGGTCCCCGCGCTGGAGCGACCGTTTTCTTTTGTGCACCAGAAGCAGAAATTCCGGCACCGTGCCATGGATGAGCTGCTGGAGTTTGCACGAAGTTACTGCAAATCCCATCCCGACGTTGTATAAAACGGCGTATGACGCCGGAACAAAAAGACGCATTCATCGAGTTGGTGGAAAAGTTGTCGGCGACCGACCAGGCGGCCCTGGTTCGCTTTGCCGAGTTTCTGGCGAGTCAGCCCGCCGGTACTATCGCGCTGCCGGCCGCCACGGCGCCGGTGCCTGTCGAAATTCCCGAACCTGAATCCATCCCACGACCCGACGATGAACGGGTTGTCGCCGCCGTCAAGCGCCTGTCAAAGACTTACTTCATGTTGGATAAAAAGAAGATGCTCGGTGTCACCTCCGATCTGGTCACCCAGCACGTCCTGCAGAGCCGCGACCCGATTGCGGTGATCGACGAACTGGAAGACCTGTTCAGTCAACACTACCAGCAACTCAAACAGAGCGAAACGGATTGATGAACCTGATCCGCGGCTGGTTCGAGCGCTTTTTCTCAGACCCCCAGGCCGTCATCCTGGCACTGCTGCTGCTCATCGGTTTTGTTGTCGTCCTGACCATGGGACGGATGCTGACACCGGTACTGGCGGCGTTGGTGCTGGCCTATTTGCTGGACGGCGTGGTGCTGACGCTGCAGGCGCGCGGGGTGCCGCGCATCGGCGCGGTGGTGGCGGTATTTCTACTGTTTATGGTGTTCCTGGCCTTTGCCTTGCTGGGACTGTTCCCGCGCTTGTCCTACCAGGTCAGCCAACTGGTCAATCAGCTGCCCAGCATTATCGGCAAGGGGCAGGAAGCGATTATGCGCCTGCCGTCGCGCTATCCGGATTTAATCAGCGAGGCTCAGGTGCACGACTTGATCAACGCCATTCGTGCCGAAGTCGGGACTTTGGGGCAGCGCATGGTCTCGGTCTCGGTGGCGTCGGTCGTCGGCATCATTACCTTGCTGGTCTACCTGATCCTGGTACCGGTGCTGGTGTTTTTTTTCCTCAAGGACAAGCACCGTATTATTACCTGGATGGGCGCCTATCTGCCGCGCGACCGGGCGCTAAGCACGCGTGTCTGGCAGGAAGTGAACGGCCAGATCGCCAACTACGTACGCGGTAAAATCTGGGAAATTCTGATTATTGGTACGGTCACATACATCACGTTCCTGTTCATGGATCTGCAGTACTCCGTGCTGCTGGCAACGCTGGTCGGTTTGTCGGTGGTGATTCCTTACATCGGCGCGGCGGCGGTTACCTTGCCGATTGCCGCCATTGCGTTTTTCCAATGGGGCTGGAGTCCGGATTTCTGGTACGTGCTGGTTGCCTACGGCATTATTCAGGCGATCGACGGCAATGTGCTGGTACCCCTGCTGTTTTCCGAAGTGGTTAACCTGCATCCGGTGGCAATTATTATTGCGGTACTGGTGTTCGGCGGCTTGTGGGGATTCTGGGGTGTGTTCTTTGCGATTCCGTTGGCGACTCTGGTGCAGGCGGTGCTGCGCGCCTGGCCACGCGCCGGCCAACAGCTGCCGGCACCGTCGGCCACGACTGAATAGTTACAGGGCGTCTGACGCGTAATCCGCCAGGCGCGAGCGTTCGCCGCGTTTCAAAATGATATGGCCGCTGTGTTTCCAGCTCTTGAAGCGGTCGACGACGTAAGTCAGGCCGGAACTGGTTTCGGTGACATAAGGGGTGTCGATCTGCCCCACGTTCCCCAGGCAAATAACCTTGGTACCCGGTCCGGCGCGTGTCACCAGGGTTTTCATCTGTTTGGGTGTCAGGTTCTGGGCTTCGTCCAGGATCAGGTATTTATTCAGGAAGGTGCGGCCGCGCATGAAGTTCATGGAGCGGATTTTGATACGGTTGCTGAGCAGGTCATTGGTGGCGGCACGGCCCCAGTCGCCGCCCACGTCCGAGCGTGTCAGGACTTCCAGATTATCCATTAAGGCCCCCATCCAGGGGGTCATTTTTTCTTCCTCGGTGCCGGGCAGGAAACCGATGTCTTCACCGACCGGTACCGTGACGCGGGTCATGATGATTTCCTTGTAACGGTTTTCTTCCAGCGTTTGTGTCAGGCCGGCGGCCAGCGCCAGCAGCGTTTTGCTCGTACCGGCCGTGCCGACCAGGCTGACAAAGTCGACATCCGGGTCCATGAGCAGGTTGAGGGCGAAATTTTGTTCGCGGTTGCGGGCGTTAATGCCCCACACGGTATGCTTGGAGCCACGGTAGTCGACGGCGGTTTCCAACTCTGCGCTTTCGCCATCGACGTCGCGCACCAGCGCTTCAAAGCCGTGCTCTTCCGGCAGATAGACGCACTCATTCGGGTTCCAGGACTGCGGCAGCGGCCCACTCAGGCGGTAGTAGTTACGACCGTCTTTCTGCCAGGACTCCAGCGTATCGCCGTGTGCCTGCCAGAATTCCCCAGGCAATTCACTGGCGCCCGAAAACAACAGATTGACGTCTTCCAGCACCCGGTCGTTGAAATAGTCTTCGGCGTGGATGCCGAGTACCGCGGCTTTGATGCGCAGGTTGATGTCCTTGGACACCAGCGTCACCGTCAGGTCCGGGTGTTCGTTCTGCAGCGCCAGCGCGGTGCCCAGGATATAGTTGTCCGGCTTGTTGCCGGGCAGGGCGTCCGGCAGGGCGGTTTTGAGGGTATGGGTCTGGAAAAACAGGCGGCCGCATTCCTGGATATCCAGGTCTTCGACCAGGCCACGGGGATTGAGCGGAATGCCGTGCTCGATGTCGTCGGTATCGACGGTCTGCATCATTGCGTCGATGAAGCGGCTGGCCTGACGGACGTTGCGGGCGACCTCGGATACGCCTTTCTTGCCCGCGTCCATTTCTTCCAGTACCACCATGGGCAGATAGACATCGTGTTCCTTGAAGTGGAACAGCGATGTCGGGTCGTGCATCAGCACATTGGTGTCAAGAATAAAGAGTCGTTTGGAAGCTTGTTCGCTGTTATTCATGCTAAGTTTTGTTCAACTCGCGCACTGCCTCGAGCACTTCGTCGACGTGGCCGTCGACTTTGACTTTGCGCCACTCGCGGTGCAGCTTGCCGCCGGTGTCGATCAGGAAGGTGCTGCGTTCTATGCCCATTACTTTTTTTCCGTACATGTTTTTTTCTTTGATAACGTCGAACAGTCGGCACAGGCTTTCGTCCTTGTCGGATAACAGTTCGAAAGGGAACGTCTGCTTGGCCTTGAACTTCTCGTGCGAGGCAAGGCTGTCGCGCGAGACGCCGACTATCAGGGTTTTATTGCGCTTGAACTTGTTGTAGTTGTCGCGGAAATCCTGACCTTCGCGCGTGCAACCTGGTGTGCTGTCCTTGGGGTAAAAGTAAATGACCAGGTTGTTGCCTTTGGCGGCGGCCAGTTTAAAGGGCTGTCCGCCGGTGGACTCGGCGGTGAAGGCGGGTACTTTTTTGTTGACCTGGATACGGGTCATAGTCGTTATAGTTTGACCGGTTCAATAACCGCGTCAAGGTTGAGGCGGTCGCAGAAATCAAGAAATTCCTCGCGCAGGCCGGCAATATGAGTATCGGCGGGGACGTCCAGCGACATGTGAACCGAGTACATTGGCGTGCCGGTGTGGGCCGCGGCGTAGTTGGCCGTGGACAGATCCTGGATATTGATCTTGCGCTGGGAAAAGAAGCTCGCCAGGTTATGCACAATGCCGGGGTGATCGAGGGCGACGACATCGACCGCGTAGGGCAGAAAATCGCCTTCGGCGCGCTTCCCCTCGGTCCGTTTGAGGCTGATGCTCATGCCCAGCTTCGACTGGATCTGTGGCAGATGGTCTTCCAATTTGGCCAGACTGTTCCACGGGCCGTCCGCCAGCAGCAGGACCGCGAATTCGCCACCCAAGACCGTCATGCGACTGTCGGCGATATTGCAGCCGCTGTCCAGGATCCAACCGGATAGCGCGTCGACCAGCCCCGGCCGGTCTTCGCCAACGGCGGCGATGACGAGTTGCTTACTCATATGATCCGATTCGCTACCTGCAGGATTAATACAAGGGGCGCAAAGCCTACCACTATTCCAGTTCGACAGCACGCAGTTGGGTGGCCGCTTCCTCCGGGCTGATGGTGCTGACGAACAAGCCGGAACCCAACTCGAAGCCGGTCGGAATACTGGTGCGCGGGCAGATTTCCAGGTGCCAATGGTAGCTGTCGTGGCAGTCGGCGAAGGTGTTGTTATGTGGCAGGGAATGCAGGAAGAAATTGTACTGGGCACCACCGATAACGGCGTCCAGGCGCGCCATGGCGCGTTTCAGCACACGCGCCAGGTCATCGCGCTGTGCGTCGTTGATGTCGATAAAGTCGCTCTGGTGCACAAGCGGCAGGATATGAACTTCCCATTCGTAGCGGCTGGCGAAGGGCTTGATGGCGACGAAGTGCTTGCCGCGCTCGATGACATATTGGCCGACGCTGATCTGCCGGCGCACCGAACCGGATTCCCGGTCGTAGATGGTGGCCTCGAACGTCAGCGCTTCGTCGATCAATGAGAAGAAAATGCACTGCCGGTTTTTCTCATGGTACTGGCGGCTGTGCACGACTTCGTTGTAGACATTTTCCGGTACCACCGGCATGGCGATGACCTGGCTGTGGGTATGCGGAATACTGGCACCGGCGGCCGGGCCGAAGTTCTTGAAGATCAGTACGTACTGGATACGGTTATCGGCTTCATAGAGCGCGTTGATACGATCGCGGTACATACCGAGCAGGCGGCACAAGTGCTCTTCGGACATATCCTGGAGGGCAATGCCGTGTTCCCGGTGATCGATAATCACTTCGTGGCGCCCGTAGCCGTCGATGGCCTGTTGCAGTCCGAAAACCAGGTTGCTCGACTGGCTGTCGTCGCCCAGGACCGGGTAGAGGTTTTCCACAACGCGAACCTGCCAGTGCTCGTCGTCGGGCGAGCTGGCGACCGTCGGCGGGGTCATGTGTTCGTTGCCGGTGCAGAAAGGGCAGCGCTCGACGTGCTTGCGTGTGTCCCGCGGCGCCGGCGCCTCTTCCTTGCGCGGACGCATGCCGCGGGCGGTCGAGACCAACACCGATTCACTCGGTACAATAGGGTTGATGCGGATTTCGCGAATGATATCGTTGCTGTCGCTCATGCCCGAATTATCGCCGCCTGGCGGCTGAGGAACACAAGGGGCTATTAACGCAGGTATTAAATGGTTTAATCGGGTGCCGCCCCCGGTCCGGGTCACAGCTTGTCAGCAGCGGGCCGGGACCGTACCATTCGCTATTGAATTGCGGTTCGGAGATTTTCATGTTTCACGGCAGTATGGTGGCGCTGGTTACGCCGATGCGCGCCAACGGCGCGGTCGACGAAGACAGCCTGGCGGGGCTCATCGAGTTCCACATCGCCGCGGGCACCGACGCCATTGTGGCGATCGGCACCACGGGCGAGTCGGCCACCATCGACGAAAAAGAACATTGTCAGCTGTTGCGACGTTTTGTCAGCCTGGCCGCCGGGCGCATTCCCATCATCGCCGGCACCGGCGCCAATTCCACCCAGGAGGCCATCGACCTGACCCGCTGCGGTATGCAGGCCGGGGCGGACGCCTGCCTGCTGGTGACGCCGTATTACAACAAACCGACCCAGGAAGGTTTGTACCAGCATTACAAGGCGGTCGCCGATGCCGTGCCGATACCGCAGATTCTGTATAACGTGCCGGGACGGACGGCTTGCGACATGCTGCCGGAGACCGTGCAGCGGCTGGCGCCGATTGCCAATATTGTCGGTATCAAGGAGGCGACCGGCGACCTGGAGCGGGGCCGAGAGATTCTGCAACGCTGCGGTGACCAGCTGGACTTGTACAGTGGTGACGACGCCACGGCAATGGAGCTGATCCTGCTGGGCGCCAAGGGCGATATTTCGGTCACGGCCAATGTCGCACCGAAAGCCATGCACGCCATGTGCGCGGCGGCGCTGGCCGGTGACCGTGCCAAAGCCGAGAAACTGGATCAGCCCTTGCGTGCGCTGCACCGTGACCTGTTTGTGCAGTCCAACACGATCCCGGTCAAGTGGGCATTGCAGGAAATGGGGTTGATTCCCGAAGGCATGCGTCTTCCTATGACGCCGCTGGACGCGTCCTATCATGACCGCGTGCGCGACGCCCTGAAGCAGGCCGGTGTGCTGGAAGCCGTGGGCGCCTGAACAACATTGAAGCTGGAATAATTTTTATGGTTCGAATCAAAACGGCAGGCCTATTGGGGTTGTCATCGATAGTGTTATGCGGACTGACGGCCTGTAGTTGGCTGGACAAAACCTTTCCCGACAAGTCTCAGCAATACAAACGCGCCGAACCGACCAAGGCGCTGGAAGTGCCGCCCGACCTGACGACCACGCCGACCACCGACGTGCTGGTGGTGCCGACCGGCCCGACCACGCTATCGGGCTACACCAGTGCCCGGGAATCGCTACACAAGCCGGGAGGGGCTGCCAACGTCCTGCCGGAACACGGCGCTGTTACCTTTGAGCGCCAGCAGGATCGGGCTTGGCTGGTGATCCAGGGCGACGCGTCGACTGTTTGGCCGCGGGCGCGGGAGTTCTGGATTCAGAACGGTTTCTTCATCATGCGCGAAGACCCGGCCTTGGGTACCCTGGAAACCGACTGGATCGAAAATCGGGCCGCCATTCCCGAGGGCGTTATCCGCCGGCTGATCAGCCGCGTGTATGAAAACGCCTACAGCTCCGCTTACCGTGACCGTTACCGCATGCGCCTGGAAAGGGGCGAAAAACCGGGTACTACGGAACTGTTCGTGACCCACCAGGGTATCGAGGAAATTCTGGAATCCTCGGGTGACGAAGAGGGTACCCCCAAGTGGGGGCCGCGGCCGCCGGACCCGGGCCTGGAATCGGAAATGCTGAAACGCATGATGATTTACCTGGGCGCGCAGCCCGCCGACGTTCAGCGGCAGATGGCCAAGGCGGCACCGAAACGCAATCGTGCCGAGCTGATCCAGCAGAGTGACGGCCAGGCGACCCTGGTGATGCACGACGATTTCGACAAAGCCTGGCGCAATACCGGCATTGTATTGGACCGCGTCGGCTTCGCGGTTGAGGATCGTGACCGGCTGCAGGGCATCTACTATGTGCGCTACAACGATCCGCTCAAAGGGCAAAAGGACACGGGTCTGCTATCCAAGCTGGCTTTCTGGTCCAGTGATGAAGAACAAGTCGGTCACTACCAGATCAAGATGAGCGATGACGGCGCGGACACACGGGTGGTGGTGCTGGATGACAAAGGCAACCCGGAGGCCTCGGTCACGGCCGTGCGTATTCTGAATTTGTTATACGACGAGCTTAAGTAGGCGACCCGGCCGATCCATGCGTTTCGCCTCACTGGGCAGCGGCAGCAAGGGCAATGCCACACTGGTGGAGGCGGGCGACACCCGGGTTTTGATCGACTGCGGATTTTCCTGCCTGGAAGTGGAAAAGCGCCTCGCCAGGCTGTCGCTGCAAGCCACCGATCTGGATGCCATTCTGGTCACCCATGAGCACAGCGACCACATCGCCGGCGTGGCCCGCCTGTCACGGCGCTACCGGTTGCCGGTATGGATGACGGCCGGCACCGAAGCCGCGCACAAAGGCGGTGAGCTGGCGCAATGTAGTTGCATCAACAGCCACCAGGCGTTCAGCATCGGCGATCTACAGGTGCAACCGTTTCCGGTTCCGCACGACGCCCGCGAACCCTGCCAGTTCGTGTTTTCCGACGCGCGGCGGCGCTTAGGGTTGCTCACCGATGTCGGTAGCCTGACCGCCCACATGCTGCAGGCACTCGACGGCCTCGACGCCCTCATCCTGGAATGCAACCACGACCCGGACATGCTCGCCAACGGCCCCTATCCGCTTCGCCTGAAACAACGGGTGGCCGGCCCCTACGGCCATTTAAGCAATCAGCAAGCCTCTGAAATAATTAGTAAAATAAATATAGACCGCCTACAGCACCTGGTCGCTGCCCACCTCAGCGAAAAAAATAATCAGCCGCAGCTGGCGCTGGGTAGCCTGGCCGCCGTGGTCGGCGAACGCGGCTTCGACCTGCTGGCCGCCGATCAGCCGGCCGGCATGCCCTGGCTAAGCATCAATTAACCCGTTTTTTAAACGCTTTCCCGGCTAAAGAATAACCCCCTTCCTGCCACTAGATATAACAGGCCGATGTCTGGCGACGGGACACGGAGGGCGCCTCAGTACCCACGTGGACCCCGGACACTCAGTGAACGGAAAATGAGGGACAAATCTGTGGGTAGTATTCGGATTCTTGCAAACCTGCCGGTACGCCAGAAAGTCTGGGGTGGATTCGGCATTCTTCTGGCGTTAATGCTGCTGGTTTCAGCGGTTTCTTATCGCAGCCTGTTTAAAGTCGAAGGCAAACTCAGTCTGGTGGTCGAGGAACTGCAACCGACCATGTTGGCCTCCCAGGATCTGTCGCAGTCGCTGGCGCGCGCCACGGCGGCAATGGGCCTGTATCTGCTGGCGCAAGACGATAGCGCCAAGGTTGAATATCACCAGGCGCTGGTGAATATCGATAAGGCGTTGGAACAGTTGCAGCATCATCTGCACGTGCGCAATGACCCTGCCTCGAACCAGACGCTGGAATCACTGCAGAAGCTTGTTAGTCGCTTTAAGACTTACGAACCCCGCATGGTCGAACTGGTCGACAATCCGTCGAAAAATGTCGCCGGTTTGAGTTTCGCCGCACAAAACCTCAACCCGGTCAGCCAGCAGATGTTGCAGGTGACGGGTGAAATGTTGATGAGCGAGTTCGAAGAGGACGCCAACAGTGAGCGTCGCGAGCTGCTCAATCAGATCCATGAAATGCGTTACGCCTGGGCCAACGTCATGAATGGCGTGCGCGCCTACATTGCCTTCCGCGGTCAGCGCTCAAAAGCTGAAATCAAGCTCTACCTGGAGGGCGTCGACAGCGCCGCCGCCAAGCTGGCGGCGTTCGAGAATGATCTGACATTCGAACAGGATGAAGGCCTCCAGCAATTTCTGGCGTTGAAGAAAAAGTTCGTCGCCAGCTACCAGAAGATGCAGAAAATTGAAGCATCCGGCAAGTGGCGGACCGACATTCACCTGATCCGTTCTGAAATCCGGCCACTGCTGGAAGAAATCGACACAGTTCTACAAGACCTGGTCGAGACCCAGCGCCAACTGGC
>Ga0114931_10002610_pt1 | contig 22858 bp, 16 predicted proteins | sample 2SBtaG_FD_89579 | JGI IMG/M metagenome (GOLD analysis project Ga0114931, IMG submission 89579) | Deep subsurface microbial communities from Kolumbo volcano to uncover new lineages of life (NeLLi) - 2SBTROV14_V59a metaG | ecosystem: Environmental > Aquatic > Marine > Volcanic | place: Kolumbo... | reverse complement strand
GATCAAATCTACCAGGAAGTTAAGCGCATTGTTGGACAGACCCGCCCGTTTGGTCTTCCGTTTTTGTTGGCGGCCTTCACGAGGCTGTGAAAATGTGACACCAGCATCGGTCGCCTGACCTTGCCGCTCCATGCCCGTCGTGGTGACCGAGCCGTCTTTTTTTTCAGCGGCGGGCAAGATTTCTGTTGCGTTCGGTGGCATGGGCTTTTCTAATGTGCCAACCCCCAGGCGCATCGTCGCCTGGGATCGTCAGGGATGATGATGGTCAGACGTCCCCCATTATATGTCGTTTCCACAAGACCGCAGCTTCTTGGGGCAATCCCTTATTCATCGGTTCCTACCGGCGTTGAGATTGCTTTGGGACCTTGCGGGGTCGATCCCATTATTGGGACCATGATGACCTGGCCCGGAGATTCCAGCTTTTAGTCACGTTTTGGGCGAAGCCTTTTGGCTGGGTCGGCTTGGCCGGCGGCAGGGCGATCAACATGGACGACCAGGAGCGACAGGCAAAAATGGCGGAACTGGAGACGCTCAGGGCCCGCGCCGCGCAGCTCGAGGAGGAGCTGGCCGCCGCGGGTGCGTCCGACACATGGGTGCCCCAGGGCTACTATGCGACCTATCACATGATGGCGGGCATGGTTCTCGGCCTTGTCGCCGCCGCGGCAAGCCTGTTGTTCAACGTGATCGGTTCTGCCATGGTGGGGCGGCATCCCCTGGAGATCATCCGCATCTATCTGACCTTCCCAATGGGGGAGACGGCCCTCAAGTTGGACAGCGGCTTTGCCCTGGCGGCCGGCTGTTGTCTCTATCTGGCGACGGGCATGATCGGCGGCATCCCTTTCCATATGGTGTTGACGCGATTCTTTTCCGGGGCCGGCTTGGCCAAGCGATTGGCCGCCGCAACGGTGCTGGGCCTTGGCGTGTGGCTGATCAATTTCTACGGAGTGCTCTACTGGCTGCAACCGCTGCTCATCAAGGGCAACTGGATCGTCAGAATGATCCCCTGGTATGTGGCCATCACGACGCATCTGGTCTTCGGATGGACCATTCTGATGGTCGGACAATGGGGAAGGTTCGTGCCTCCGACCGTAGCGAATCAGGGAGCCGCGACGAAATGAGACACGCACAGAGTACGGGGGGATTCGCCATGAGGCAGGTCCGGGCCGTCGTTGGAACGGTTCTGTTTGTTTGTCTATTGTTTGTGATCGTTGCGCCGGGATGCAGCGGCCCACCGGGCGATGACTACTCCAGACCAGGTGATTTGGGGAGCAAGCGAACGCGCAAAGTGACCCTGGTGGAAGACGGGCGTGTCGCCTTCGGCCAATACTGTGTCGGGTGCCACGGGGAGAAGGGCGATGGCAACGGCGAGGCGGCCAAGTTCTTCGATCCCAAGCCAAGAAACTTCATCATCGCCGACTTCAAGTTCAGTTCGACGCGGTCCGGCTCTTTGCCGACGGATGCCGATCTGAAGCGGACCATCACCGAGGGGCTCAAAGGCAGCGCCATGCCGCCCTTTGCCCTGCTGCCCGAGCGAACCAAAGATGCCCTGATCGCCTACGTCAAGACCTTCTCCCCGAAATGGAAGGAACGCCCGCCGGCCCGGGAAATCCCCCGAGTGGACGATCCCTATCGCTCCAGCCCGGACAAATCCGAGGCCATCGCTCGCGGTGAAGTGATTTATCACGGCTATGCCACCTGCTGGACCTGTCACCCAGCCTATGTCTCCGATGAGAAGATCAACGAATACCGCAAAATGGTAGGCGCCATGTCCTACGAAGAGTTCCGCCCGCACTTGCACGAATCAGTCGCCAAAGAGACCGTCGAAGGTGCGTTTATTTATCCCCCCGATTTCAAACGGGATTTCGTCCGCTCCGGGATGCAGGTCGACGATATCTACCGCTCCATCGCCGCGGGAATCACCGGCACGGCCATGCCGACGTGGGTGGATTCGATGGACGTGCCCGGACCGACGCCCGATGCCCCGCCCAAGGTGCAACCCTCGGACATATGGGCGGCTGCCTATTACGTCCGCAGCCTCATCCAACAGCGCCCAAGGCGGCTGAAAGAGGATCAGGTCGTGGTTCGCGATCGTCGCAGAAAGATATATCTGTACGGCGCGCCGCCGAAACCCAAGGCTCCGCCCGAAAAAGAAGAAGAAACACAGGAAAAAGTGGAGTTTGGATTCGATTGAGCAGGCCGCGCCGCTCGGATGCCCAGCCCGTGGACGTCAAACATTTGAGACGCTGAGCATTCCGCTTGGCCAGGTAGGAACACCATCATGGCACAATCCAACGTCGATGCAGCTCAGCAGGTGGATGCACTGTCTGCCGAGCAAATGAGGAAACTGGTCGATGAGCGCATCGTCTTTTTCTATCTGATCGCCAGCCTGTGCTACGTGCTGATCGCGATGCTGGCAGGCTTTTTGTTCTCCCTGCAATTGATCCACGACTATCCCTTTCGGGGGATGGAGTTCTTCTCCCCCGGTCGATGGCGAATGGTCCACACCAACGGAATGGCCTATGGTTTTATCGCCAACGCCTTTCTTGCCGGGCTGCACTGGGCCGTGCCGCGGATGAGCCTTCGGCCGGTCTTGAGTCACAGGCTGTCGTGGTTCATCTTCGTCGCCTGGCAGGTGATCGTCGTTTCCACGGTGGTGGGCATCCTTGCCGGCGGGGCCCAGGCCCTGGAGTGGGGTGAGACGCCGGTCTGGATTGATCCTCTCGCCCTGGTCGGCCTCATTCTGGTGGCGATCAATTTCCTCCCGTCGATCTTCGGAAGCAAGGGGCCGCTCTACGTCGCCTTGTGGTATTTCATCGCCGCCCTGGTCTGGACCCCGCTGGTTTATGCCATGGGCAATTTCCTGCCCCAATACGTCGTCGGCGGATCGGCCGCCGGGGCCATCGGCGGCCTGTTCATTCACGATCTCGTCGGCCTGTTCGTCACGCCGATCGGCTGGGGGCTGATGTATTACTTCGTGCCCATCATCTTGAAAAAGCCCATCTGGAGCCACGGCCTGTCACTCGTGGGTTTCTGGGGGCTGGCGTTTTTCTACCCGCTGACCGGTATCCATCATTTTCTCTACAGCCCCATTCCGATGTTCCTCCAATACGGAGCCATCATCGCCACGATCGCGGTCGAATTTGTCGTCACCACGGTGATTATCAACTTCTTCGGAACGATCTACGGCCGTGGCGACGCCCTGCGGACCTCTCTGCCGATCCGCTGGTTTTACGTCGGCATGGTGTTTTATTTCACCACCTGTCTGCAATGCGCCTTTCAGGTCACCCTCACCTTCCAGAAGATCATCCACTTCAGCGATTGGGTCGTCGGACATGCCCATCTGGTCATGTTCGGCGTCTTCGGCTTCTGGATATTGGGCATGATGACCCATCTCCTTCCCAGGGTGATGGGGGCCAGCGACTGGTATCGGCCCCGCTTGAACCACTGGCACTTCTGGTTGACCGGCATCGGGCTGTTGGTGATGTTTCTCGATCTGGTCGTCGCCGGGCTGATCCAGGGTTTCCTTTGGCGTGACTTGGCCCCGTGGGAGGACTCACTGGCAGCATCACAGCCCTTCTGGTTGCTGCGGACCATCTCCGGCGTGGCCATCATCATCGGTCAACTCTGCTTTATGTTTAATGTTGTGATGACCTGGAAGTACATGCGAGGCACCGAAACCAGTCCACAGCCGACCTTAGTGCCGGAAGGTGCCGCACCGGCGATCACCTGATTGGCCCGGCCTCCTCCACGCCTGTCGCGGAGGAAAGGCAAAACCTACCACCGGTGCCTCGAAACGATACAATGTCCCTTCCGGGGCAAGCCAAGGAACGACAACCATGTTTGAATCAAAAGCAGGCGTATTCCTGGTGGCCGGCCTGGGGTTTTTCATGCTGTCATTTGTGGTGATGGCCCTCATCCCGATCTTGATCTACCACGGCGAACCCGAGCTGACCGTCGACGAACTCGCCCATCGGGGAATCATCCCGGACTTCGTCGACCTCGCCGAAAAGTTCCCCGATCGCTTCAAGAAATACTACGGCAAGGTCTGCTATGATAGCTATGCCCAGGCCCTGAGATTGGGCCGTGACACCTATGTCGGCGAGGGGTGCTGGCATTGCCACAGCCAGTTCATCCGCCCGGTCTCCAACGAGGACATCCGTTGGGGCCCGCGGTCCTATGCCAGCGAGTATCAAAACGTTTTGCAGCGGCCGGTCCTCTTCGGAACCCGCCGGGTGGGGCCCGACCTGATCCGAGAAGCAGGCCGAAAAAGCAATGACTGGCACCTGGCCCACTTCTACAAGCCGACGAGCGTGGTCCCGACCTCCGTGATGCCAGAGTACAAGTGGTTCTACGATGTGGATGGCTATCCCAACAAGACGGGCATCGCCGTCATCACCTACGTTCAATGGTTGGGCAGTTGGCGAAAAGAGTATCCTTACTGGCACGGCGAAGGCCCCGGCCGGCCGCCTCAAGCCGACGTCGGCAAGGATGAGGTCACTCAAATCGGTCCGCCGCGTCGCGCGACCGCGTCAAAAGGAGACGCAAGATGATCCGTCGCCCCGACTCGCGAAGGAAACGCATTGCTCTCTGGTTGATTGCCGTCGGCGTGCTCGTTCCGGGCGCCTACGGCTTCGTGGAAAAGCTCATTGAGTTCATCCGCAGCCTCAACGCCGATGAGGATGCCGGCTTTACCATCATCCCGATCTCAAACTACTTCCTCATCGCCGCGGGCATGGCCTGTATGCTTGGCTGGGCCATTGCCAATGGAATGTTCCGAAACATCGAAGAGCCCAAGTACACCATGCTCGAACGTGAGGCCGAACTGGATCGACGCGAGGGCCTGGAGTGGAGCGAGTAAGCGAAAATGACGAATACTGTTGACATGCCGAGCCCCATCCAGGACAAACGCTTCCACAGCTACGTCACCCACCATATCCCCTGGTACGTCCGAGCCCTGTGGGTGGGCTACTGGGTCGGGGCGGTGTGGTATCTGATCAAATACGCCATTCCCATGGCCAAGCGTTTCTTTCAATAGCTGCTCCTGGGGTGGGGCCCGCGACCGCCTCTCTCGCGGGGGGGCTCATTCGCGGCCACGGGATGCAGCCGAATGTTCCACTTATCGGGCCGCAGCAGAGGTGCCGGGTGTCGGTGCAGGTTCCGTGCGAGTATTGCCGCCTTCCGGTCACGCTTTCCGGCCGCCATGCCAAAGACTCAGAGCAGCCGCAGCCGGTCTTCTGCTGCTTCGGCTGCCGTCTGGCCTTCGAGGTCACTCATAGCAGCGGGGAAAAAGGCCGCGCCGCATGGATGCTCACGCGGCTCGGCGTGGCCGTCTTCCTCTCCATGAGCGTGATGATCTTCACCATCTACCTCTACGGCCGGGATATCTACCCGCCCGACGCCGGATCGGCCTCTCTGATATCCCGGAACCTGGCCGGCTTGATGCGCTATGCCTCGCTCCTGTTTGCTACGCCCGTCTTTTTCATTCTCGGCGTTCCGATTCTTCGCAATGCCCTGACCCAACGCCGACGAGGGCTCGTCTCCACCGACGCGATGGTGATCCTCGGCGTCGCCGCAGCGTTCATCTATTCCTACGTCTCCACCCTGCGCAGCACCGGCCATACCTATTACGAAACCGCCTGCATGGTTCTGGTGTTGGTCACGCTGGGACGATGGTTCGAGGCATCGGGAAAGGTCCGGGCCACCGAGGCGGTCGAATCACTCGCCTCGCTGATCCCCTCGGTGCTCACCATTCGACGCGGCACCCAATCCCTCTCCCTGCCCAGTGACCAGTTGCGCGTGGGCGACTTGGTGCAGGTGCCCGCCGGGCAGCGCATCGCCTGCGACGGCCGAATCAACGCCGGGCGGGCAAGCATCGACGAGCAGATCGTCACCGGAGAGAGCACCCCGATCGTGAAGCAAGCCGGCGACTCGGTGCGGGCCGGTACGATGAATCTGGACGGAGACCTGACGATCCTCGCCACCGACGTCGGGGCCGAGACGACCCTGGGGCGGCTGGTCGCATTGCTGGAAGCCGCCAAACACTCCAAAGGCCGATACCAACGCTTGGCCGACCGCGCCGCGGCGGTGTTCCTCCCGCTGACGATCATCCTCGCCCTATTGGCCGGCGCTTTGGGGCTCTCCCGAGGCGGCGCAGATGAGGCCATCATGTCCGCCCTGTCGGTCCTGCTGATCGCATGTCCGTGTGCCCTGGGTATCGCCACGCCGATGGCCGTCTGGGTGGCCTTCGGTCGCGCCGCCGAGCACGGCGTGCTGTTCCGCCACGGCGAAGCCATCGAAAGACTCGCCGCCGTGCGGACATTCTGTTTCGACAAGACGGGCACCCTGACCACCGGCATCCCGGAAGTGACCTCCTTTGTGGAGAGAGACAACGGAAACAATGGCGAACAAAAGATTGATGCAGAGGCCGAGCATGGGATGGCGGACATGACCCAATCGGTCAGGCAGGGGTCCCGGACATTGCACGAGCAAGCCTTGTCCGTCGCCTCCGGGCTCGGTGCGATGTCCAGGCATCTTTCCTCCCAAGGCGTGGCCGCCTACGCCCGTCGCGCCGGCGTCGAACCTGCACCGGTCTCCAACACCCGGACCATCCCGGGCCGCGGCCTGGACGGACAAATCGCCGGCGGCATGGCCAGCCTGGGAAATACCGAATTGATGCGGCAGCGTGGCCTTTTGTTTGACGAGCGCACCGGCCAAGCCGTGCAGCGGGCGGTAGAGCAAGGCTGCACCATCGCCTGCGTCGGTTGGAATCAGGCGGTCCGCGGCGTCTTCGGCCTCCGCGAACAAATCCGTCCCGAGGCAAAGCCCGCCATCCAGGCATTGCAGTCGCTCGGAACACAGGTCATCGTATTGACCGGCGATCATCAACGACGAGCCCGAGACGTCGCCGAGACTTTGGGCGTCGCAGCCCATGCCGAGTTGGACCCACAAGAAAAAGTGCGGCACATCAAAGCCCTCAGACGCCAGGCCGGGCCGGTGGCGATCGTCGGTGATGGATTGAACGATGCCCCGGCACTGTCGGCAGCCGACGTGGGCATCGCCATGGGCTGCGGCGCCGATGTGACCCGTGAGTCGGCGGACATCTGCCTGCTGGGAAACGATCTGAGAACGCTCGCCGGGTTGTTGACATTGTCCAGAAAGACCGTCAGGACGATCAAGCTCAACCTGTTTTGGGCGTTCTTCTACAATGCCATCGGCTTGTCGTTGGCGGTGTGTGGTCGCCTGAGTCCCATCCTCGCCGCCGCCGCCATGGTGACCAGCAGCGTGTTAGTCGTGGCCAATTCATTGTGGCTCAAAACCCAGCCGCTGGAGGGTTGGCCGGCAGCCTCACCCGGCGGGCGAGTACAACCGGAGTCTGCCACGTGATCGAATTGACGATGATTATCGCCGGCTCGTTCCTGGGTTCGGCCCACTGCATCGGCATGTGTGGCGGACTGGCCGGTGCCCTGGGCGCCACCCGCGCCGGATTCTGGACCACCTTCTCCCACCAACTCGTCTTCACCTCCGGGCGAATCTTCACCTATTCCTTCCTCGGCGCCATCAGTGGGTTCGCCGGCCTATCTCTCTCGCAGCATCCATCGTCTCTCCTCGCCGTCCAACAGGTCTTCTCCGCCTTGGCCGGCATCATCATGCTATACGTCGGGTTCTCGGCACTGGGGCTGTGGCCGCGCCCGAAACAGGGATCACAAACTCGCCTGTCCTTCGTGCAGGTCTTGACCGCCAAGCTCTTTACCCCGCTGTTCAACCATTTCCTCAATGTGCGAGGCCGGTTCGGTTTCTTCGCCGCTGGCCTGGCCACCGGCTTCCTCCCTTGTGGCCTCGTTTATGCCTTCCTGGCAATAGCGGCGGCAAAGAGCAACCCGCTCCACGGCCTGATCCTGATGGCCTGCTTCGGGCTCGGGACCGCACCCGCCATGCTCCTGGTCGGCTGCGGCAGCCATCTGCTCAGCCACGCGGTGCGCGTCCGGGTCTTTCGCGTCGCGGCGTGTTTCATGCTCCTCATGGGGGCCATGACCATCTTTCGCGCGTTACCCAACATGCACGCCGCCCACCACACCACAGCCGCGGCGATGCCGGCCATGGGCCCACAAACCACCCCAAGTGCCTCCACCTCCTTCAAGCATGATGGCTCTCACTGAGCTTGGAGGATTCATCCGGCGCGAGAGTGTGTTGCTTTCTTCCTGACGATCAAGATTCACCCGATCGTCTTCGCTCTCCCACCCCCGATAAACCTGGAAAGACCAATGGTGCCGCTTCCGTGATGGAGGTGTCGAGGCACTCTATTATCCGTCGCTCTTAGGCCGGCGTCCTATCACCCGCGACGTAAGGCAACATTCATGCCTATCGCACCGATACGGCCGAACAGTGGGGAAGGCGGTTAGCGCCGTCTTCGGGATTCCGGTTCGTGAATGAGGAGATGACAAAGATGCGAAGAACAATCATTGCGATGGGTTTGGTCGGCGGCTTGGGCTTGGCGGCCGTCGCCTGCAACGGCACACTGCCGTTCGGGTTGGGCGGCAACGGCGTGGCGTTATTCCTGCCCGCGGACGTGAGCCTGGACGTCAGCGAGCTTCCAGACACCAATGCCTCCAGCAGCAAAAACGTCAACAGCGCGCTGAGCATCACCGGCGTGACCGCCTATGATCGGACGCTCCTGGCGACCGGTGCGATCACGCACGAGTTCCAGCGCGTCGCCCACCGTGTCATGGCCCTGGGTGGGGCGATCAGAAACGATTTCACCTCTCCGGATCAGACGCAGATTGCCGACGATTTTATGGTCAACGGGGTGGACGTGTCGTATCGTGCGGACTTTGCGGCATTCGACATCGACGGCGACGGGACGCCCGACGGCAGCGGCCAGGCCACCGTCGAACCGGTGGCGGTCCGCATCTGGGTCGACCGGGGCAGCGGGTTCGAGCGATTCTTCTGTGCGTTGGTGACGAAGCGGCCTTCCGGCAGCAATCTGGGCGCCGGCACGATCATCGTCAAGCCCAGCGCTGCCAACGGCAACGACTTTTCCGATCTGCGTATCAAACTGACCTGGGATCGCACCGACCCGAGCCACAAGTGGAACGAGGCCTTCATCAAGGGTCGTCTCCGCCAGGTCTATGCCATGTCCCGCGGCCGTCAGCGCGTCGATGTGAGAACGGCTGCGGATGGAACGATCGAAAAAACCGTGCGATCGACAAACAGCCTCACGAACAACCCGTTCGGATTTGACACTGTTTCCTTCTCGACGCATTTCCTCCGCGGTTCCGGGGCCGCCTTGATTTCAGCCCTGGCCACCGGGGGCAGTGCGCAGATGAGCTTCAGCAACGTCTGCATCAACCTGACCGACAAGAGCGCAACGACCGGCGGCCAGTGTGATGCCTTCGACACCCAGGACGTTGCATTCCTCGACCCGGCGGTCGGCGACGAAACCGACTTCCCGGCCGACTTCCCGTCTGAGCCGACGTTCACGCCGCCACCAACAAACGTGACCAACACGACAACAGGAACGACGGGGACAACGTCCCTGAACGGGCAATCTCCCGTGTAGATGAGAGCGGAAGTTATCCTGCTTTCAGATTCCGCAAGGGAAAACAAGCACCCCGATCGGTTTCGACTGAGCCGATCGGGGTGTGCTTATTGGCTGCAAGAATAAAATGCCGTTTCAACAAGAGGCATAATATTCTGACGGGTATTGACTCTCAAGAGAATCTAACAAACCGACACTCGGAGCAAAGACAACCCATTAGAATGTCGCAGTGCCCGCGCCGTGCTGCTTTCATGGAAACGATTCAAGTCGCCTGTCCATTCGTCACCGTCCACCGCAACAGCGGCCAACCGTTGCGTCGGGCGGTCTGGGCCAGCGGCCGATCCGGGTTGACCGCGTGCGGGTGGCCGACCTCCCGCAGCATGGGCAGATCGGCGATGCTGTCGCCATAGGCAAATGACTGCTCCAGGTCGAGTCGATCGCTTTGTGCATAGGCGCAGATGCGATGGGCCTTCTCTTCGGCTCCGATCGGCGGACCGTCCAACTCGCCTGTGAAGCGGCCGTCGACCTCGACCAACCCCGGAGCCAACACGTGGTCCACGTCGAGGAACCGGGCCAGCGGCGCGACAACGAAATCAATCGAGCCGGTCACCAGAACGATCCGTCGGCCGGCGGCGCGATGCTCGGCGATACAGTCGGCGACCTGTGCAAACAGATGCGGCAACATCACCTCGCGAAAGCACGCCGGCGCCAGTGATCGCACCGCTTCGCTGTGGAGGCCCGCATAGTTTTGATAGAAAACGACGTTCAGCCGCGTCCGGCTGACCTTGTCCAGCAGATAGTAGTAGGGGGTCTTGCTCAGAAACAGGCCCGTCCACAAGCCCCTGACCGGCCAGGACAACATTCGCCTGCGGATGAACAGAAACTGGTGGACGATGTTCTTGGCGACCAACGTCCCATCGACGTCAAAGAATGCAGCCGACCGGCTCATAGACCACCCCTTTGAGCCGTCCGACCGTTCGACAGACCGCGCGGACCGCGAGGTTGTTGGGAGGAATTGCCGCTGCCCAGGGCCTCGACTCGGGCCTGAATCTCACGGGTCAGATCACGATACATTTGGTACTGCTCGTCGATGGCGCCGGCGCTGGACCACTGCTGCGGGGTGACAGCTTTGCCGAAGGTCACCTTGACCACACCAGGTCGGGCAATGAGGCGGCCCTTGGGAAGAAGCTCGAAGGCGTGGTCGATTCGAGTCGGCACCACCGGCGCGCTGGCCTCGACCGCCATGATCGCCACCCCCAGCTTGAACGGCTGAATCCGGCCGGTGACTGAGCGGGTGCCCTCCGGGAGAAACAGAAGCCCCTCGCCGCGCGTCAGGATGTCGATGCACTGGCGCAAGCCGCGGATACCGTCGGAGTGGCGGTCGAATGGGATGGCATCGAAGAACCGCTCCAGGACCCAGCGTTTGGTCGGGGTGTCGTAGAAATAGTCCGCCGCCGCAGCGACCCAGACGTGGCGGCGTCCACCGACGGCGGTCAGAACCGAACCCGCATCGAGATGGCTGGTGTGGTTGGCCGCCAAGATGAAGGGCCCCGTGGAGGGAATGTGCTCCACTCCCTCCACCCGAACGCGGACGTAAGACTTGAACAAAACGGCGAGGCCGCCCCGCGCCATCCACCGCACCGGCAACAACGACAGCGGTGTCTCGGAGGATGGGAGCATCTGATCGGCGGATGATGCCCGGCCTGCCTGTCCATCGCTTCGATGCAGCCAGGATCGCCAGGACTTCTGGCCTTGCGCCTTCTCTCGAACCAGGGGGCGATCTCCCACCACTTCCACGAGGTCTTTCACGCGCGACAGGCCGTCGGCGGTTTCATCCGGGCAGACGAAATCGAAGTGGGACTCCAGCTCCGCGATGACATAGAGCTTCATCAGGCTGTCGATGCCCAAATCCAACAACAGATTGCTGTGCGGGTGGATTTCGGAAACACGCCGGTGAGACAGCCGAGAGAGCAGTTGATAGATAAACCGCGTGCCGGCCGGCATGGCGGCCGCCGTTTCCTTGGGCGATTCATGATTTTCGACGTCATGGCCACTTCCGACGCCCGGCTCTCCCTTTTGTTCCGCGATGATCCGAGCGCGGATTTGGCGGCGTTTGGCCTTCAGCGTGGTCGTCTTGGGAAGTTCCGAGTGCCAGAAATGGACCGTGGCAATCCGCTGATGGCTGGGAAGCATCTCGCCGATCACCGCAATCTCCTCCCGGATCGTGCGATGGAGCGTGGAACGATCAATGTCTCGGGCGCTTTGCAAATCCGGCACCACCACGGCATGGACCGCCTCCGAAGTCCCATGCGCGCTTGGAACGCCTAACACGCAGAACTCCTTGACATACGGCAGGTCCCGATAGAGGATCTCGACCTCATCGGGATGCACGTTCTTCCCGGCATCGGTCACGATCGTGTCCGTCGCCCGACCGACGATATAGATCGTTCCGTCCCCGCCGAATCGACACAGATCGCCCGTTCGGAACCAACCGTCGCGCATCACCTCGGCCGTGGCCGCGGGGTTGTTCAGATAGCCCCGCATGACGTTAGGCCCCCGGGCCCACAACTCTCCAACCCCCTGTCCGTTGGCGTCGCGAATCTCCAACTCCACGCCGGGCAGCGCCTTGCCGGCCGAGCCCGCCTTGCAGGCCTCGGGCGTGTTGACCGACAGCACCGGTGAGGTTTCCGTCAGGCCGTAACCTTCGGCGACAATGAAACCCATCCGACCGAATGCGTGGAAGAGTTCGGGGTCCAGCGCCGATCCGCCGGAGACGAACAGACGCAGGCGCCCGCCGAACTTACGGTGAATACTCGAAAACAAAAACCTTCCAAGACGATGCCCCGACAAATATGACAGGCCGCCCGCCGCTCGAAATGCAAACCGCTTCATCCAGCCCGCTTCCGCCGCGCCGCGCTCGATGGCGTCGTAAAAGATCTTGAGCAGGCGCGGGACGACCAACATAACGGTGGTCTTGCTGACCTGCATGGCGTCGATGATCTCATGGGCCTTGGGCTGTTCCACGAAGGTGATGGTCGCGCCGGCGATCAATGGGACGAGAAAGCCCGTCGTGAACGCAAAGGCGTGGTACATCGGAAGCACGGAGAGAAAGCTGTCGCGTGCGCCGTGCGGCTGCACCTCACGGATGGCCCGCGCATTGGACAGAAAGTTGTTATGGGTCAGCGGAACGGCCTTGGGTGACACCGTTGTCCCCGACGTGAACAGGATTGAGGCAATCGCATCGGCCTCGACCCTCGCTGGCGGCAGCAATTCGTCCCGTGAAGCACCCGGCGGGGGCACGAGCGAATCGGCGATCAACACGACGGGCAAAGGCTTGTGCCGGGCCTTCTTGCCCCGGCCCGAGACACCCTCCTCGGTTCCGCTCATGGCTGTCGTGATCGTGTCGATGGTGCTTCGACCCGCACAAATCAGCTTTGCCTCCGCAAAGCGAGCGCAGCCCAGGATTTCGTCTTCGGTGCTCTTAGGATCGAGCGGAACAGCGGTGAGTCCTGATCGCATGGCCGCCAAATAGGTCAGGCCCCATTCGGGACAATTCTCGCCACAGATCACGATGCGGTCGCCTGCACTCAGGCCGATCTCGGCAAACCGAAGGGAGATACTCGCCGTCGCTGCGAGCGACTCGGCATAGGTATAACACACCCACCGCCCGCCGCGGTTCATCTGCAAGGCGATCTTCTCGCCGCACAAATCGGCCGCCCGCTCGAACGCCTCGAAGATGGTTTGCGCGCCTTCGATCGCATCGTGGATTCGCCGGTCGTCGGGCATTGCATCCGCAGGCAGGGGCATCGGGCGATCGCAACCACGCCCGCCGCCCAGCACGAACCGGCGCAGACCGGGGAGGTGACGGTTGATGACGTAGTCCCGCCAGGCCGACCTGGGCACCGCGACGGGAAACGCAGCCTGATCGTCAGGGTGCAGCGAATCAACCCGCTCCCGGAGGTGATCGTCGAGAAACCGACAATTTAGATGCGTGTAGGGAGAGTATATCCGACCGAAGTAGAGCAGTTGTTCGATGCGGGCGATGGCCGAGCCTGCCTGCCGTCGCCGTTTTCTCGATGCGTTCCCGCGCCCCAGCCGCCGTTGATAGTTCACGGCCCTGCGCAACCGCCGACGCCACGTGCGGTCGAACTCCGCCCGGCCGATCATTCGGAATTTCCCCACCTTGATCGGCCGTCCGGTCGCATCGAACATCGGCCGACGGCGAAATCCCTCCGCCAGATACTTCGTCATGTGCTCACAGGACATCGGATCGCGCGCACTGGAGCCGACCTGATAGACTAACAGGCCCCGACCATCGCCCGGCATCGGCAACGTCGCGATCATCGCGTTGGCCACCAAATCGACGGGGATAATGTCGATCGGCGCCCGACCATCCGCCGGGAAGTGCGTCAGCTTCCCGCGCCCATACGCCATGATCATCGGGTCGGCCATCCGAAGCCCGTCGATCCACCCCGGCACCGGCTCCTCGAAACTGCTCTCGATGATGGCCGGGCGCAGGATCACCGTCGGCACCTTGCCGCGGTGCCGCTCGACCAACTGCTCGCCCAGCCACTTGGTGAACGTGTAGGTGTCGTTCCAACCGTGTCGCCTGGCACGATCCATCCCCGCGGCAATCAGCCGGCGACGTTGAGACTCTCCGTTCTCAGCCGGTGAAGCCAGGATATCTTCACACGCCCGCTCCATCTCGCCGATCATGTCGTCCAGGTCAAACGGGGGCCCAGCCGGCGGACCGGCCAGCGTCTCGGGAATCTCCCCTTCGCGTCGCCCGCTCACGTAACACGTCGAAATCTGCATAAACGACGCACGCCGACAATCACGGGCAAATGCCAGGATGCGCGCCGGGCCCTTGACGTTTAGGGACAACGCCAAATCCAGACGTTCGTCGAACGTCACCGTGGCGGCGCTGTTCACGATGATGTCGACCTCTTGCTTGAGCAGTGCCGCATCGTCCTCGGACAGCCCAAGGCCGTCCTTGGTCAGATCGCCGTTGACGACCTCGATCTTCTCTGCACAAAGCTCCTCCAATCGCGGCCCCAGCTTCGCCCGCAGCCGATCGAAAACCGACGAGCCCAAGACCTCGTTGCGGAACCGCTCCTCGCTGCTGGTGCCGTCGGCCCGTGCACGCACCAGCAGGAATATCCGCCCAACCTCCGGCACGCTTCGCAGCAGCTTCTCGACGAAGACCTTCGCCAGCAGGCCGGTCGCACCGGTCACCAGGAGCTTGCGACCGCGCAGCCGATGTTTGATGCGCCGGGCTTTGCGCCCTGCCGCTGTCATCATGAACTTGCTCCACACTCCGCCGCCGCGTCACACGATCCGCGACGACTTCCATCCACTGATCGGGCCTCGGCCATAAGCCGCAGCACCTCTTCCCGCACTCGCCGCACCAGGCTATTCGTATCCATCCGCTCCACGTCCTCGCTGGAGATCGGCGGGGCCAAACCGATCCTAATCGTACCCGAACGGACGCGAAGGCTACCACGACGATGCACCGCCAGCGACCCGTCAATGGCAAACGGGACAACCGGCATCCCCACCCGCTGGCAGATCTGAAGCGCTCCCCGCTTGAAGGGGCCGACCTGCCCATCCGCGCTGCGCGTGCCCTCGGGAAAGACGAGCATCGAAGCGGGCCTCGCCGCCAGACGCCGCAACATCGCATCGACCTCTTTCTTCACCTTGCGCGCCCGCGATCGGTCCACCGGGACAAAACCGTGAAGCCATATGCTCCAGCCCAGAAATGGAATATAGAACAGATTCTTCTTCGCCATGAATCGTACTCGTCCACGGGTCACAACCACCATGGCGGGGATGTCCATCGCGCTTTGGTGGTTGCCGGCAAAAAAGTACGTCACCCCGTCTCGGAGGTGCTCCCCGCCGTCGATTTCCAATTCCACGCCCGCGGCCCTGACAATCGCCCATGACCAAAAATGGAAAGCGGGATTAAAACACCACCGTGCGGGCAACAACATGCCCACCGTCATCAGCATCGTGCCCACCAGCGTGGTCAGCACGACAACCACCGTCAAAACAACAAAGGTGCGGATCATCGAACGTCCCTGTAGGGCACCGACGAAAAAACGCTCGCAAGGCAATGGATCACCGCTTGATCCGCCTCGCGCTCCCAGGCCGAAGAAGATCGAATCGAAAGCCGCAAGGGTCAAGAGCGAAGGGTCTTCATGTCATTCTCAAACTCGCCCCCGACCGCTATTTGAGGGCGGAATATAGACACCATCCACCGCCTTTTCAAGCAGCCTGCCAAAAGCAGGGGGATGCGTCATCCACACGGGTAGGATGGGTCACTCGACCCATCTGATGATCGTGCTCCCAGCGAGAACGTGTTGCTAATATGACAGCGCTACATCGTACCGAGACCGAAGAGCCGCGGGCTTCAGCCCGCGCGGAGTCCCCGCAATGGGGGACGCCAATGGCGGTTTGAGACCGCGCAGGCTGAAGCCTGCGGCTCGAAAAGTGCATTGTAGCGCTGTCATACTAAAGACGGGACACTGCACGCACTGATGCCGACCGATCCTCTTGAGATGTTTTGAGCCGTCTCATCCCGCCTGCTGGTTTATCAATCGCCATCGCTGCGGCCGTGCTAAAAAAACTGACAAAAAATGCCCGCGGCCTTGCGGACACTTGGTCCCGCCTATAATTCACCAGCGAGCCGACGAGACAAGTAGATTCCCGCCTTTCGCGCCGGGCCTGCGCCTTGATCGACCCAGGGGCGGAGAGTGGGAACCACGCCCGGAGGAGCAACGGGAGCGATCCATGCCCTCGCCAACACCCTGCCGGCTCGTGCTCTGTCACGCCTTCTTTGGTGGGGAGCATCGGCGTCCCGCCGGTGTATTACCCCAGAAGAAGCGTCGGCAGGGTGCGTACACTTCGCAACAAGCCGAGTCCCATAGGGCAGGTCGAGTCATCGAGACCTGCCGACTTCTCGAAATGATGGGTTCCCCCGCTCCTTCCACGAGCGGGGTACGAATCCTGGGACCATTCAATCATCACCAGAACCAACTTCAGCACTCTAAGAGGGTGTATAAAAAGCGGTTCTACGAACCGAGCCGCGCCCGTCAGAAAGCGGTTCTTACCCCCGAAGCCAGGCCGCTTTCTGACGGACGCGGCTCGGATAAGGCTTTTTATACACCCTCTAACAAAACCCTGATTCTGAATCGTTGCCTACCACGCATCTCCGCGCGGGCTGAAGCCCGCGGCTCGTCGACGTGAGCGGCTCGTTTTGTCAGACGGCCTGTCCTATGAAGGACAGCGCGTCTTGGGACACACAAACGGATTGGAGAAATGACCCATGAACAAACCAACGCACGCAAAACACGCCATGACTTTGATCGAGGTGCTGGTCGCCGCCGCGATGTTCGGCGTCCTGGTGGGCACGCTCGCCCCCGCCCTTGGCGGCGCACGCGAGCGATCACTGCGCCAGGCCGAACTGGGCAATCTGCGGACCATCATCAACCTCGCCCACACCTATGCCTCGCGCGACCCCAGGAACATCCTCGGGCCCGTCCATCGGCTCAACGGGATCTTTATCAATGAGGGCTACGCGGATTACGGCGGTGGTCCGGGTCTGTCACCCTATACTGGCTGGGATACCGGTGGTTCGCCGACCTTTGATCCGCCGACCCGCCCGTTCAACCGATTGCTTTACGGTCCGGACAATCCCAACGCCAACACCGCCCCCGGCGACCGCTCAGTCTTCAAGCCGTTTCAGTGTTTGGGCGAGGACCTCGGTTGGCAAAGCTGGCCGGGCTTTGGTGGGTTTTCACCCATCGATCTCGAAACCGAAAACCCCTATTACAAGACCAACGGCACCTCATTTCGCCAAAACAACTTGCCTGGTGGTAATTTTCGTTCGATCGGCATCTACGGGCATTCGGTCCAATGTATTCCCGCCCCATCTCTGACCGTGGCCTACATGGAGGCACGGGCCTTAGAGACTGTCTCCACCAATGAGGTTTGGGGTGCTCTTGGGGGGGGCATCGCGGAAAAACTGGGTGAGTTGGCCGGCTACCACAAAAAGCGAGGCTTCTTCATGGTGTCCTATGCCGACGGCCACGCCGGCCTGGTGGACTTCGGCCACGGAACCTACTTCGAGCACCATGATCCCGCACAACGAGACGTCCGCGGCACCTGGGGGCGGATGGATACCCTTCCTGCGCCGGGTTTCTCGGACTTTGGAGGCGCGGGTTTCAGGCAGACGGCCAATGATGGTTTCCACTTGAGTCTTATTCAGGAGAATTGAATCATGATCGCTTCCTCGCAAACTTCTTCACGACCCCACCGTCGGCCGCCACAGGCGACCGAACCCACCTGCGACAAAACCAGCGGCAAACGCCCCGTGAGCCGACTCGCCGGATGGTCGATTTGCATTTTGACCCTGGCCGTTCTCGCCCCACAGGCCCGCGCGATAGTCCCTGCCCAGGTCGACGACCTGCGAAACACCCCCGGCCCCTGGGGACGATTTGTCTACCCACCGGCGGAGTACGTGGTCATCGGCAACATCGCCTTTTTCTTCGCCGACGACGGCATCAGCGGCGTGGAACTCTGGCGGACCGACGGCACCGCGGCAGGCACGCACATGGTCCGCGACATCCACCCGGGGGCGGCAGGTTCGCTGCCGACCGGCCTGACGAATCTCAACGGCACGCTCCTCTTCGCCGCCGACGACGGCACCTGCGGCGTCGAATTGTGGAAGAGCGACGGCACCACCGCCGGCACGGTCATGGTCAAGGACATCCGACCCGGCCCGGAGAACTCGTGGCCCGGTGGACTCGCTGTCGCCGGAAGCCTCCGCCTGGCGCCCGCCGGCCTTGCACCGGGATTGGCTCAGCCCGGTGGCGCCGGCCCGGCGAACAATGGCGGCACCGCGCTGCGGAGCCGTGTCATCCGACGAGCCAGGCTCTTCTTCCGCGCCGACGACGGCATCCACGGCAGCGAACTGTGGGTCAGCGACGGAACTGAAGCCGGCACCGAAATGCTCAGCGACATCCTGCCGGGGCCGGACGCTTCCGCGCCGCAAGACCTGACCGACTTCCGCGGCCGGCTGTTTTTCGCGGCCTACACCGATGCGACCGGCGTCGAATTGTGGAAGAGCAACGGCACCGCAGCCGGTACCCAACTGGTGGCCGACATCGTGCCCGGCCCGATAGGTTCCGCCATCGGACAATTGACCCGCGCCGGCGGCCTGCTGTTCTTCACTGCCGTCGACGGCGTTCATGGCCAAGAGCTTTGGAAAAGCAACGGCACCACCGCGGGGACGCAACTGGTCAAGGATATCAATGATGAACCGATTAGCGGAACCAACAATACACTGCCATCCAGCCCCTCATGGCTCACCAATGTCAATGGCACTCTGTTCTTCGCCGCGGAGGAACCAGACCAATTAGTTGACATAGGAGACTTTACCTTTGTGCATGTCGGGGGAAGAGAACTTTGGAAGAGTGACGGAACGGAGACAGGCACCGTTCGAATCAAGGACCTCGCCATCAGCTTGCATAATCCGCAAAGCTCGAATCCGACCCTGCTGACGAAGGTGGGCGATTCGGTTTTCTTTACCGCCGTTGGCATTGATCATGATTTGCAACATAACAATGAAAGTCTGAGCCCATTTGAGCTATGGAAAAGCGACGGGACCGAGGCCGGTACCGTTCCGGTTGCGGATATTTGCCCCGGAAACGCTTGCAGCGCCAGCATCCGCGAGATGACCAATGTGCATGGCACGGCCTTCTTTGCAGCGATGAATCAGACCAGCGGTCTGGAACTGTGGAAGAGCGATGGCACAGCCGCCGGCACGGCCTTGGTTGCCGACATACGACCCGGGGATATGGCTGGCTCTGCCCCCCGCTCGCTGACCGATTTCAACGGCACGCTGCTCTTCGAGGCCACCACCAGCGGCACGAACCGCCAACTCTGGCGCAGCGACGGCACTCAGGCCGGCACCGCCCTCGTCGCCGACATTCAGCCCCAGCCCGGCAGCGCCGTGCCCAATTCACTCGCCGACGTGAACGGCACGCTGTTCTTCACTGCCGACGACGGCCTCAACGGCGCAGAGCTGTGGCGGACCGACGGCACCCAAGCCGGCACCAGCCTGGTGGACGATCTGAGCCCCGGCATCTTTGGATCCGTGCCCCGATTCCTCACCACCGCAGGCGGCACGCTGTTCTTCACCGCCGACCAACTGAGCCCCAGCGGCGAGGAACTCTGGAAGCTCGACCCGACCAGTGGCCTCCCTGTCCTGGTTCGCGACATACGCACCCTGCCCGACGTCGGATTCTCCTCCTCGCCGGAGTTTCTGACCGACTTCGGCGGCACGCTCTATTTCAAGGCCTTTCTCGGCGGACAGCTCGACACATCGACCACCGGCGGCCACCAGCTTTGGAAGAGCGACGGCACCACCGCCGGCACGGCACTCGTCGCGGATATCTGGCCCAATACCTCCACCTCGCCCTCTGAGTTGACCACCGTCGCCGGCACCCTGTTCATGGCCGCCGATGACGAGATCAACGGCGAGGAATTGTGGAAGAGTGACGGCACCCTGGCCGGCACGGTGATGGTTGCCGATATTCAACCGGGCCCCGATGGTGCAGAACCCGAGGAGCTGACCGGCGCAGGCAGCATTCTGTTTTTCGCCGCCGACGATGGCAGCGGCGGCGGACGCGAACTCTGGCGAAGCGACGGCACCGCCGCGGGCACGACGTTGGTCAAGGACATCCGGCCCGGCCCGATCAGTTCCAACCCCCGCCACATGGCCGCAGTCGGCGGAGTGCTCTTCTTCACTGCCAACGATGGCATCCACGGCGACGAACTGTGGATCAGCGACGGGACCGCAGCGGGAACGGTGATGGTCGCCGACCTGGTGCCCGGCCCGCTGAGTTCACTGCCGAGTTTCATCGTCGATGCCGGACCGGCGTTCGGTGCCGTCTTCGCGGCGTATGACGCGAACGTCGGCGTCGAGCTATGGCAATCGGACGGCACCGCCGCCGGCACCATGCCCCTGACCGACATCGCCCCCGGCATCCTCTCGGCCAATCCCCGCTTCATGACCGTCAGCGGCGGCCGACTCTACTTCACTGCCAACGACCACGCAAATGGATGGGAGCTATGGACCTTCCCACTGCAATAGTCGCAGCGGAGAAAGAGCAGTTCATCTTTTTGTAGCGAACGGGGCCTCTGCCGAGGCGGTCCTCACCAGTGAGATCACACTGACCGCGCATTCCACTTTGCACCACGCGTGGCCAGGCCCCCTTGCCTCGTTGGGGCAGAGAGGAACGTCGCACTGTCATTTTAAGGATGAGCGTACGAATAAACCGAACGATTGTCTTAGGGTGGTACGGGCGTCCCGCCCGTAGCCGTACGGGCAAGATGCCCGTACCACCCCTATGAAATGTGCAGCTTGTTCACGCGCGGCTCCTAACCAAGCAAGCGTTGCATCTGTTGGGCGTGAGCGGCTTCGTCGGCGGCCTGCTCCTCCATCTTCAGCTTGAGATCGTAGATGCCGTGCTTCTCCGCGAGATTGGCCAGCTTGACGTATCCTTCGGTGTCAACGTGTTCCTCCTCGATGTCGTTTCGGAGCATTTGCTGAGGGTCGCTTGGGGGCGGGGCGAGGTCCGGAGCGAGCTTCGGCGTACCACCCAACATGACGATCGTGTTGGCCAAATACTGCGCGTGTCCCATCTCGTCCTGCACCTCGGCGAGATAGCTCGAACGCACTGAATCCCAGGCGGCGCCCTTAATGCTCGCTGCCTGGAGCATGTAGCGGAGAAATGTAGAAATCTCTCGGTTCAACGCGCGATTCAATCCGTCGATAAGCTCTTGGTCTGCCATTGCGAATTCTCCTTGTGGCCATAAAGGCCGATTCATCGTCTAGCGACTGAGTGGGACGCGAAGCTGCGAACACATGTTAGTCCCTCTTTTTTTCTTATTCAACATCCTCTGTTTTGGCTTTCTTCGATGTTCTTAGTCATGCCGCAGGGCGTCGATCGGGTTTAGGGCTGCCGCACGCCGGGCCGGCAGCAGGCCGAAAAGAAGTCCGACCCCGGCACTGAACGTGGTGGCGATGATGACGATGGCCGGAGACATCAGCGGCTCGACGCCGATGGCGTTGGCGATGGCCACCGATCCGATGACGCCCAGGATGACGCCCACCGCGCCGCCCGCCGTGGAGATGACCGCCGCCTCGATGAGAAACTGGCGGTTGATCGCCTTGGTCGATGCGCCAATCGCCATGCGGATGCCGATCTCCCGGGTACGTTCGGTGACGGCGACCAGCATGATGTTCATGATCCCCACCCCGCCGACCAGAAGGCTGACCAACGCCAGGAAGAACATGAGCAGGGTCATCTGGTTGCTGACGGTGCGGGCCTGCTCTTCCTTTTCCTTGAGGGTGGTAACTTTGAAATCGTTGCCATCGGTCTCGATCAGGCTGTGACGCTGACGGAGCAGGTCGGTGATTTGGCTGACGGCTCGCTCCACGTCGTCGTCGCTGACCGCTGAACAGAGAATCACCGTCGGCTCCTTGATGCCCATCATGTCGCGCAACATGATCGGCAGCGGGACGATGATAACGTTGTCCTCGTCGACCCCGAGGGGATTGAAGCCCTTGGGCTCCAGAACGCCCACGACCTTGAGGCTCAGTTGCCCCACGCGGATCATTTTGTTGATCGGGCTGCGGTCGCCGAACAGGGCGCGCAGGGCGGTCTGACCGATGAGGCAGACGCGACGTGGAGCAACGATGTCGAAGGGTTCAAGGTCGCGTCCTTCGGTGATCTCCCAATTCCGGATGTTGGTGTACTTCTGGGTGGCGCCGGTGATGGGAACGCTGGCGCTGTCGGTGTCGCTGACCACCTGGAGGGTCATCACCTGCACCCCGCAGGCCATCGACACCGCGTCGCATTCCTGCTCGATGGCGCGGGCGTCGGCGCGGCTGAGATTGCTGCCCGCGGCTGCGGCCACCGGGCCTCGGCTCTTTTTGGTGTCTTCGCTGATGACGAACATCATGTTTCGGCCGGCCTTGCGGATGTCGCTGATGAGTGATTCCTTGACGCCCTGAACGACGCTGACGCAAATGATGACGACCGACACGCCCATAATCATGCCGATCATGGTGAGAAAACTGCGCAGGCGATGCCGCCACAGCTCCCGCAGGCCCATCTTCAGACACTCGATCCACAGGGCGAACATGGCTCAGGCCTCCGGCATGTCCAAGGCCCGCACGTCGGGCACCTCCGGCCCGCCGCAACGCGGGGTCGGCTGGTCCGCGACGATTTGACCGTCCCGCAGAACGATGACGCG
>Ga0114931_10002609_pt1 | contig 22858 bp, 15 predicted proteins | sample 2SBtaG_FD_89579 | JGI IMG/M metagenome (GOLD analysis project Ga0114931, IMG submission 89579) | Deep subsurface microbial communities from Kolumbo volcano to uncover new lineages of life (NeLLi) - 2SBTROV14_V59a metaG | ecosystem: Environmental > Aquatic > Marine > Volcanic | place: Kolumbo... | reverse complement strand
CAGATCGTGCATGCCGCTTTATTAGCCGTCGGCGCCAAAGTAGGCACCCCGGTGCAATTTGAACCCGAGTTCAAACCGCCGACCGGCACAGAAATAGCGATCGAAGTCCACTGGCTCGATGAAGAGGGAAATTGGCAAGCCACCGACGCTCAGCAGTGGATCCTCGACATCACTACCAATAAACCAATGGCCCACCCTTGGGTCTTCGCCGGCAGCGGATTTTGGAAGGATGAAGAGTCGGGCGAAGAATACTACATGGCCGAAAGCGGCGATTTTATTTGCGTCTCAAACTTTTCGACTGCCACGCTGGACATTCCGGCCGAAAGCAGTCAAGTCAACGAAGGGCTGATGTTCGAAGCCAACACGGAAAAAATCCCAGCGGAGGGAACGCCGGTGCGTTTGGTTTTGAAGCCGCAGAAGGAATAGTAGTGAGCTGGTGTTCTCACTTTTGTAAGTACGCCAAACCTCTTGCGTCAGGGTGGCCTATAATTCTACTGTGCTAAGTCATAGGAACCACAACGACACGACGAACACCACGTCGTACTACAAAACCGGACAAACGATGTGAAACGGATGTTTTGCTGAGTAGGCATTTGCAGGAAACAACAAGCGAACCTGTTGATCGGGCAAAATCATTGAAAACCCAATAATCCTAGCTCCGTTACGTTGTGTCCGTGGTGTCGTCGTGGTTCAACCTAGCGCAGGTGTAATAGGGCCTCAGGAAAAAATCCCAACTAGCGATCCACCACATCAAAACTAAACAGCAATTCCTGATCGCGCAGATACAAACGCCCCCCGGCAATAACCGGATGGGTCCAGATTTTTCCACGATCGCTGCGTAGCTCGGTCTGCGGATCAAGCCGAAAGCGGCCGTGCTCTTGCCAGCCATCTGCCGAAGCGGCAATCAGAACCACATCGCCATCATTTTCGCTCAAGCAATAGAAACGCCCATCGGCGTAGGCAATTGCTCCTTTGCCGAGTTCATGTTTTTCTTGCCAGACTTTTTTTCCGGTATCAAAATCTTGGCAGGTCCAACCCTTCTTGTCGGAGTGACCAAAGAGGTTCTTCCCAATGCGGATCACCCCGCCATGGTGATTGACCATCAGCTTGTTGTCGTAGATCGGGGTGACGGAATGGTCGTCGTTCATCTGGACCATCATGCAACCGGCTCCATAACCGGCCGTGACGTAGACCTTGTCTTCCCAAACCACCGGGGTGGGGACCACCGCAACGCGTCCTTGCCACGGCGAAGTCCAAAGCACATCACCGTTTTCTAAGTCAATGCCTACCAAGCGGCTTACCAGAAGTTGAATTCCAATTGGCTTGCCAAGATGTTCTGTCGTCACGATCGAACTATAATGAGCAATATCGTCTAGCTCATTCGTTTGCCAAATAAGATCGCCAGAGATTTTATCGAGTGCGACGATCGCTCCTTTTTCGCCACCGGGAGTGCAGAGAATTTTTTCGCCATAGATGGCGGGCGACTCGCTATAGCCCCAAACTGGTCGCGAGCCGCCAAGGTCTTGCATCGCTTTGGACCAAACTTGAGAGCCATCCTTCGTGTTGCAACAGATAAGATTGCCTTGTCCGCCCAAGGCGAAGACCAACTCGCCGTCCACGGTCGGCGTAGAACGTGGACCGTTTCCCCAGCCGTTTTCCAAGATCGGACCGATCGAAGCAGACCAAAGTTCTTTTCCATTGGAAGCCTGCAGGCAGATGAGCTGCTCCTCTTCGTTACGTGCGCCGAGAATGTAGAGCCGGTCGCCTACGATCGCCGGTCCCGAATAGCCAAGACCACAGTCTTTGAAGAGCCACACTTGTGGAGGTCCTCCCTCAGGCCACTCCTGTAACAGCCCTGACTCGCTAGAGACATCGTCTCGATTGGGCCCCCGCCAGCCGGGCCAATTTGCTTCTTCGGCTTGTAGGGCATGCGAACTCGAAAGGAAAACAAGGCAGGTAACGATTAAGGCAGGTCTCATGATGGACTGTTTCCGTTTTCTAAGAATTATGGCTGGGCAGGGGCAATCTACAAAGGATAACGTTTCTCCTCCGAGAATGTCTATTGGATAGGCAAAAACTGGTATCTTCTTAACCGCTAACAGTAGCCGTGGTAGGCAATTGCGTCTAATTGCGGCATGAGCAGTCAAAGCGTATTGGAGATGCTGAAAGAGGCCTAGGACCTGTGCTGGCCTGGGGAAGAGACTTGTTGCCCAAAGCGGTTGCTTGTCGGAGTCGAGCGTCTTGACGACGCCCAAGGCGTTCACCGGGTCGGAGGCCGAAGAAAAGGAGAAGAAGACCCCAAAAAAGTCAGCTAACCAGTCTGCAGAGGGATAAACCCATATTCACTGGCATGACGCGTAAGCGAGGGATGCCGCGGGTACCGGCTTATCACTCGCCTGCGCGTCGGGTTACGAAGGTAAATTCCTATCTGCCGCTTGCCTAAGAACACGCCTGTTGGCAATACTTTCCGGTTGTGGTCGTGTCGTGTCAACGGCGCGTTACCGTGAGAGCGATGATGTTTTGAGCCTCATCGTTGGTAACCGTTGCCTCAAGCCCTGACGTGCTTAGGCTAGCAAACTTGTTTGCTATGAGCGGACCAGTATAGGGATCGTCTGGATCACCGATTAAAGGTGGCTTAGCAACGATGACTTGATGTTGCCCGAGTAAGGCCCCGTCGCCAGCTGTAAAAGTCGTCAAACGGCATGAGCCATCTTTTCCAGTGGATCCTCGGGCAGAAATCTTGAATTCCGAAGACCGAAAAACCACCTGAGCGTTTACCACGGGCGTTCCGTCGGGATAAGCAACTTTGACGAGCACAGGGTAGGTTGTCGGAGTTTTCTCAGAGCAACCAACCAAGCAAAGCAGAAACGACGCTACCCAATAGTTGAAATGCAAGTTTTTCATAGCCAGTTCAAAAGGCCTGCCACGTCATCGATCAGAGATTGCTTATGCCTAGGACTTCTTGCTGATCTCGAGTCGCAAGGGCTTCATACACGATCTCATCGACGCTAACCGGTATCGACTGAACACTTCCGTCGCAAAAGGCAAACAAGATCACTCCTGGGTGAAGACTTCCAAACATGCTACCCCAATAAGGAGCGTTGCCGGCATAGTCGGCGCTTTGTGCCGGGGGGACCAGTGTTCCGGCAGCACGGGTGTGATTCTGAATAAAATCGCCTTCATAGATCGAATCGTCAGGTGAATCGGCAATGGCATAAAGTTCGAATGGAACATGTTTTTCGCCAGCTAAAAAAGTATTGCTTAGGCCATCCGGAATTCTTCGGAAACTCAAGTCGGAATTTTTCGAACTGCAATTGCCAAATTCGAAGCAACTAGGTGTGACAATCACACCAAAATCGTCGGGAATACGCGACCCTGTTTTTGGATCAGGGGCCGCCAATGCTCCCCGAACATTTCTCCCAGCATTTCCAGCATAGTCTCCCGTCGACCCTTGGGTAGTATAGACGCTTACAGCAACCTCGGGCGCGAGTAGGCCATCTCCACTACCGCCACGTCGACTGGGGCAGAAATAGCCAGGGATATAAACTCTTCGAGCTTTGCGGTTGACGGGACTAGAGTACCACTCATCAAAATCCCAAAGTTGATATTCGTTACTTGCCTCCAAAAAAGGCATAATCAATGCGAACCAAGTGGCATGCTTGTCTTGCCAACGTGCAGCGGGTAATGCTTTGTTTGTGTCATGGTAATTTTGAATCGCTAAGCCAATCTGCTTAAGATTGTTAGTGCACTGCATACGCCGAGCTGCTTCGCGTGCTGCTTGAATAGCTGGCAGCAATAACGCCACTAAGACGCCAATAATTGCGATCACAACCAAGAGCTCGACAAGCGTAAAAGCGAGCCGTCCGGAAGGCCTTTTCGGATCTGTTCCACCCTGATTAAGCATCACATCGCTCCTAACTATGTGCCTCGAAACTACATGAGCGTTTTATTTGCGACGAGATCTCGCCGCCAATATTCCGTAGGCTCCAACCATCATCAGTAGATACGAAGTCGGCTCTGGCACCGAAGCAACTGCCCCTACGAGGGGGAGAACCGTGCCAAAATTGCTTTCCCAATTGGCCAAATCGGTTGCATCAAGCGTTGTGCCAAATTCGCGTTGCCAGAACAGGAAGTCGCGCCCATCGACGTCGTTATCCAGATCGAAATCACCGGCCAAACTTGCACCATTCGCTTGCAATACGACGCTGTCAGCATTCACAATCAGACTGAATAGCGAGGCACTTGGGCCGGAGAGGCTCAGACCTAAATCGCTAACACTACTCGCAGTGAGGATGGTGAACAAGTCGCCCGGAGTAGGCGAGAACCCACCAGTGAGGTCGACATCGATTAATCCTGATAGAGTCGCTGTTCCAGTCACTCCGAACGCATCAAACAACCCCAGGGCCTGGCCGCCAATGTCGATATCCAGAGTACCACTACTAGTAATGCTGCCACTGATGCCAGTAAGACCCTCGGTACCTAAAACCCCTGTGTTATTGATCGTACCGACGCCCGTAGCAAGTGTATTGATATTTACCTGCCCAGCGCCAGAGACATTGAGAGTGTTGCCATTGAGATTGAGAATTCCATTAAGATTTAGCTCGGTTCCAACCGTAGCCGAAGCGTCCGTCGTATTGTTCAGGGTCACTTGGACATTAAATTTGTGATTCCCCTGCAAAACTTCGATACCCGAGTTTCCAACATTGGCTTCCAAGGTAATGTTGGAAGTTCCAGCAAAAACCACTTGCGGCGCGTCGAGTTGAATTGCTTTGACAAGGACCGGCTGATTGATATCAACCGTTTCAGGTGAAGTGAGAACACTTCCAAAGATAGCCGTTTGATTATTTGCTTGTGGAATGCTCATGGGGTTCCAGTTGTTCACTTCGGACCAGCCCGAGGAACTGTCGGTGTTCCATATAATTGTATCTGGCCCGACTCCGTCATGGAAAACCGTAAAACCCACGGTATCGGGAGTCACCGACGAATTGTTAATGAACAGGTCTGCTTCGACAAAACCGTTGCCTGTGGTACCTGCATTCACGGTCATGGAAGCCCCTTCTGAAATATCAGCCATGAAGGTCGGAGCGAGCGTTACTTTTACAGCTGTTACATTGAGATCGCCGCCGGAGTTGATTGGCGATGGACCATTCGTGTTAACGGTTCCGTCTAGCGTGATCGAGTTGACTGCGGCGGTATTTGCATTAAAGTCACCGACATCATCTTCTGGTTGGCCAAGTGCTCTCAGATTTATGTCGCCGTTGGGTGCATTCCCATCTGCTCGAAAAGCGCGGGTATCAAAGTCGCCTAAAACGAGAGTTTCACCTGTGACGTTGATAGGCAAGACGCTACCTCCGCCCCCATTGACATCGCCGTTGGAGAGCGAATCGATGTCGACAGAGCCTTCCGAGGTGATATTGACGGCCGCACCTGAAGCGTCGTCCCTAGTCACGTCGATGATGCCCAGTGTGACGTTAGATTGAGAGTTAATTGCGACAGACATCGGACCGCCGGTCATTGATCCATCGACGAAGATGCCATTGACAATACGGCCAGCCCCGGCGGCGGACACGTTGATCGGATTCGTATTCATGTTGAGCGTAAAAGTTGGGACAGGGCCAAATCGTTCTCCCTTGTACACGTCGATCGTGCTACTCGTATCGGTGAACGTCAGCCCGCCAGCTCCGGGAAGAAACTCGAATGTGATCGAAGAACTAATGTTGGCCGAGAACGGATCTCTTAAGAAGATTGTACCGCCAGATGCAATCACTACGCTGTCAGGAATGCTGTAGATGCCATTGTTAAGCAACACGCCATCGCCAAGATGAGGGTTATTGACACCATCCCAGATTTCCGTGCCCGTAATAGTAATAACCGCATGGACAGGCTTTGCGGCGAAGGCTACGCCAAAAAGCAAAAGTACCGAGAAGCAAAACTTAGGAGCGGACATATTGAACCCCGTGTTTTTGGAGCGAGAAGAATTATTAAATCGGTAGGTGCAACAGGTGTTCATCTTTGGGCCAACCTTTCTGTTGGGAAAGATCGGCTTCTCACAAAGAGCAAGCCAAATCCTGCCACCAATAGCAGTAAAGATGTTGGTTCAGGCACCTGCGAAGCTGCTAGAGGAGGAACTCCATTAGCCTGGAGTACGATGCTGTTGGCATTGACAATTAAGTTAAACTGTGCGGCATTGGGTCCCGTCAGCGCTAAGCCAGCAGCACTAACGCTACTAGCAGATACCACTGTAAATGTGTCGCCTAAGGTTGGCACAAACCCTCCTGCCAATTCGACTGACAAGAGACCCGTGATGGAAGCGGTGCCACTGACACCAAAGGAGTCGAAAAACCCTAGCGTTGTCCCGCTGATGTCAATATCTAGGGTGCCTGTGCTAGTAAGATTTCCGCTTACGCCCGTCACACCGCTTGTGCCAAGGATCGCCGAGCTGACAACGGCTCCCATCCCTGTGGCAACCGAGTTGATGTTTACCTGACCTGCGCCAGTGACGTTGAGTGTGTTGCCATTAAGATTAAGCGTTCCATTGAGGTCGAGCTGAGCGCCGGCCGAGGCAGAAACATCGGTGTTCGAGTTCAGAATGACAGGAAGCTGGATATTATGAGTGCCCTGGAGTGCCTCCAAAGTGGCGTTCCCAGCGTTTGCTTCAAGCGTGATCCCTGTTGAAGTCCCGTCAAGGGTAACCTGCGCTGTGTCGAATCGAATTCCTTTGACCAAGACGCCCTGATTTATTACGGTCAGCTGGGGAGCAGTAATCACACTGCCGAAGATTGCTGTTTGATTGTTGGCTTGAGGCACCGCAACGGGCGACCAATTGGAATCGGTAAACCATTCGCCAGAGCTATCGACATTCCACGTAATCGTGTCTGGTCCGATCCCGTCGTGAAAGACCGTGAAGTCGAGTGTGTCTGGAGTAACCGCAGAATTGTTGATGAACAAGTCGTTGGCGACGAAGCCGTTTCCGACGGTTCCTACCGTCACAGACATGCTGGCATTTTCGGAAATGTCAGCGGTGAAAGTAGGATCTAACGTCACTTTGACTGCAGTCAAATTTAGATTGCCTAGCTGATTGGTGGGCGAGGGCGCATTGGTATTTACAAATCCATCTAACGTAATCGAGTTCACTGCCGCCGTGTTTGCGTTGAAGTCGCCGACGCTGTCTTCGGGTTGCCCGAGAGCACGAAGGAAGATGTCTCCGTTGTCGGCAGCCCCGTCTGCTCGAAAAGCCCGCGTGTCAATGTCGCCCACGACAAGGGTCTCGCCAGTGATGGAAATTGTCTGTGCACTCCCCCCGCCCCCGTTAACGTCGCCATTGGCGAGAGAATCAACATCGACCAAACCCTGCGAGAAGATACCGATCGATGCCCCTCCAGCATCGCTCCTTGTCACATCGATGGTGCCAAAGGAGACGTCGGTCAGCGAGTTGATGATGACGGTCATTGGGTCGCCGGTCATCATGTCGACGACATAAATACCGTTGATAATCCGACCGGCACCTGCCGCGGCTGTGCCGATCGGATTGTCATTCATATTTAGCGTAAAAATCTTAGCGGGTTGATTCCGTCCGCCTTTGTAGACGTCGATCGTGCTATCGGCATCAGTAAAGGTCAGGCCACCAACTCCGGGTTGAAACTCCCAGGTGATCGAGTCGCTCACGCTGACGGTATTCGGATCGTTCAAAAAGACATTGACCCCAGCATCGATAACGATGCTGTCCGGTATGGTGTAAACACCTCCGCTAAGCAAAACCCCATCGCCCGAGTGAGGGTTATTTACTCCATCCCAGACCTCATCGCTGCTAATAGTGATGACAGCACGGGCGGGCACAGCATATAAAGCCAATCCAAATATGATCGCCGAGAAGAAAATCTTGTTTGCAGTCATCTCATACCCCGAAGAAAGAAAAGGGAAACAAAAGGGCGGTCTTCAATCACCAGCTCAAACGAAAGTCTGGGAAACAACAATAAGATCCATTTTATCTGTGTCGGCCTGAGTTGGCCTGAGTCGTTGTCGGCAGCTAGGCGAGACAATTGCCAACACCCAAGCAGCCAGCTTTACCGATAAGTGCCATTCGACCATTGTAGCAGCGGATATAACCCTAACAAAGCAATATAGACACTCGTTTTGAGACGCTTAACGATGATTGCTTAACGATGATTCCTGATGATTCCGCTCGGAGTTTGATCGTGCAGTTTCCGTTGAAGCAGACGCCGCCCACAACCCAAAAAAGCGTGTCAAGAAAACAAGCTTTTACGGATTTACTTACAGTCCACATAGGTTTTGGATTCTGGGCATCTTGAGCCCCTTGCTGGAATCAGCGGTCAAGCCAATTGCAAAGTCATAAAAACTGCCAAGGACGCCAAGGAAATAACGAGCAGGAGAAGCCAATCAATATCGCTTCATCTTCCCCTTCTTCTCCTTGGTGCTCTTTGCGAACTTGGCGGTTAGAAAAAACGACTTTGCCAGCCTCCTGAAAAAGTCGGCTGGCTTTCTTGCAATCAGAAGCCGATTTGTTCTATTTACATGGACCGAGATGTCTTAAAACGAGGGTTTTTCGGATTCTTGTCTTCCGTGCCCCTCCCCTACAATTGGTGCTGACTTGCGAGGCCTTGAGGCAGATATGCATAAGGTAGTTTCCGAGTTTAAGCCCACAACCGAATTGCCACATTTGACAATAACCATCTCTTTGTAGAGTCGCCGAGCGATTTTTGCCGGCGATGGATTGAGTCTCCACACTTTCTAAGCCGAACCAATATGCCCACTAAAACCCTGCAGCGAATTTTATCTTTTGCACTCATTCTCGAGGCGATGCTGTTTATCACGACGGCTCGCCAAATGTCTTTCGCAGTCGAGTCGTTTCAGGAAAGTGATATTTACGATACCGAAGAGTCGTCAGAGCCACTCAAGAGTTCCCAGTCTGCATTGGAATCGATTGAATTGCCCGAAGGGTTTCAAGCCAGTCTGTTTGCCGCAGAACCCATGGTGCGTCAGCCAATCGGGATGACCACCGACACCAAAGGGCGAGTCTGGGTTGCAGAGAATTACACGTACTCAGAAGAACCTTTGGGGTTTGATGAAAAATTGAACGACCGTATCGTGATTTTGGAAGACACCGATCATGATGGCAAAGCGGATCGTCAGACGGTTTTTTGGGACCAAGCAAAAAAGCTGACTAGCGTTGAAATTGGCTTGGGCGGAGTTTGGGCCCTCTGCCCACCGAACTTGCTTTTTATTCCCGACAAAGATGGCGACGACCATCCTGATGGCGAGCCGGAGATTGTACTTGATGGCTGGGATGACCACGGCGTTCGACACAATATCGCCAATGGTCTGCGTTGGGGGCCCGATGGGTGGCTTTATGGTCGACATGGCATCTTGCGAACTTCCCATGTGGGTAGGCCAGGTACGCCTGAGGAAAGTCGGACTCCCATTAATTGTGGGATATGGCGATACCATCCCTTACGCAAAGTTTTCGAGGTGGTCGCCCAGGGAACAACCAATCCTTGGGGCATGGATTGGGACGAGCATGGCCAGCTTTTCTTTATCAACACCGTGATCGGGCATCTCTGGCATGTGGTGCCAGGCGCTCATTACGAACGCATGTATGGCGAAGACTTCAACCCTTTTCTTTACGGTTTGATACCACAAACGGCCGACCATTTTCACTGGGGAAGGCAGGAAACTTGGAGTGATATCCGTAAGCTTGGAGTAACACCCGATACGAAAGCAGCCGGCGGAGGGCATGCTCATAGCGGATTGCTAATTTACCAAGGAGACAACTGGCCAAACAAGTATCGAGGACACGTGTTTGCCATTAACTTTCATGGGCGACACCTGAATCAAGATATTCTCTCTCGGCAAGGGGCTGCTTACACGGCCCAGCACGGCAAAGACATTGTACAAATGGGAGATCCTTGGTTTCGAGGACTTGATCTACGCACCGGAGCAGATGGGAGTGTCTTCATTTCCGACTGGTCTGATGCTGGAGAGTGCCATGATAGCGATGGCATCCACAGAAACTCAGGACGGATCTACAAAATAGCCTACGGCAGTCCCAATGCTCCACAGCACAGAGATTTATCACTTCTCTCCAGCAGTCAGCTTGTGGGCCTCCTAGCACACCGAAACACTTGGTACGCGAGAAGGGCGAGACACGTATTGTATGATCGTTTTGCCGCTGGGCAAGACATGAAGGAAACTCGCAAGCGACTACACGAGCTCTACGAAAAAACCCCCCTTGTCACCCATCGGCTGCAAATCTTGTGGACCCTTCATGTCTTAGAAGGCGATGAAACCGTTTGGTTACGCCGCCTGCTTGATGATCCCGACGAGCACATTCGTACTTGGGCAGTACGTTTGTTGCTCGATCAGCGACACTATTCGGCTGAAGTGGGACGTCAATTGACTGAACTAGTAAAAAGAGAACCCTCGGGGCTCGTGTTGCTTTTTGCCGCCTCGGGGCTTCAGCAGATGCCATACGACGAGCGTTGGTCACTGGCAGTAGAGTTGGCTAAACGGAGCGAGTGGGCAGATGACCCAGCGTTTCCGCTGATGCTTTGGTACGGCATTGAACCCCTTGTCCCCGGACTTTCCGCTGAGCAAGTAGTTCAGCTAGTGCAATCAACAAAAATTCCTCTCTTGCGTCGCTACGTCGCTAGACGTTTGGCGACCAACTTTTCGGGCAACTCACATTCGTTCGAGATGCTTCTGCAGCAAATCGCTGAAGTGAACGACTCTCAACTACAGCGAGATTTACTGAGCGGAATAGCGACGGCTTTGAAAGGTCGTCGAAACATACCCCTGCCCAAGAATTGGGGAGCCGTATGGCAGAAAACTGCCGGCAGCCACGACAAAGTGCTTCGCCAACTGGTTCGCGAGGTGGCCATGATTTTTGGAGACCAGCGTGCGATTCAGGAGTTGCTTCAGACCGTTGAAAATAGTGAAAGCAAACTTCAAGCACGACGCGATGCTCTGACTGCATTAATCTCAAATCGCTCACCCGACTTAGCACCGTTGTTACATCGACTGATCGGAGAGATAGGTCTATCAAAAGAGGCGGTACGCGGTCTCGCAGTTGTTGGAAATGATCAAACAGCCGCTATACTTCTCACACACTATCAGAGCATGGATCGCGAAACGAAGCAGCAGACGATTAGCACTCTTGCCTCGCGCCCGGCCTTTGCCGAAGCACTACTGGCTGCTGCAGAGCATCAACAAATCCCGACAGCAGACTTCGGGGCATTTGTCCTTCGTCAGATGTGGAGCTTCGAAGAGCCCCTGATTCAGGAGAAGATAAGTCAATTGTGGCCGAAGTTTCTCCCAACTTCGGAAGAAAAGTAGGTACGCATACGCCATTACACTGATCTTCTTTCCAAGGAGAGCCTCCGTGTTGCTGACCGTACGATGGGGAGGCAAGTTTTTGAACGTAATTGTGCTTCCTGCCATCAGCTATTTGGCGCAGGTGGCAAAGTTGGGCCTGATCTCACAGGAGCGCAGCGAGATAACCTCTACTTCCTTTTGCACAACGTTGTTGATCCTAGCGCCCAAGTCGCGGAAAACTACAGAATGTCTATTATCGTTCTCGACTCAGGACGAGTCGTAAATGGCGTTGTTTTACGTAGTAATGATCACACCTTAGACGTACAAACTGCAACCGAGCTGTTGCTGGTTGATCGAGAGGAGATCGAAGAGATAAGGCCATCAGAACTATCGATCATGCCCGAGCAGATACTTAGCACTCTCAACGACGTGCAAATTCGCAACTTAATTGCTTACCTGCAATCTCCCCAACAGGTTCCCTTACCAGGAGCCGTCGCACGCTGACGTGTAGATGATGATGAAATAGGTTCTCTCCCTGATTTTACTGTTTAACCAGCGGGGCCAGTAGCCGCAACCAAAAAAATTTAACGGTCGAGCAGCACGAGCAATCGTTTTCGCTGCGGAATTCACTTGCCAGGGAATAATGTCGATGAGTTGGAAACGTTTGGCACCGATGGTGATCGCACTTACTGTGGCTTCGTGGCAAGCGTGTGCAGACGATGCGACAGACGGAGCCCATCAGAAAGAGACGCTTCACAAGATTTCCGCGGCAAACGCCGCATCCCTTCAAGGGGCTATCGATGCCAATCCAGGGAGGATGATCTTCGTACCTCAAGGCGAGTACCGACTCGACCAACCTCTTCGGATAACAACCGACGGTACAGGACTTTACGGCTACGGGGTTATCATCCAGCAAAACGCTTCGGTCCCGATTCTTCTCATTAGTGGAGCGAACGATGTTCGGATACGCTCGTTAACATTTCGACGAAGCAATTGTCGTGAGATGGACCGGGCCAACGGGGTTGTTGTAGAACAGGCCAAGAATGTTGTGCTCGATCACATACGTGTTCGCGACCATAAGGTGCAGGGGCATGCGATTGCGATACGAGGGTGTTCCAATTGCGCGATACGAGATTCTGAGGTGATCAACTATAAGCAGATTGCCATCGATGATCGGACAGGCAATGCGATGCAAGGGTATGCCTTCCGTTGCATCGATGGCACAGGTATTTACGTTTCAAACTCCACGGGAACGGTCATCAGCGGAAACCGGATTATCGAACAGGACCTTCTTCCCAGCAAGGCGATTCAGGAAAAGTACGAGCTGGGGAGGCTAGTTCCCGGTCGACATCCAACTGTCGTCGGCGAACTAGGCAAACGCGCTGTGAGAAATGGCAACTACGTCGACTTATGGCACCAAGGGGCCGCAATATTTGTCGGCAATCCAAGAGCAAGTCGCCAAACTTTGATTACAGATAACTACATTGAAAACGCTGCGCAGGGTATCGACATGCACAGCGACAACGCAATCTGCTCAGGCAATACTATACATAATGCGTCAATCGGCATTAAGGCAACTCATGGTAGCCGAAACTTAATTCTGAACTCTAACTTACTTGCCAAAATTGATCGTTGGGGCATCGTTCTTAGCCCTGGCGCAGGATCTTCGCATAGTGTGCCAGCGCATGGCACACAACTATCGAAGCCTGCGAATGTCGACGGGGGAACGGTCATCTCCAACAACATCATTACTGAATTTGGCGAAGGATACGAGTACTGGCACCTGGGCGGTGCATATGACGATCGTGGATCGAGTTATGGCATTGCCTTTCTCGCTGCCCAACTATCTTCGAACCCACCGCTCCGCGACATCTTGGTGACTGGCAATGTCGTTTACGATACCACCGCTGATGAAATTTCTAGCGCCAGTGGAGACCCACCGCCAAGGCCGAAGTACCGTTTTGCCGTGGCCATAGAGCATGAGCAGGGAAAGCCAGATCCTGTCGGTATGCACTTTGGCAACAATGTGTTTCACCCTGGTACCGAGGGAATTAGCAATGTAGAACTTCCGCCATAAGTCCACCAGATGACTTTTATAGGAAGTGTGGCTTACTGAGGGTTCCTGAAAGTTGGACAGCCTAAGGATGATCTTACGACCGAGAACAGAATTGTTGGGCCTTCTGAGCCCTATGCGACTTTGGCGAGGCTGGTACGCAGTGATGGGCTGCATGGTGTTGTTGTCGCAGGTGGTCTGCCTTGGGGCTCCGACATTGCCCGCTATCTATTCGTATCTTCCTCAGACGGGTAATGAATTGCGGCAGGGTTTTGCCAATCCTCCTCGTGAGGCAGCACCGTGGGTTTATTGGTTTTGGTGGGACGGTGTGCTTTCCGAGGATGAGATCGAACGCGAGCTAAACGAAATAGCCAACGCAGGGTTCGGCGGAGCAGAAATTCGCTGCGTCACCTTTCATGGTTGGGGTGGAGATCCCTTGTTACACATGGATCGGGAAAGCCTTGATCGAATTGGGCAACGTCGCGTGGAATACCTCTCCGACGATTTTGTTGAGATACTCAAATTTACTTGTACAACGGCTCACAAACTTGGCTTGCGATTAGGCATCGGTGTGGGGCAAGGCTGGCCGCCGGGAGGACCGTGGATACCGGATCAATATCGTACTAAGCTGCTGCATGCGACCTCCAATATTATCGAAGGACCAACGGAGTTTTCGGTCCCTTCAACGTTTGAAAACCGGAATCTTCTGGCATGGAAATTAGACGCATCTGCAGAAAAACGGGTGTTGCCAAATTCTTTCATTGACTTGGCAAGTCAAGCAACCTTTCGACGCGATGCTGACGGTACCGACAGTTGGAAGGTGCCACCTGGCAAGTGGCTGATTGGCGACTTTCGCATCCTGCCGGGCGGTATCTGCGACAAAGGTGAAGGCCCGGAAGTCGATCCAGCTTCTCGTGAAGCTGTGCTGTTTCATTTACAACACTTATTTGGACGGCTCGATCCTCATCTCAAAAGCTTTTATGGCACGACTATAGTCGATGTTGCTAGTGATAGCTGGGAATACTATCGCGGCGATAACCGGTTCTGGAGCCTTGAAGTGCTGGCAGAATTTCCGCGTATCGCAGGTTACGATCTGACAAAGAAATTCTATACCCTGCTAGATTTTGGTCCTGATCTCGACTCGACGATTCAGGACCTCGAAAAGGTCGAACGGAAACTCGTACATGAGAATTTCTTCGCCACGGCCGCAAGCTTCCTCCATGACCGAGGTCTCCGACACCGCGCTCAAGTGTATGGCCGAGGTCTGGCAAGAGACTTCCTGGAAGCCTATGCAAGAGCCGACATACCAGAGATTGAGCAAGGGATTAATCTCCCCGAAGCGGTTTGGGCAAGCCATACCATGGGACACACTCTCACTTCCGCTGAAGCATTCACGTTCCTAGATCGTCGGCACGATCCAGTGCGTTGGCACAACGGTCCTGGTGAGGCGACGCCTGCCCTTTTGCGGTTCAATAGCAATTATCATTTTTCCGAAGGGATTAACCGTCTGTACGCGCACAGCTTTTCCTACTCGCCGCCCCAACTACCTCTGCCCGGCTGGAAAATGTATGCCGACATCCATCTCAACCGAAATGTCCCCTGGTGGCCACAGATCAATCATCTCACGAAGTGGATTGGGCGAAATCAATGGGTTTTGCAATCGGGGTCACCTGTCGCCGAGGTGCTCGTCTATCCACTGAAATCTGAATCCCTGGAGGAACCTTATCGCCAACAGGGCAATAGTCAGCCAACGTCGGCCAGTAATGGCATTGATGGAGCCAACCGATATACTCTGCCAATCATTCGAACTCGAATCGAGAGCGGGGAATACCAGTTCAGCAATCTCTGCCTGCTTAACGATGTGACCGATCGACAAGAAGCTTTGGATCTACTGACGATTGCAGATCATGCACAGCATTTGATTTGTTGCAATAAACTGCCCCAAGACTGGTCGGTATTGCAGAGCGAAGGGGCCGAAGAACTCCGGAAACAAGTTGCAGCCCTTGAGTCGCGTGGGTTAGTTGTCGATGTCAGTCATAAAAACTGGTTTGATTCACTAACACGTCAACAGAGTGTTCGCTGGAAGCCTGAGCAGCACGAACTGACCTATCAACACCGACGATTGCACGACCTGGACCTTTTCTTTGTCGCTAACTTCGGCCAAACATTTTCAGGGTTAGTTTCTTTCCCGTTCACAAGTAAAAGTGTAGAGATTTGGGATGCCGATACTGGAGAAATACGGCAAGCAGCGGTGGGGTATGAGCAAGATGGGCGCAGCTATGTCAAGCTGACCTTGAATCACGCTGAGTCAACAATCATCTCTTTTTCGCCAGGCATCTGGCCAACCCATGTTGCGAGGGCATCCTTAGGGCAGTTTCGATTTGAAGAGGACAAGACGCTAGTCGGTCGATTTTTCGAAAAGGGGCCATGCGAAGTGACTCTTAACAACGGATCGAAACAGAACTTTTTGGTTGCCATCCCAGCAGCAGTCGAATTCGAAAAGGCTTGGACGCTGCGAGCACCCGAGCAGTTAGCGATCAGCAATTCTGTCGCAGGAGAAATATCTCTGCCGCGACTTGTGTCTTGGCGTCAAATTCCTGAACTGCACGATTTCGCTGGAGCGGTATCTTACGAAACAGAATTCGAGCTAACTCCAGATCAGATCAAGCCAAATCTACTTTGGGAGTTATGCCTGGGCGACGTTTTCGAAGTGGCCGAACTCACCATCAATTCGCAGAAAGTTGGGGTAAGTTGGTCGCCGCCCTTTCGGCTAGATGTCACCCAGTTTCTAAAGACTGGAACCAATATTTTACAAGTCAAAGTTGCTAATCTATTAAAGAACCATACGACCAAAGACCTTTCCTACCAACGACCCTCTGGATTGCTCGGCCCCGTATTGCTTAGGCCATCGCGCCGTGTGGTGTTGCATTTACCAACCAAGGAAGCATGTACTAAATAACCAAAAACCCACTGGGGCAGCAGGTTAATTGACGAAGCCCTTTTTCTCGTTGAAGTTATCAGTAAAGGCGAGCCATGCCAGCGTTAGACAGTGCGTTCTACTACTTACCAGTTAGTTCAGTCCAGGTTGGCTGGGGCACTTACTTGGCTGGAGTAGGGCGAACGACCGTGCCTCCCAATAAGCCTTATCCGGCTGAAGAGCATCCCCCTCTCTACATGTTCAATCAGAGAGCTGGGCGAACACTTCCTGAATTTCAAATTGTACTCATCTCCGATGGCAAGGGAATCTTTGAGTCGGAAGAAGCCGGCGCCATCGAATTCGACTCTCCTGCCGTCATGTTTCTATTTCCCGACGTCTGGCATCGCTATCGTCCAGACCCTAGAGTTGGCTGGACCGAGAACTGGATCAGTTTTAATGGCGAGTTGATACATCGGTTTATGGATAGTCAACAAGTGTCTCCGAAAAATCCGGTCATAAGCATTTCCGAAGAAGCGGTGCAAAGCCTCGTGCAGCAGTACGACGACATTCTGATGCGAATTCACGAGAATCCAACAGAAAATTCACTGCTTTATTCATTCCACATGATGGGATTAATTTCCGTTGCGATCGAAGCAACCCATCCCCTTTCCTCTGAAGTCGAGTCAGAGAGCCAAGCGAGTAAAATTCGCTCAGAAGACCCGGTAGTAATCCGTGCGATGGAAATCATCTGGACCCATAGCAATCGTCCCTTGTCGATCACTGAAATAGCAAAACGACTGCCCGTCACACGCAGAACTCTTGATCGACGATTTGTAGAATCGACCGGACACACGGTACTGGAAGAGATTAATCGTTGCCGCCTTGCGCGAGCGAAGCGATTGCTGCGTGAGACCAAGCTGCCAATTAAAGCATTAGCACACCTGTCGGGTTTTGCTAGCCAGGAGCGACTACGCGTTTCTTTTCTTGAAAGCGAAGGTCTTTCACCTAGTGAGTTCCGCGCGAGATGTGTGGAACATACTCGCTGACAACTAAGGCAAGACATAGAATGACGGTTACACTTCAGCCATCTGAAGTAAGACTTGCCACGAAACACTAGCGAAAAGGGGAAATGGGAAAGAGGAAAGGCGTCCTTTGCCCAAACCTATCTTACGCCCCCCCTTTCGGCATTCGTCTTTCCCCTTTTGCTCCCGATTTTTCGTGAACTCAAATTTACTGCAGACGGCTGAATTGTTACGAATGACGAAATACCAAATGGCGAAGGAATTCCGAAGTACGAAATCCCAAAGAATGCAGCGGTCTGCGCAGAAAAGTAGTTGATCCACATTTTGGTGATCTTTCCTCATTGGGTATTTCGTCATTCGTCATTTCCCGAAGGCGTTTCTTGGGACACCTATAATCTCGATCTAATAATCTCGATCTAAGCGTTCCGAGCACAAGGCTCGATTCTGAGCTGATGCATATGCTTTGAAATTAGTAGCAGTGTCTCATAACAAGGGTTGATATTCATTGTGAAACAATGCTAGACACATAAACTGAAGGGATAGCGGAGGGTGTGCCCCTAGGCGTTCTCTGGAAGATAAGAAACCAATTCTTGTTTGCTCGTCTCTGTTTTACAAACGCATTTTGTTTGCTCGTCTCTGTTTTACAAACGCATTTTTGGGAGGTCAGTCTGATGAAAGTGAATCGTAACGGTTTGCAAATGCTACTTGCAGTATTACTACTTGGTTTTGCTACTTCAGCATCGGCAGCGCTAGTTACCATAAGTTCCGACGAAATTTGGGACGGTGTCGCAAATCCACATGCTGCTGATGGGGTGACCCTAGCGGCTGGCGTCTACACGATTCCTGATGGGATGACGATTAACAGCGGGACCACGCTGTTCTTGAACGCTTCGCGATTTGAACAAGGTGCTACTCCTACTGGTTCGGTCACATTCGATTTTACAGGCGCTGGTGATTTAACATTTGCTGATGCGACAAGTACCATCGACATCCACAATGGAGATCGCTTCGGACCCACCACCACGTTTACTCTCAATATGCAAGGTAACGATATCCTCGGCAACGGCCAGCTCATCAATGGTGCTGTCGTTGCTGGCGAGACTGGCAAGGCCATGTTCGTCGACATCAACTCCTCAGCGAATGTCTCGTTAGGAAAAATCGATACCTCGAAGAAGGATGCGAGCTTGGCGCATATTGATATTTCCGCTGAAGGTTCTGTCAACGTTGGCTCTCTTTCCACATTCGATAACAACGCTGGTGGGGCCAGTGCTGGGTTTGTCATCATCAAGGGACAGTCTATTACCTTGGGCGATATAGATACGACGGCAGGTCGCACGGATGGAAACGCGGACAATGGAAACATATTTCTTACCGCTCTAAATCCACCGACTTTTGACCCCAGTAATGCGGTGGGCAATGACGCGCTAGTCAACATAATTACGCTCAACGGTACTATCAACTCCAATGGCCCCGCCACATCGGGGCCCAACGTGGGCGGCGATCTCACCATGACGGCCGTCAAGGTTCTGCTGGATACAGGCTTCTCACTCGATTTGGGCGAGAACGCAACTTCCTCTATTGACGCCGGCATTGTGGGTGGCGGCTTTAGCGCAGGCGACCTTTTCATGGATGTCGCGGGAAGTGGTCTCTCGGCCAATCACACGGTCGAGCACTTTGTCGTGCCAGAACCTAGCACTCTCATGCTAGTAATTTGTAGCGGGCTCATACTCGTAGGACGCCGCAAATACTAGATAGCATTGCCGGCCATTGAGAAATAAAAGGCATTGCGGCCAGATGCAGTTTGCCACAAGCCGCTTGCTCCATGGATTAGGGGCAGGCGGCTGTTTGATTTCGATTGCCGTAACTTGATTAGGAACACATGCTGCACGACTTGGGTTCGACCCGAATCTACTTGAGTCAACAGATTCTCGCTTTTTTTTCTGCATTTGAACTTTCTATTGAATGGAACACATGCCTGCTTTGACGGATGACTCGATGCCCCAACGTGGGACTATGGATGGCAAAAAACAACCTATCGGAATGATCGGTCTCGGTTTGCTCGGTACGGCTCTATGTGAACGACTTCTAGGGGCTGGTTTTCCTGTCTACGTCTTCAATCGCACAAGGGAAAAAGCCAAGCCTTTGATTTCGATTGGGGCTCGGTGGTCTGACAATCCTCTCATGAATTGTGATCGTGTGGTAATTAGCCTCTATACCACCGAGATTGTCGAACAAGTCCTCGATCACTTGGCAGTTGGGCTTCGTTCAGGCCAAATCTTGATTGATACCACGACAGGCGACCCGGATCAAACGATGGCGTTGGGTGAACGGTTAGCAAACTTAGAGGTTAAATATTTGGAGTCGCCGATTGCTGCCTCAAGCGAACAAACTCGCCAAGGTCAGGCTGTGGCACTTGTTGCGGGACCAAAGCCGGCATTTGCCCAATGCAAAGATCTATTCAATTGCCTGACAGAAAAAAGTTTCTTCATTGGCTCTTCTTGGGGCAACGCGGCAAAGATCAAACTAGTTAACAATCTCGTGCTTGGACTAAACCGATTAGCACTTGCCGAGGGGTTGGTGTTTTCGGAAGCGATCGGTATACCTAAAGCGAAAACGCTTGAAGTGATGAAAATGAGTAATGCCTACTCGGTCGTCATGGATGTCAAAGGTCAAAAAATGGTCGACGAGGATTTTTCGACCCAAGGCAAGCTTTCTCAGCACAGCAAAGATGTCCGCATGATGTTCAAAGAAGCAACTCAAGCAGGAATATCTTTGCCCCTCTCGAACCTACATCTTCAGCTGCTAGCTCAGGCAGAGTCACTAGGACTAGGCGAGTTGGACAACAGCGCGATTATCTGCTCCATCAAGCAGAAATCGCAAACTATGCCTCGTTTCGAGACGAATGCCCCGGTCGTCAGTGGCTAGAATCTTCGTTTCTGAGTTTCGTGAATTTGCGAGGAACCTGTTTTCGTTGCCGTAGAAATAGGCACGCCCATAGGCTGGAAGAGGAAATTGTCTTAAAACAAGGAGCACCCAAGTCCCACTCGGCTCACTCGATTGTGCAAAATAGAGTTTCGGTGAGACTTGTTTGAGTGAAAGTGGAAAGGAAATTTCTGGATGAACTGGAAGAAAAAACCTTGGTCTGGTGTCTATGCGGCGCTTCTCTGCCCGTTTCATGAGAATTTCTCTATCGACGAGCAGGGATTGTGCGATTACGTCCAAGGAGTGGCGAGTGTCGATGGGATTGAAGGGCTGGTATGCAATGGCCACACGGGCGAGATCATGTCGTTACAGCCGAAAGAACGGTGCCATGTCACGTACCTAACTGTGCAAGCGGTAAAAGAAGTTGCACGAAATGTGAAAGTTGTGTCCGGCATTTCAGCCGAAGGAAGTTTGGAAGCGGTAGACCACGCGATAGATGCTCGAGAAGCCGGCGCGGATGCGGTATTGCTCATGCCGCCTCACCATTGGTTGCGCTTTGGTCGTAGCTTTTCTACTGCAGTCGGATTTGTTCAGGATGTCGCGGATCAATCAGACGTCGATATCGTACTACATCAATACCCTGCTTGGACCAAGGCTGCCTACTCGTTGGATGAGATGATTGAAATTGCCAAACATCCACGTGTCGTGATGATCAAGATGGGCACACGAGAGATGTCTCGTTGGCTCTATGATTACGAAAAGATTAAGCAGGCGGTTCCAGACATTTCTATCGTTACCTGCCATGATGAATTTCTACTGCCAACACTGCTTGAAGCAGCTGACGGAGCATTAGTCGGCTTTGCGGGATTTGCTCCTCGACTAATGGTCGATTTGGTACATGCCGCATTGGATGGTGATCTGGCGCGGGCAAAGAGAGCTCAAAAACTCGTCGCACCATTGGCACGAATCATTTATGATTTTGGCGAGCCTGGTTGCGATGCACACCAACGAATGAAAGTCGCGCGCTGGCTTTTGAACGCATTTCCCAGTCCGCATGTGCGTAGGCCCCTGCGACCTTTGTCTGAAGAGTATGTCAATCGCATTCGTGAGAGGCTGTCTGAAATCGACTTTTCGCTCTCTGAAATGGATTCCCATTTTGGCAATCTGACTCGGTTTCACCCTCCTCAAGAGCCTACTGAATCGCTTGAGAGAACAAAGCGAACCCCAAATAACGATACCGAAAGACTGCGTCGACAGTCCATTTAGCAAAGACCATTTAACAGCGGGCATCTGCTAGTATTGTGCTAAGGAGTTGCTTTCACATCAGGCGAAGTCACTACATACTCTGAACTCACGACCAAGCCACGCTGATCGGTGAGATTGAAAAAGTAAGCTGTGGTCCTCGGCGGCAGCTTCGCGTTCACCTTTCCCTGCTTAACTTGTGCGGGAAACTTTTGCCATTGTCGATCATGCCATGCCCCTTCATCGCTAGTCGCCAGGAGTTCAGCGGAGACTACTTGTTGGCGCCCAGAGTCTTCATACCTGACCCAAGCCATTTTTTTCTGATGGCTCGGACGGCCGACCGTGACCATAGGATCGGCAAGGCCAACTTTCGATTTTGCGAAAGCATAGATTTCTGGCGGCTCCCAGCCTGAACCGTGCCCATGGTCCATTTCGAGTTGGATCAACAACTGGGAATGGCCTCCAAGTGCTTGAGCCGACTTCTGAAAGATCGGCAGATGGTAGTGAGGGTCATTGGTGCCATTTACCCATAACATGGGAAGTTTTGCACGGGGAAGATAAGACGATGGATCCCAATACCGCGTCCAACGCTTTGCTCCGTAATCGTTGATCGCCTGCGTCCAAGTTGATCCTTGCGACAAAAATCCACATCCGTAAACGGAAATAGCAAACTTGAAACGGGAATCAACTCCGACAGCAATACATGTCTTGTACCCGCCCCAGGATATTCCCGTTATTCCAATGTTGTCCGCATCTACGCCATCAAGAGTACGCAGAAAAGAGTTAGCGCGAATCACAGCTGCGATTGCATGATAGTTCCAATGTTCTTTGAGTGGCTTGTCGCGAAGGTCGAAGGAATATCGTTGCGGGCCTACCCAAGCGTGATGATGGGCATCGGGGCTTTCTTGGATTGATTCAGGTACCGAGCCATTCGTATCCATCGCAATCGCCGCAAAGCCGTGATGATTCCATAGCTGCACCCACTCAGCAAACGCAGTACCTCCTCCTCCGTGAACACAAACTATTCCAGGAACCGGATGCTGCAAATCGGCACCGGGAGGTAGACTATAATAAGCGAAGACCCGAGTCGTTTTGCCACGATAGGGTTCGCCCTCAAGAAAAATACTTTTGAGCGATTTGGCACCATAGTCGGGCGCTTCGTAAACTTGAGGCGCTTGCGACAAAGATTCCATATCCCATAGCTTGTTTACTGTGTCCTCAGAAGCACCAAGTTTGGCGATCACGCAGCTAAGAAATAGAGTAATAAGCCAAACTCTGACAGATGACCTAGCCATGCTAATGTGAAATCCTCTGGTGTCGTGCTACCTAATGAGTGCAAATTCTTCTAGCGTATGCCGATGTGCTTTTTATTGT
>Ga0114931_10002608_pt1 | contig 22860 bp, 20 predicted proteins | sample 2SBtaG_FD_89579 | JGI IMG/M metagenome (GOLD analysis project Ga0114931, IMG submission 89579) | Deep subsurface microbial communities from Kolumbo volcano to uncover new lineages of life (NeLLi) - 2SBTROV14_V59a metaG | ecosystem: Environmental > Aquatic > Marine > Volcanic | place: Kolumbo... | reverse complement strand
TCTCCAGTTTCTTCAAGCGTTGATTCAGCTTCTCGATGTGGATGGCCTGCATTTCACAGATTTCAATCAGCTTTTGCACCCCTGCGCCGATGGGCAATTTGTCCCGCCCATGGTCATAGTCCGGCGACCTTCCCGGCAGATTTGGAAAGTGCCCGTTTGTCTTCCAATACGCAGCGTATTGGTCCGGGTCCGTCTGGTCGAAGTTTGCTTGCCGGGCAATGAAATCCTTTGCGGGTTTATGACTCGGGGGTTTGATGACTGCCCCCTCTTCATCCAGTTTAGGGGCGCTGTAGCGGTCCCACTCCTTCGGGTTCACAACACCCTCGTTCTCCTGCGCGAATCCGTAGCAGGTGAGAAGCACGTTATCATCATAGACGGCGCCGAAATTAATTGTATTATTGCCCTTGTCCCTGCCTGTTGCGCTGGAATGATAAATCCCACCGCCTATCTTCAACCGTGCTCCCAGTGCCCCGGAAAGCATTGTCTGAAACAAAATTGCGCCATTTTCCGACCCTATGGTATCTGATAATGCGGTGCCGAAAATATTCGCGTAATTAACACCGGCCCCTGCGCTGTCTTTTCCGGTTATTTTTATTTGTGAAATAGTCGCCCCTGAGCCATGAATATCATCGCGCGCTACAGAAAGAACAGGCGTTCCTCCCGTGCGCCTAAACTGGCTGCTTCCTGCATTCATCACAAGAATATCAATGCCACCAATTGTAAATGTAACTTGATCATTTGTACTGTTATCAATAAATGTATTCCCATCAGTATCAAGAATAATGTTGTTCCCATTGACGTCTATCCCGTTGCTGGCAGGAGAAAAGACGACCCAATCTGTGCCGTCGTGAATAAGCAAAATACTTTCATCCTCGATCCAGCAGCGCCAGCCCACGTGCGGATTATAAAAATTCCAGACGCCATCCTGATAAGCAGCGATGTTTTTGTCCTGTGATGCCCAGGCTCCGGTGTCGGATGAACCAACAATATAGCGGTCGCCATCGGCAGGCGCACCCGGCGGTGCGGTGAGATCCCGGTCCTTGACGGTAAGCTGCACGATGACGTCGAGTGCCTGCAAGCCTTCATTCACCGTCACATGCTTTTGTGCTTGCGCCGCTTCCAGCAAGGTGAGTTGTAAATTCGTGCTGTTGGCCATTGTTAAATCATCCTTTTGGTGGTGGTATTTGAATTCACTGTACTTCCATGTCAGCCCGCGACTTGTTCGCCTGGTCCATGGAGTGCTTGATGAATTCCGCAGTCAAACGGTCAGGGTTTTTTCCCGGTAAGCGCCGCGTCCATAAATCGCGCCAAGCTGGTAGACGCGCACCGTGAGCGGGGACTTGGGGCTTGTTCCCCAATCGGTCTGTTGCTGCACCGCTGTATAGGTGACGTTTGGAGTTATGGTGGTGAGCGTCCTGACAGCCGCCGCACCATTCATGATATCGACGTCATAGGATTCAAAATCTTCGCCGAGCGGCACGTCCACCCCTCCCCAGTCATCACCGCCGATGCGTGTACGGCGGATCCAGCTTAGATCTAGATCGCTGTTGCTTTGCCGCACGCCTTTAATGTGAACCGGGCTTAAGGGGCGCAATCCCACCGAAGAAAAACTTAAGGACTGCGTGACGAAGGCGCTGTCGGAAAGCGGCAGGCCGCGCGGGCCGTAACGCCAGTTAAAGGTCAGCCCCCGTTCATTCGCGTTGAGATCCAGTTGAATGAGCGCCGGGGTGATCAGAACAAACGGCGCCCCAGCCAGAACGGGATCGCGCATGGCGCTTTGCGTCCCCGCCTGTCCGCGCAGCATGGTGCTGATCTGATAGATCCCTCCTGAGATGAGAGTCGCATCCCGGAACTGGAATACTTCCCACGCCCCATCAGCATTTTGAATGGCCGCGATATTGGCGCCGTTGAGAAGAGACAGATCGTCCGTGCTTTGCAGAGCGCCGCCGACCACGTCGACCTGTATGAAATTCCCCCGATCCCAACGCGATGTCGGGCCGGAGGAAAAGTCCCACAGCGTCACGCCCATAATCGCGGGCGCAGTGATTTCCGTATTCAGCACAAAACCGCTCGTGGCCGGGCTTTGATAAATATCGATTGCCCCCGGCCAGGGCGCGGCAAAACCCGCAACATGCGGCGCGTTGACGTCTTCAGTGCCACTCAGCAACGGCAGATCAAGAAACGCAACATTGGGCGGGCCGAATACGGACACCGGCGGCAGCGTCGTCACGCGCGGTGCGCCGGGGACAATGGCGTAGATACTGGGATCTGTCGCCACCGCTTTCAGATGACGCGCGCCGGACTCATTGATGTCCGTCAATCGCACTTCGTGCGCCCGGCCATTGAGGTTAAGCGTCACGCTGTCGCCAGGATCAAGCGCCAGCTCAGAAGGGGCGAGCGCGAATGACAGGCTTTCGCGCATGATCCAGGAATCCATCAGCCAGATATCGATGAGAGATTGCGCGCGCGCCTGATCCATGACCACGGCAAGCTCGGCTGTTTTCACCCGCCCCGATTCCACGGTCAGGCGGCGGCTTTCCGCTGTGGATTGCCGGTATTCACCATCCGCATTGATAAACTGAACCTTGGCGGCAACGGGCAACTCCGTTTCCTGCGCACGCACAAGAGTGTACGCATCGCCTGAAGCTTTGCCGGAAACGGCAAAACTGGAATCGGCAAGAGTTTTTAGCGCAGCCCCGCCCCGAGAGATGAATTTAATCACCCCGTCGCTTTCAACGGCGTCAAACTGAAACGCCAGCATCAGCGTTTCCAGCGCCGCGCGGGGGCTCATGATCCGGTCGATGGCAAACCCTGTCACCAAACCCTCAACACGGGAAACGTCAATTTCGCTGAGGCCCACGCTGTTGCTCAGATCCCTGATGAGATCTGGCAAAGGTACCTGCCCCACGCGTCCGGTCAACCAATGCCCCAACTGCCAGTTGGCCCCATCGGACCAGAAATCAAGGCGCGCGGGAAAATCGGGAAAGGGGCGCGCATCCCATGTCCAAACATGAAGTGACGCCATGTCGATCATCGGCGCGGTATAAATGGAAGACGTAGGATTGTTGCCGGAACTGGCCGACCAGTACTCATACACCGCTTCCAGAAAACGGCGCTGAATCAGATCATCCCGCAATCCGCTGGAAAAATACGGCGTCTGACTCTCCGACGACTTGGGATCGGTAAAGACATTGGGCTGATTGGACCCCTTGTCGATGGCCGGACAGCCGGTTTCAGTGAACCAGACGGGCTTTGACTGCGGAACCCAGTCGGTCGCGGTGGAGGATTCCACACCACCCGGCCTGTTATAATGCTGGTTCAGCCACCAGTTTTTTATGTCCTTGTTCTTGAACACCCAGGGCTTTGAATATGTCGGGTCGGTGATGTTCGTGCGCACCTGACTCAAACGGTCATTGGTATTCTTGTACACCCAGTCATAGCCCTCGCCTCCCTCGATATTGCTTTTCAGATAATTCACATCGTGAATAGACTGAAATCCTGCCTGAAGGTCGAGATGGGACGCACCGTCGCGCCAGTCGGACAGAGGCATGTAATTATCTATGCCGATGAAATCCACATGTGAATCCGCCCACAGAGAATCGAGATGAAAATACACATCCCCCGTCCCGTCCGCAGGCTGATACCCAAAATATTCCGACCAGTCCGCCGCGTAAGAGATTTTTGCGTTGGGCAGAATGCCACTCACATCGGCGGTCAGCGTGATGAACTGGCTGACTGTGGGGAATGCATTGCCCGCATCGCGCAACGTGCTGAGCCCGCGCAACTCACTGCCGATAATGAAGGCGTCAACGCCCCCTGCCGCCGCACACAGATGCGCATAATGCAGCACCATGCGCCGCCAGCCCCAGTCCACCGGCCCGGTATAACTAACGCTTGTGCCGACAACAGAGAAATTAGCCGGGGCCGCCGTGCCGAAGAAACTTTGAATCTGGCTGGTGACCGCGGCGCTTTTATCCGGACTGCCCGCCACGCCGGGCGCCGGATCGCTGGTGATGCGCCCGCGCCAGGGATAAACGGCCTGGGTGCCCGTTGGCGCATAGGGATCAGGCAAAGTATTTCCCGCCGGAATATCCATCATCGCAAAGGGATAAAACGTCACTTTAACGCCGCGCGCTTTGATATCCTGAATGGCTTCCACCACAGCCTGATCCGACGGCGTGCCGCCAAAAGCCGGGCCGCCGTTTACCTGACTGACAAGATGGGCGTTGGCGCGCGCCACGCCATCCACACTCCAGCTCACAGGCGTGGTGTTTTTGGACACAAGCTCAACACCGGGCTTGAATGTGGTTTTGTTGCAACGAAGATCATCGCCGAACCACGCCACAACCAGGGCCACGGTTTTACAATTGGGTAGCAAGTCTTCAAGCATGTCCATAGAGACGGTGAAATCCGGCGCGCCCATATTGTTATTGATATTTTCCGGTACCGTCACCCCCTTGCCAAAATCTTTCAGAACTTTACTGGTGGCGTAAACAAACTCGCCCGAGGCCGGAATCATATCCACGGCCGTGATCACGTTCTCAAGACTATATCCGTTCACTGACGGTATTGACCGGAACACTTCAAAATTAAGTTGGGGAACGCGATTGCCGAACTTCTCAAGCGGTAGGTCCTCGAACACCACATAGGCCAGCCCCCGGTAAGCCGGCGCGTTGCCGTTGCCCTCCGCCGCTTCAATCGCACTGTCGGGTGTTTGCGTTTCTGTGCCTTTGTACACACGCACCGTGAAATCGGCGAGATTAAGCGGCTTGCCGTCCGCCCACACACGCCCAATACGGTCAATTATCCCTTCCGCCAAACCCACGGCAAAACTCACAGAATAGGAATATTCCGTGACCGTAACATCGCCGCCTCCCCCGCCAAGCCCTTTGCCGCCCGTTGATTGCTTGGTGGTTGTGACATTCTCTTTGAAATCCGTGGCCCAGATCACCTGACCCGCGAGCCGCGTCCGACCGTAAACGCGAAGAATCGGCGCGCCTTCGGTCGACGCCTGTATTTTAAGATCATTGAGGCGCGGGCCCTCAACGGATTGTCCGCCCGGACCAAACAGCGCCGCGTCAACGCTCTGCCCAATAGTCGCGCCCACAAGGCCGCCAATGGCGGCGCCTGAGATGCTCGCGCCAAGGATGCCCAGTCCCGCCGGCAGCAGAGAACTGCCGAGCGCCGATCCTACCGTGCCCAGAATTAACGTCGCCATTTATTCACCCACCTGTGGGAATTGGAAGACATAGATCAATCGTCTCAGCCACCAGGAACTCAGATGGCTCTCGCATACGGCCCGCCCCGAATAGGCGTGAATGATGCGGCGCGGCGCTGAGAGAATGGCGGCGTGTTTGGCGGGCACACCCGCCTTCACGCGAAACAGCACCACATCGCCGGGCTGCGCGGTGTCAACTGGAATTGGCGTCAGATGCCGCCGCGCCGCATCGCGCAACGTCTCATTGTCCGTCACTTCCGCCCAATCGGCGCTGTAGGCTGGCGGCGTCTCGGGCTCAACGCCATAAAGCGCGCGATAGACGCCCCGCACCAGTCCCAGGCAGTCTGCTCCCGCGCCCTTAACGCTCGCCTGATGCAGATACGGCGTGCCCAACCACGACCGGGCGCAGGCAATGATGTCTTGTCGCATTGGCATTTGAAGATCTCATGAATTACGGAAAGTCCCCCTCACCCAGCTTGCGCTAAGTTCGCTTGACGCTCACTTAAGCTTTCGCATCCCTCTCCTCCCTGGGGGAGAGGGCAGGGTGAGGGGGTGTTGCCAGAAATACCCGTTGAATTTGACGCTTTAATTTCCCACCAGAGAGCCGCCGCTGTTTTTGTCGCCTCTGTTGGGATAAGACACGATAAAGTCGTTTCCCGGCATGTGGGAAAAGCCGCGAAAGTTGATGACGTTTGAAAACTTCATTTTGCAAGTTTCAAAACTTTTGTCGCACCCCGCCGTGATGTCGAATGTGTCATTCACGGCGACCGCTTCGCTTGATGCCTGCCACAATTCGATGGTGACAACGCCTGCAGAAACGCCATGAATTTTGATTTCGCCCGCCCCTCCCGCATTGGCCCCGCCTGTCCAGGTCAATTTGCCCCGGCTGAACCACTGATTGGCAAAGCCGTCCAAGCCCGTCACGGTAAAATGGCGATTGCTGGTTGCCGCGCTCACCACGCCACTGCCCTTGTAGATGGACAGGTTCAGATCAATGCCGCATTTGGCGCTACCCAGATCGACATCGCAATTCACCTGATAAAGCCGCCCAGTAGGCTGGTTGAGCCTGTGCGCCAGGCCCCGCACCTCAGCCGAGAAGGCCGCCCTGCCCCGGCTGACTTCCCCAAGATTGCCCTTGCGCAAGATGACGCGTTGCGTGACGTCGGCCCAGTTGACGCGCCAGATTTCAATATCGGCATTGTCAAACAAGCCCGCCGCCAGATCCTTCTCATTCAGGCTTAACGAACTCAACGCACCAAGCGCATCTATATTGGCGACGCTGAGGCCCAGACCCGTTTCTATGGCGGTGGCGGAAAAACCCGACGCTGCTTCATACGTCACCGAATTAAAAGTCACCGCGCCATCGTGATCGGTAAAACCAAGCACCTGACCATCGCTGCGGGTGAGCCGCCAGCAATGACACAAGGTCGTGGCGCCCGTATCAAGATGTTGCTGCAAAGCGGGAGGAAGCGTTTTCATACACGTATCTCCACGATGGGAATGTCTGGGATATCACCGGCCCGAAAAGCGCTGGCGTCGATATTAAGATAATCCGTATCAAAACGGACCGGCACATCGAATTCATACCCGGCGGTAATGGCCTGGCCTGAAGCAGGAACGCTCCCTGCCAGAAAGGTGATGAGGCCTGTGGTCGTGTCGATCGTAAAATGCACGCCTTCTGTTTGCACCGAGCCCGCCACCGCCACCAGAACCGATCCCGCCACCGGCTTCGTGATGGGGCGCACATAAGTCTGTGCACCGGACTGATAGGTTTTTTGCAACGCATAACTCACCGTGACGCCATCGCCTGTGGCGATCACCTGGTCATTGTTGGCAGGCGCATCCTGCGGCGCGCTGGATTTGTAATCCGTTGCGTCTTTCCAACGGAAACCGTGCAACCGCCCTTGTCGATTTTCAAAAAATGCAATGACCGTATGCAGATTATTCAGCGATTTAATCCCATAACCGGCATTATAACGCCGCCGCGCATGGGCCCAGGGCGAGTTGCGCTCTTCATAACCCGATCCCAAGACAACAATTTCCGTGCGCCGCTCCGGGCCCCCTCTGGCGCCCAGGGCAATGTTCGTGGGGAAACGTATTTCATGAAATGACATGGTGTTCCGATCATTGGCGTTGAAAGTGGCGAGCCGAAACGAGCTGCCGGTAAATCAGAGATTGCGCCGCCCTCGAGACAAGGCACGATTGACCATGGCCGTGATCTGGCTTTCCGAGCGTTGAAACGATTGCACGTCGGTGCCTTGCGGAAAATTGAAATTCACCACAAGGTGCGCCCTGCCCGCCGACGACAAATCTCCGTTCGGTACAATGCGTCCCGCGTTGGACGGCACAAAGAGTTCAGGTCCCCGCTCCCCCACCAGAAAAGCCTGACTGGGCAGCACCGGACCACCAGCCGCACGCCCACCAACGAGATTGTTTAAGAAACCTGTGAGGGGCGCCGCAATGAATCTCTGGAATGACAAACGCCCGAGATCCGCCACAATGGATGTCACCATGTTTTTGAATGAAAGTTTTCCTGTGCGCGCCACAGTGACGATCTCATCTCCAATGCGGGAAAAGACATCGGAAAACACAGTGTTGAGCGACGATGCTTGCGTTTTCAGCGGCCCATTCACAGATTGCTGAATGTCTTTGGTTGCCTGCGCTAAACCGGTGCGCAATTCGGACAGATCAACGCCCAAAGAGATATGAAGGCGATCCACTTCGCTTCCCATTTTCATGTGTGTGTTTTCCTATCGGGATATGTTTTCATCAGATTTTCAAGTTCCTGCCGCATAACGGGTGAAATCATCATGCCCTGCCCGGCCGCAGCGGCGGCGCCATCCCGTGCCGCCACCCATTCGGCGAGACTCATGCGCCAGAAATCAGCCGGGCGGAGACGCAGCGCACCCAGACCCCATTCCATCCATTGACGCCAGGGGATCACGGCGGGCTCTGGCGTCAATTCTTTCCCGGCATTGTTTGTGTATCCTCCGCGCCGCGCGGGGGGGTCAGTGCCATTTGAAAAGCATGTTCGATAGCGCGCACCACGTCGTGCATATTTATGGGCCGTGCGGCCAAATCTTGACGGCTGATGTCATGCCCGCCGCCGCGCAGCAACGCAGCCAGAATCAGAATTAAATCGCCTGCTCTGAGCTGGGCAAGCCGTTCATCCAATTCAAGAAGACTGGTGACATCCAGTCCGCTTTCAATCTCCGCCAGTGCGCCCAAAGTGAGACAGAGCGTAAACGACTCGCCCCCCAACATCACCGGCGCTTCGCCGCGCACCCGATTGGTCATCATATGGCTGTGAATGTCAGGGCGCCGGCTGATTCCAGCGCAATGGTATGTACTGCCTCGCCGTTATATTCGCCCGCATAATCAAGATTTGTCACCTGAAACGGCCCTTCGATGATACCGAAACTCGGTATGACCACCTGCCAGTTGTCATGAGTTTGCGCAAAGAACACCGAGCGGACCGTGCCGTCCACCGCCTGGTCCTTGAACACACCCGTGCCGCTGACGGACGCCGTCTTGACGCCGGCGCCGGGCAGCAATTCGCGCCACTCGCTGACGGAATCCGCGTTGGTGATATCCACCGCGCCCGCATTGAACGAGATGGAATTGGCGCGCAAACCGGCAATCGTGGTAAAAATTTCAGGCGCGCCACCATCACCAAGTTTAAGTAATAGAGATTTTCCTTTTTGTGCCGTCATGATTGACCTCCGTGATGTGTAAAGTTATCGTGAAATTCTTGACGCGCCGCGTCAGACAGGTTCGGTCACGGCCCGATAGCGCATGACCCCGTGATAAGTACGCCCATCGGGATCGCGAAAAACATCTGAAAAAATAAACCTCAGATTGACGAGGGTGTGGTTGACGAGCGTCAATGCAGCGTCGTGCAGCAGACCATGCATCTGCGCCATAATCTCCTTGACCTCACGGCGTCCATCATAGCGCGACCAGGCATGCAGCGTCAGCCGGTGTTCAAAACCAGTATCGCTGGACGTGCTCCAATCTGTCACCGATGCCTGTCCCAGAGTGATATAGGGAAAATCAGAACCCGGCGGCACATCATCAAAGACGCGCGCCGGATTGCCGATATAGGATTGCAAGGCAGCACTGGCGATCAACGCCGCATAGACCGCCTGCTGAAGTTCCCAGCTTCCATCTCCACTCATCCGCTTAAACCCCCGTTCCGGGCGACGCTTTGCGCGCCGCTTTTTTCACCCGCATCTTGATATCCTCGCGGGCCTCCTCGAGAGCGGGCGCGAGAAACGGCCGAGGGGCGTTTTGTTGCGTCCCGAACTCAAGTGCCGCCGCATAGTCCGTATCTGCCGTCACACGCAGTTCATCCACTTGCCCGCCGGGTTCAACCGCAATGGACTGACTGAGTTTACCGGTGAGGGGTGCGGGCACTTCACCAGGCGCCGATGCCTGGTGCAGGCCCTGCGGCGTGATGGTGACGCGGCCGCTGCGCCCATCGTCTCTGAGATTTTCGCGTACTTGTTGCGCCAGAGAGTCCGCGCCTTCCCTCAAAGCCCGCAAAACACGCGCTTCCAGACGAGTGACCAGCCGTTCCAGCCTGTCCCTCAGTCCCGTTACTTCATCATGATTTATCTTTGGTGTGGACATCAGTCGCCTCCGTCTTCTTCACAATGTAGCTGTAGCCAGCGATGGCGGTGACCGACATCAATCACCGATCGGATTGCCAGGGCTCTATTTTGAAAAAACACCCGCAGGTCTGATGTGATATCTGTTCGATAGCGAATGGTGATATCATAAGCGGTGCGCGCGCGGGTTTGCTCCGCCTCAAGACTTTCCCGTTGCGCCAAGGGAATGATTTCAGCCCACACGGTGGCAAGTGTCTGCCATCCCGTCGTCCCGCCTCCGCCCGTATCAGGGGTGAGCACTCTCTGCTCTAAAGTGATCCGGCTGCGCATCCGGCCGATCACAGCGACACCCTCCGAAAGGGCGCCAACAGGGCTTCCACAGCGGCCGGCGCCGTTCGCGGCAAGGCCCGCCCGTTGATCTGCACCCGATTCTCAAACCAGTGGGCCACCAGAATGAGAAGCGCCTGCCGAAACGTACCGGGAACGTCCGCTGCCGTCCCGCCGTAGCCCGCAATAAAACGAATTTCAATGCCGTTCGCGGCGCGCGTCACGCTGGGCCAGACCTGGCCGGTGCGTAACACCAGGCGGCCTGGGATTCGCGTCGCGTCCACCAGATAATTACTGGCTTCAAAAACAGTGATCTGATCCGCGTCATCATAAGTCTGTACGAATGTCACCGATTGGAGCGGCGGCAACGGGAGTTCCACCGCCCTGCGGCTGGATCCCGTCACCGGCTTTTGCACGGCCCCGTCCCACCAGCCATTGGCGACGGAACCGGGCCAGGCATCAAGGACGTATTCCCACGTCTGCGTGATCAACGCCCGGCCAATGCGTTTTTCAACCCACATCCGCGCGGTTGCGATGAGACCACTGATATAGGCGTCTTCATCCGCCACATCGACGCGCAAATATGTTTTTGTTTCGGCAAGCGTGAGCGGCTCCGTCGCCGGCGCCGTAATGAGGCGTAAGGACATATTGGTGATTCCATACTATGGGGACGTTTTTCCAGGCTTAAAACCCCCTCACCCAGCGCTGGCTAAGTTTCGGCCCTAAGGCCTCAACAAGCCTTCACATCCCTCTCCCCAAGGGGGGCGAGGGTTTTCCTTTTTCTCCCCCATGGGGGAAAGGGCTAGGGTGAGGGGGTTTAGCGTCAAATACTGCAAGCCGGGGTTATGCAGGCGGGTTCGCCGTCGGCGCCACGTGAGGCCGCCCCAGCAGCGCCACGCCCGATACGTAAGCGGCGGCGGCATTATTCATCGGCGTTACCGTCACACGCAAGTAACGCTTTGATCCGACATAGCCGATTTTGCGAACCGCATTATCATCGGCAAAAGTGAACCCGGCAAGCGCCTCCGTACCCAGAAGATCCGCATCGGCCACCGCTGCGGCATCTGATAAATTACTTTGATCGCCATGCTCCACAAGCACCGTGAAGGTGGCGTCAGCGTCCGCCAGAGAACCGATATTGAGCACCAGCTCCAGGCTTTCAAAGCCCTGACGGTCCACGATCTGAGAGACCCAGGCCGTGTTGTCCACAGTCGCCGCAGTGGGTGAAATCAATTGCAGCGGTTGTAGGTTATTGTGTAAATCACGCATTGTTCATGCCTTTCATGGAAAGAAGGAGTGCGGCGCCGGCGGGGGATGAGGGGGACAACCGGCGCCGCAAGGAAAATTCCCGCTAAAGGGACTTTCCCAATTGAATTTATGCTACGGCAAATTTCATCAACTTGATCGCTTCGAAATTCTGCACCCCGCCGCCGACGCGCTTTGTCGTGTAAAACAGCACGTAAGGTTTTGACGTGAAGGGATCGCGCAGCACGCGAATGCCGACCCGGTCAACCACCAGATAGCCGCGTTTGAAATCGCCAAACGCAATAGACAGGGAATCGGCCGCGATGTCCGGCATATCCTCGGCTTCCGTCACCGGATAGCCCATCAATGTGGCGGGCTGATCGGCAGCGATGCCCGGCTGCCAGATGTAATTCCCATCAACATCCTTAAACTTGCGCAGCTCGCCCTCGACGGAGCGGTTCATGACCCAGCGCGCGTTGGCGCGGTAGCCCTGCTTGGGGGCATAGACCAAATCGATCAGTTGGTCGGAAGGGTTAGCGCCGGCGAATGCACCCGATGCCCCTGACGCGATATAGCCGATATCGCCCCATTGCTGAGATGCATCGGCCACCACATTATAGGTCAGGAATCCGCGCGGCTTGTTGATGCCGTCGCCGACGATAAACGCCGATCCTTCCTGCTCGGCAAAAACGGTCTGCACTTCTTCGGCGAGCCATTCCTCAACGTTGATATGGGAATCATCGAGAAGCGATTGCGTCGCCGCCGGCATGGCGTAAAGCTCCATGGTCGGAAATTCCAGCGAGGACAGGGAAGGCGCGGCCGTTTGCGCCCGGCTGCCGGTCTCCCCCACCCAGCCACTGATGGCACCGGTGGTGGTGATGGGCTTCTTGAACGAAGACGCGCTGACCTGCTTGACGGACGCAATCGACCGGATGGGAGAGGCCTGGCTGAGCACCCGGTCAATCGTGTTCTCAATTTCATCGGGCACTGTGTAGCCGCCATCGGGGTCGGATTGCACAGAGAGTGATTTGCGTTCAAAGCTTGACAATTCACTGGCGTCGCCCTTGCGCGCATAGAGGTTCCAGGCCGCCTTGTGCTGCAAGGCCTGCGTATCCAGGACTCCGCCCGCTGCGCCGCAGCCAATCTCGGGTCTGCGCAGAGACAGGATCATGTCATCCATGGCGCGCTTTTGTTCGCCCAGCACCTGGTTGATACGGTCAACTTTATCAGTGGTCACCGTATCGGCCGTGAAGCGTTGTTCAATTTGTTTCAGACGATCATTATTCGCCGCCTTGAACTGTTCAAAGGCGGTAAGGAACGCGCTGAACGCATCCCTAAGCTGCAAGCTGATAGGACCATCAGCCTTTCTTTCAAGATATTTATGCATTCAATACTCTCCTTTGGTGTAGATAGTGGGTTGCTGATGCCGCCGTGATCGAAGCTTCCGGATCGAGTCGGCAGGCGGCCTGCCAGATCGTGTCGGTCAGTGTTTGGTGAAGTCCGGCCTTGAGGACGCGGGCCCCCAATTGCATGGGAAACGTCACCAGTGAGACTTCCCACAAATCAAGTTCGAACAGAGTTCTGACACCCGTGATCGGGTCCCGATCTCCCTTGACCACGTGGAAGCCAATGGAAAGGCCATCAAGGATTCCGGCGCGTAGGAGACGGAGCGCTTCATGCCCCCGAATGAGATCGGCGAACAGAACACCGCGCACATAAAGCCCATGATGATCCTCGCGAATCTCTTCCCAACGTCCGATCAGATCGCTAGGGTTGTGCTGGTACAATAGTTTGATGTCATCCAGGCGTTTATTGCTCAGTGTACGCGCGAAGGCGCCCGGCGCGATGGCGTCGTTGTTTAAATCTTCAACATCGAAAACGGCGGCATAGCCTTCAAACACACCGCTGTCGTCGATCACATCAATGTTTTCAACAAATGCTTTTCGGTGGTCGGTGCACTCCATGCGTTTGACATTCATGGGCTCTTTCCTTCAGGCAATGAAAAACCCGTGGGCGAAACCAAGGGCGGTAAAGGTTTGACTTGACCTGGCTTTTCCAGTTCGTCACCACCGGGCTTGACCTGGTGGTCCATGAGTGACAACTACTTGGTTTTATTGCCATGGATACCCGTGTCAAGCACGGGTATGACGATATAAAATAAATCTCCCTAGAAATATGTGACTCAAGATGAATCGAATATACTCTAAGGACTCGTCTTGTTATTTGAACGCGATATCGAACGATCTAATTTATTTTCGATGCGGTCCAGCGTGGCGCGCATATAGGTCACCTGTTCTTCAAGCCGGGCAGTGCGCACACTCATTTGCGAGAGATTTTGCGTACGCCCTTCCAATGTAGAGAGGCGCTCGCTCGCCGCTCCCGCCCACAACAGCGCCCCGGCCGTTTGCATCATCAGTGCAATGATTATCGCCACCGGCACCCTTTTATCGAGATGCCAATGCGTCTCCTGTTTTGTCATATCAGTCATAAGATCCCGATGGTCTTTGATGTATAGCGAGCCAGCGCCAAGCAATCCATGAGGTAAGTTGCCCGGATAGTCGGACGATATCATCCAAGTAAAGTTTCGGCCACGGCGACCTTTTGCCGTCGCCTGGCGGTGAGTTTTGCGCATCCGGCCATAAAATTGCGTATGCCAAATGCGCACCAGATTCTTGGCTCTGGCTTGGCACCGCAGCAATAGCCTGTTCTTCAACGGTGGACAATTGCGCAAAGCGCGCCGCCCGATCCGCACGCTGACTGGCTTTACAGATTAGAAATGTGTCTTCTTTGTTACGCCGTCGAGGCCCACCACATTGCCGGCGCCCGCAAGAGGGTTTGCCGGGGCGTGCCCCGGGGCGCCCAAACTGGTGGAGCCAACGGCGGCGAGGCGGTCGGCCAGTACGCCGACCTGATCGAGCGGCACTTTAACGCCGTCCACAAGCAGCGTGTTGCCGCCTTCCTGTGGTTTGAGGCCCAATGCCGCGCGTTTTTCGTTCAGGGTCAGGAACGTTGCTTCATTGAGACGCCGCCATTGAATCTCGCGCTCCAAATTCAACGCCGAGACCTGCTCCACATCCGCTTGCAGTTCCAGCCCCACCCCAAAGCGCGGCCCCAGCCAGCGCGCCAGCGCTTTGGCCATACGTTGGCTGAGTGGCAACACGGTTTGACGCCAGAACGCCAAATTGGCCTCGCGGTAATTGGCATATGTGTTGTCGCCCGGAATGCCCATCAGCATAGGCGGTACACCAAAGGCCAGCGCGATCTCCCGCGCCGCCGTGTGCTTGGCGTTGATGAAATCCATATCCACCGGGGTCAGCCCCATGGGCTTCCAGTCGAGACCGCCATCCAGAAGAAGCGGCCGTCCCGCATGGCGCGCCCCCTGATACGTGTCTTCAAGCTCCGCCTTCAACCGGTCAAACTGTTCCTCGTTGAGATTCGCTGCGCCTTCCGACCCCGTAAAAACCAATGCGCCTGAGGGCCGCGCCGCATTATCGAGCAGCGCCTTGTTCCATGCCCCCGCCGCGTTATGAATATCCACCGCATTGGCCGCCACTTCCAATGGACTCATGCCATAATGATCATTGGTCGGATGGAATGCCGCCATATGCAGGATCGAGCTGAATTCCCGTCCCACCTTGAAGATATGGTGACGCCCGCTGACGGTATATTCATAAGATTCAGGCCAGCCCTGCGCGCCCGGCACGATCTTCATCCGATCGGGACGCAATACATAAAGTTCGCACACTTCGCCGCCGATCTCCACCGCCTCCAGATAGGCGTTTCCGGCCACCTGCATATATCCGTACCAGCTTTCCAACAGGTCATGGCCGCATTGCCGCGGGTTTGGGCGCGCCAGAAGTTCGAGCAGCGGGTGCGTCGTCAGCGGGCGTCCGTCATCGCGCAACAGGAACGGGATGGACGCCGCTGATTCGGCAATCATGCGCACGCAGCGAAAGGCGATGGCGTTCCTGGCATAGGCCTCGCTGGCGAGCGCGGCGTAATTCCGTGGCGTCCACACCGGCCGCCCGGCCCCATGATACGCAATGAGGCGGCGGGCGGCACTGGCCTTCTCTTCCGACGGCTTGGTGCTGGCATTCTGAAACAGTCGCTTGAAGAGATTCATGAATTCTAACCCTCTGGTTTCTATATATCACAGTGTACGAATGATTGGGCGTCCTGCCTTGCCGGATAACATCAGTTCGGTCAGCGCCCATACAAGTGCGTCAACCCGGTCGGGGCTGCGAGACCCGGCATTCTCTCGATCGAATTCACACATCTGATCTTCAAGAGTCGGAAACACGCCGCTATGGCGAACCCGGCCTCTCTCGTAAAGCGCCGCCACGGGTTCGGCCCTGAGCACTTTGCCCCGACTGGCATGAACCGCTTTATAGGATATTGATTCATCAACCTGCTGAATCACCGCCTTCACCATGTCGCCTCCTTGATTAACCTCCGCCACAAGACGATCCGCTCCATGATGATGGTAGGCCGCCACCGCGCGGCCCGCCCATGCGGAAGGACTTGCCCCCTGGCAGGTAGCGTCTTCCAGCACATAAGCCCGTCCATCCGTGCCGCGCCCTGCCACGATGATGCCGCATTCATCCGCCGCCGCGCCTGAGGAGGCGGGCGGGTCCACCGCCACTACCACACGCGACAGCAAGGGCGGCTCCTGATGTCGTGCGGCTTCAAACATGTGCCGTTGCCACAGGGCGCCCGGATTATCTTCCAGAATCTCCGCGTTCAGTTCCTGGCGTCCCAGCCGGGTGCCTTCATATTGCGCGATGATCGTATTAAAAAAACCCGGTGCAAGATGGACCCGATTGGCATAGGTGCTGGCCTGGGTCACCACGCTGGTCGCGCGCGCCATCAACTCTTTCAGCTCCTTGATGGGTCGGGGCGTGGTGGTCACCACCTGGCGGGGCTGCACACCCAACCGAAGCGCGAATTGCAGCATATCCCATGTCGCCTGGATATTACGCCACTTGGCAAATTCATCCGCCCACGCTGCGGTGAATTGCGGCCCCCGCAGGCCATCCGGATCTTCCGACGAAAAATAACGCGCCACGGCGCCGTTGGGCCATGTCAGCCGCCGCCGCGATGGTTCATGACGCGGGCACCGGTCGGGCGGTGCAATCGACAGAATGCCCGACGGCCCTTCCACCATCACATCGCGCACATCGCTGTACGTCTCGCCAATCAGAGCGATCTGCCCACCCATCCCGCCTTTGGGGCCAGAAAGCGGGCTTGGCCCTTCCGCCTGCGCGCGCACCCATTCGGCCCCGGCGCGTGTTTTACCCGCCCCCCGGCCGCCTAGAATGATCCACGTCACCCAGTCGCCTACAGGGGGCAGTTGATCGCCCCGCGCCCAAAATGCCCAGTCATGCAGCAGATGAGAAAGTTCAATTGTCGTCAGGCTGCGGAGGAATTCTCTTTTGATTGCCGGTCTCAGCGAGTTGATCAAGGCGGCGTTGAAGCTGTGCGCGCATGTCATCGCCATCTGTGCCCTGTCCTTCGTCTTCTACCACTTCCCCGCCGGTGGCCTTCGGCAGGCGCCGCAACTCCTCCAGTTGTTTTAATGTCCGGGTGAGCGAAGCCAGAGTGCGGGCGTCGCGCTCCCGGTCCGCCACACCGAATGATGGAGAGTCATCGTCCATCGTATTCAAATAGTCTTCCGTTGTGCTGATTTGACGCTCAAAGACCTGCATCAGGCGCGATAACAAATGTGCATGTGTCTGCACTTCATTGCACTTATTCTGTTCGGGGCGGCGGCTGGTTGCACTGACAACCCAGCCTCTTTTCTTTGCCTTTCTTCTGATCGCGCTGCTTGAAATATCAAATTCGCGGGCAATCTCCTGAATGGATTGTTCGCCAAAGGTATAGCGCTCTTTGATCTCATCCCAGCGCTGCGCATTCAAAAACCGTGGTGGTTTTCTATTCTTGGATTTTGATTTCGACCTGATCTTTCTGTTGGAATGTGCCATGGCATTTTGTTGATTCAATTTTTATACGGCCTTCGCATGTGTGATGACGCGCCATATTGCCATGGTGCGTTTCCTGGAAACTGAAAGGCCCTCGTGTGAGAGGGCGCATGAGTGGAGATAGACTATGAGATAAGAACAGCGTGACGCCGTTCAAGGGGAAAAGTGTGATTTTTTGCACCGTTGCGCATTCTCAAACCTGTTATCCACGGCTCCGACCTGACGATTATGGCGCTTCACCGCAGCCCAAAGACCTTGACGGACTGCAAAACCGGCCTGAAATCCATGTCATTCATCTTATAAATTTATGCGCCCGCCCAGGACGTGCACGGACAGACCGCACCTTCTGTTCAAGCTTAAACGGAACCTTAACCAGAAAGCGGAGAAGATGGACCATCGGCTTTAAGGAGACCCTATATGCAGTGGATAGCCCGACTGACATATGTTTTTTGTTCCATTATTCTCGCAACTGCGGCGCAAGCCGCGTCGAAAGAAAAAATCGATTCGCGTGTGGAAAAGGCGCTCGTGCGGTTTCATGAAGAAGTGCGCGGAAGCGAAGACCTTATCGCCAAAGCGGCGGGTGTGCTCATCTTTCCCAAAGTGATCAAAGCCGGAATCGGCATTGGCGGCGAACATGGCCATGGCGCGCTGCGCATCAATGGCCGGAATGTCCAATATTACAGCATCTCCGCCGGATCGATCGGCTGGCAATTGGGCGCGCAGGTCAAAACGGAATTGCTCCTTTTTATGAACCCGGAAGTTCTCAGTAACTTTCGCAACAGCAACGGCTGGAAAGCGGGCGTTGACGCCAGCATCGCCGTGGTGAAGATCGGCGCGGGCGGCGAGATCGACACCCACACCATCGACAAACCCATTCTTGGCTTCATCATCTCCAACAAGGGGCTGATGTATAATTTGTCGTTTGAAGGCTCCAAGATCAGCAAGATTGACAAATAAAAAAAGGCGGGGATAAGATCGCAAGAGCCTCCCCAGGACAGGGAGACCTCTTACTGCACGAGAGCGTGGTCAACATTCAGCATTAGCGGCGTCGGTGAAACGTAGGTGGATTTCATATCAACCTCGCACACCTTTCCTTGCGGACCCAGCGGATCGCGGCAAACATAATCACCCGTTGTCCGCACAATCACCACTGTGGAGCGTTTGTTGTACCAGTTATCCCACCAGTTCTGTATATCGTCCGATTCATTGGCGCTGACACGCTGCCACCGGTCTGTCATATCCACAATTTTCTTGTCCGGTGACAGGGGGATGGTCATGGTCTGACCGGCGCGCAACATGACCCTGACATACTTTGTCTCAAAAATGCCTTCCGAATCCGACACCTCTATGGAAAATTCCGGAAGGTCCCGCCCGCTTGTATTTTTGACAGTGGCAAAGTAGGTCGGTTGCAGATTGAGCCCGGTGCAGTATTTGTATTCCTTCTTGATGATATCGGCGAACTGGCCGGTACTTTGCGTGAGCGCCTGACGGGCGCGGGTTTCAAGCACATACCTGACTTTGTCATCAAGGCTTCGCGCCGGATCTTCAATGATATGGCGCACTTTGTTTTCCAGCTCGCCGCGCGCTTTTGTCTCAAGATCACCAAGAACAATATCAGACAACATATGTCCGGTGCCGGGTATGATCGATCCGGGTGGAATCGTCTCAAGTGCCGAATCGGCCATCTTGGCCGCCAGGAAATCAACGCCGCCCGCCGCAACCTGGCCCAGACCATAACTGGCGGCCTGCTCCAGCGCCCCGCTGGCGATCGCCTTGGGATCAAGGCCGCCGGCAACCATATCCTTCAAATTGGGCAGATCGGGCGGCACGCCGGCATACATCATGGCCACGTCAAGACTGAACGACCAAACGTCCTTGGGAAGGACACCAAAGGTCAGGCTGTCCACGGTGTTAATCACAAATTTTTTGGCCTTATCGTAAATCCCGTCGGAGAAATTCCACAGTTTGCTGAGCGCCTTGATGATAGGGGGCATTTTACGGACCTTGCCGGATGCCACCTTGCAGCCCTTCGGCCAAGGGCCGATGTAATGCCATGCCCTGTAGCGCAGAGCGGTCAATTCGATTCCGGGCCCCGGTGTGCGCGATGTCTCTTCGGTATAGAAACGGAAATTTGGTGGTATTTCCGGCTGATTGTAAAGAAGGGGAATAACGTTGGATGGCTGACCCACAATAGCCTGAATGGCAGGACTATTGAGCGGAATGATCCGGACATAAAACGTGAACCGGTCCTGATCACCTTGTCCCGCGCCAATTCTCGGTTCAATTGCCCAACGCACGGCGCGTTCATACCCTTTTTCCCTGCAGAAGAGCGTGGCCGCCGGCGCGCCACACTCCCGGCCGAAATGTTTGCACCAGTCAAGGCGATAGCCGCGCATACGCGGTGCATTGAAGAGCTCACCTCGTCCACTGGTCCCTCCACAGGCAACGAAGCGGAATCCATCGCAATGTTCCTGCGTGCAGAACTTGCCATCGCCGAACACCAATGTGGGCTGCCGGATCTGGCGTCTGGTTTCTGCCAATATGACCGGAATTTTGACGGTAAAGTGCTGATTCTTGAGCACAATACCGGAGGCGACAAGACCCACGGGCGTTCGTGTCGCCGGTCCGTCTGCGGTGAATGGCGCAAAGGGACGGCTGGCCACCTGCCAGAGCGCCGCCCCGGCGCTTCTACCCCTCTTCGCATCACTCCAGTAGAACACGGGATCGGGTGCGCCGGACCACAGTCTTCGGTCCGCGGTCTGATCAATATCGCCTTGCTTGTAGAACAGCACCGCCCCCGCAGGATATGCACCGGGGATGTTGAGGGTGGTGGGTAAAGGGCCTTTGAATTCCAGATTGCCGAACGGGTTTGGGAATCCGGCTGTATTGTCAGTGTCCGCTGTTGACGTCTTTACGCCGGACACACAGCATTCGTTGGCGGTCTGCGGTGGTACGGGATTTTTAAGGTAACACCGCGCATTGGGCCCCTGTATGCCCGGTTTCATATAAGTGTAGGCGCGGCACTGCTGATCAGCTGCACATGCCGTACGGCACAGCTCCGGATCACTGCGGTCCAGATCAAATCCCCGATAATCGGAACCGAAAAGATTGGTATTCTCTGCGCGTGAGATCGTCTGCCCGGCCATGGCAGAACTCCCCCACAGTGCGAAGTTACCAGTCAGCAATAACACGGCACACGCCGCGTGCAGCGCAACAGCAAAATGCGGAAAATAAACAGATAAACGAAGACGACAAGATGATTTCACGGCACACCTCCCTCACCCTCAAGCCGGGCTTGCCGATAATCAATCGTACTCAGATACATGAATCATACATCAATCTGGCATATATAAAAAGATGCACAGAAATATTTCACATTAAAGAATGTAGATGACACCTCCATCTGACCGGCGGGGCTGAACGCCCGCGGGCCCCGCCCTCTCCCCTAAAAAAGGGGAGAGGGTTAATTTCAGTGGTCCTTAGTCCCTAAAAGTAGTCGTCCCGCAAAGAGCCGTCATAGCGGCCTGATTTCAAACAGCATCGCTTGAAACAAACGGCCTGAGCCGCATGGGCACAAATCGTTTCGGCCGAGTTTTTCGAGAAGTTCCTTATCGCCGCCCACAACGCGGTGGCCGCGCTTGACATGTGTCTCAGACGGATAACCGCGCCGACGTTTGCTCATCGCCTCGAAAGGGCTGCTGGTTTTGATATGTGCGATTTCTTGACATAACGCGCCCCCTCCTGATTTATCTGGGTTATTGCAGGGCGCTTTCATATGCGCTTTAGAGGAGAAAATCAAGGGCGCCAAGCTCGGCAGGATTGAGAAGTAACGGCGCGCCTTGATGGACTCTCTCTCGTCATCCCGCGTGCCTACTCGTCCGCTTTTGGCGGCTGGACGACGCGGATGTGCAATTCGCGGAGCTGGGGGGGTTTGACCGGAGAGGGGGCGCCCATCATCAGATCCTCCGCCTGCTGATTCATCGGGAACATGGTGACCTCGCGGATATTCACCTGCCCGGCCATCAGCATGACGATGCGGTCGATCCCCAGCGCGATCCCGCCATGAGGCGGCGCGCCGTATTGAAAGGCGTTCAACATGCCGCTGAATTCCGCCTCGACCTCAGCGCGCGTATAGCCCGCAATCTCAAAAGCTTTGAACATGATCTCCGGCTTGTGGTTGCGGATGGCGCCCGAGCCCAGCTCGTGCCCATTGCACACCAGATCGTATTGCCGGCCAATGATGTCCAGCGGGTCTTTTTCTTCCAAATCCTTCAGGCCCCCTTCGGGCATGGAGAAGGGATTGTGGCTAAAATCAATGCGCTTTTCCGTCTCGTTATATTCATAGAGCGGATAATCGGTGATCCAGCAGAATTTAAAAATATGCTTCTCGCAAATATCCAGCCCCTCCCCGATGCGGGTGCGCGCCGCGCCCGCCAGCGCCGCTGCCGCCGCTTCCCCATCGCACGCAAAGAACAGCGCGTCGCCGCCTTTGATCCCCGCACGCGCGGCCAGCAGCGCATGCACATCTGGTGGGATAAATTTGGCGATGGGGCCCTTGCCGGTCAGCGCCCCGTCCTGCTCTTCGTAAATCACATAACCCAGGCCCGGCGCGCCCATATCCTTGCGCGCCCAGTCATTGAGCTTGTCGAAAAAGCTGCGGGGTTTGGCGCCCGCGCCCGGAGCGGGAATGGCGCGCACCACGCCGCCTTTCCCAATTTGCCCTTTGAACGCCTTGAACGTCACGTCATCGCGGGCAAAAAGGTCCGTGACATCGACGATCTCAATGGGATTGCACAAATCCGGCTTGTCATTGCCGTATTTCAGCATGGACTCCTTGAAAGATATTTGCGGGAAGGGATGCGGGGTGACGCCGCGCCGATCGTTAAACGTTTGGAACACCTCCGCCACCAGAGAGCCAACAGCCTCAAGCACATCCTCCTGGGTGACAAAGGACATTTCCAGATCGAGCTGATAAAACTCGCCCGCGCTGCGGTCGGCCCGCGCGTCTTCATCGCGAAAACACGGCGCGATCTGATAATAGCGATCAAACCCTGCCATCATGATCAATTGCTTGAACTGCTGGGGAGCTTGCGGCAGGGCGTAAAACTGGCCCGGATGCAGACGGCTTGGCACCAGAAAATCGCGCGCGCCTTCGGGCGACGAGGCTGTCAGAATGGGCGTCTGAAAGTCGAAAAAACCCCGCGCTTCCATGCCCTTGCGGATCGCCCCGACGATGGCGGTGCGCCGCATGATGTTTTTGTGCAAGCTTTCCCGGCGCAGATCCAGAAAACGGTAACGTAAGCGTATATCTTCCGGGTAGTCGGGCTCGCCAAACACCGGCAAGGGCAATTCCGCCGCCGCCGATTGCACCGTTGAATCGTCAATGCGCACTTCGATGTGGCCCGTGGGCAGGTTTTCATTCACCGTGTCGTCGGTGCGCGCCACCACACGGCCGGTGACCGTCAGCACGCTTTCTGTGCGC
>Ga0114931_10002607_pt1 | contig 22862 bp, 15 predicted proteins | sample 2SBtaG_FD_89579 | JGI IMG/M metagenome (GOLD analysis project Ga0114931, IMG submission 89579) | Deep subsurface microbial communities from Kolumbo volcano to uncover new lineages of life (NeLLi) - 2SBTROV14_V59a metaG | ecosystem: Environmental > Aquatic > Marine > Volcanic | place: Kolumbo... | reverse complement strand
GCGTCCAGATCGCCTGCTCGGTCCGCGGCGACGAGCAGCTTTCGCGTCGCCAGTGGCAAAGCGGTCGCGCGTTCGAGGAGATCACGCAGCACGCCTCCATCGACAAGATCCTGCTGCAGGGTGGCGAGTTCGTCATGCAGCGCGCCCGGGGAAAGGGCATTCGTGGCGACAGCGAGCGCGTCTGTAATGGGCACGCCCGAGCGCGTCATTGCAGCGAGCACAGAGAAGAGTCGCGCCTGTTCGCTTGCCTGACGCAGATTGCCGACGGCTGGGATTGCGTTGATGACCCGGCTTGCGAAGGCTTTGGCGGCGTCGCGCGCAGTCATGATGAGCGCGACAAGCGACACGCCGACAAGCATCACAGTGAGCCAGTTGCCGCGCACACCCAGGCTTAGCGCCAGCAGTTTCTGGGTGTACCACGGAAGCTCGACATCGAGCTGCTCCAAGGCTGTACCCACCATCGACACGACAAAGAGGAGCATCGTCAGGGCGGCGCCGACAACCATCACCAGTACGATCGCTGGATAGATCATCATCGTACCGATTTTCTGTGTGACTTCCAGTCGCCTGGCTGCGGACTGGGCGAGCCTGTAAGCGGCGTCCCCCATGTTGCCGCTGCGTTCAGCGGTGCGGTAGACGCCGATTGCGACGGGGTCGAACCCGCCGACAGCGCGCAAGGCGGCTGCGAACGACTCACCCGCAGCGACCTGTTCGCGCACCTTGCTAATTCTGCGTGACGCGTCCTTCGAAAGCACGCTGGCAGCGACCTCAAGCGCTTCAGTGAGAGGCACGCCTCGCGTGATGAGCGTGCTGATCTGGGCGTGCAAGGCGGCTTCATCGCGCAGAGCCATACTTTTCCTGGCGGGAGCGCCTCCTGGCAAGCGCCACGTGCGCAGGAGCAGCAGATGATCTTCACGGAGGATTGACGCCAGTTCACGCTGGTTGGCTGCTGCGCGCACGCCCATCTTGCGCGAGCCTGCGGCGCTGGCTGCGACATAGAGGAACGAACTGGCAGAGGATTGCGTCGCCATGGCTGAGCGTATGCCGGGATGGGCGTTGCGCGCGGGGGCAGCGGATCAGTGCAACACCCTGCGAACCTCCGAATCTGTGGTGAGTTTTTGTGCGACCTTGTCCGCAGCGTCGTCGAGCATGCTTCGCATTCCGTCCTGCGCAGCTTGGGCGCGGAGGTTGGCGGCGTCTGCTGTGGTCATGGCGAGTTGGCGAACTGCGTCGGTGATGTGCATGAGTTCATAGATGGCGACTCTACCGGAATATCCCATGCCAAGACAGGTTTCGCAGCGGGCCCCCGCAGTTTCGCCTGCGCCCTGGCATGAAGGGCAGACCCTTCGCAGCAGTCGCTGACCGAGGACCGCAAGCAAACTTGAAGCGATGAGGTAGGGCTCAACGCCAATATCCTGCAAGCGGGAAATGGCGCTGGGCGCGTCGTTGGTGTGCAACGTCGCCAGGACGAGGTGGCCTGTGAGGGAGGCTTGAATGGCGAGGTGTGCGGTTTCTTCATCGCGAATTTCGCCCACAAGGATGACGTCTGGATCCTGCCGAAGGAGCGAGCGCAACCCTGACGCGAATGTCACGCCTCTCTTGGGGTTGACCTGAACCTGTCCTATACGGTCAAGGTGATATTCGACAGGATCCTCAATCGTCATGACGTTGCGCGTGTCGCGGTCTATGCGTTCAAGCGCTGCATAGAGCGTGGTGGTCTTGCCCGAACCCGTAGGGCCGGTGACGAGGACCATCCCCGTGGGTCGATTGACAAGCTCGACGAGCTCACGCTGCATATCTTTAGTCATTCCCAACGAATCGAGTGTGAGCTGGGTCTGACTCTGGTCGAGCAGGCGCAGGACGATGCGCTCGCCAAAGATCGTTGGCACACACGAGATGCGAATATCGATCTTTCGCGGGCCGATGCGGACGGTGGTCTGGCCATCCTGCGGGCTGTGGCGGTTGGCGATGTCCAGTTCGCCCATGACCTTGAGGCGCGAGGAAATGGCGGGCGCCAGAGAAAGCGGCGGGGAAAAGGCGTCGACCAGCATGCCGTCAACGCGAAAGCGAATGACGAGCCTGTCTTCGAGTGGATGGATATGCACATCGCTCGCGCGCCTGCGCAGCGCCTCGAAGAGAATCATATTGACCAGTCGTATAACGGGCGTTTGACGCGCCAGTTGCAACAGGTCCGTCGCTTTGCCGATGGAGCCCGCTGCACGCTCAATTTCACGCTCGTCGAGGGGCATATCTTCGACGATCTCGGAGACAAGGTCGCCCTTGCGCTCTTCGTAGCCTCGATTGATGAGGTCGCCCACTTGGGCGCGAGGTGTGAGCACGATGCGCACCGCAAGACCGAGCATCTGCTCGAGACGCTGAAAGGCGGCAGGCTGGAGCGGCTGAGACGTGGCGACTGTGATGACGCCTTCCTCGATGGTCAATCCAGCAATGAGGCGCTCGCGCGCGAAGGACGCAGGCACAACGTCGTAGAAGCGCTCAGCGGTGTCGCGGCGCTTGGGCTCTGCGATGAAGGGCGCGCCAGTCTTGACAGCGATCGCTTCAAGAGCTGTGTGTTCATCGACGCCTGTCGAGGACAGCAGCAGGTCCCAAGGTTCGTCCTCGGCGCCCGGCAACTGGGAGAATCCGTCGAGTTGTTCGGCGCGAACGGGCAACGGCGCAAAGAGTCTTGCGAGGCGCAAAGCGGCGCTGGACACCTGGAGCGTCTGTTTGCCATTACGGGTTGTCACGCGAGGGACGGGCATGAACGAGCCGATCATTCCTCCCCATTGTGTTGCTTGCTGGATTCCTCCACAACGGGCATCTCGGCGGGCTGAAGCGGGGGCAAGCCCACTTCGACTTCCATGGCAGCGGCAGGGCCCTTAGTGAGAAGACGAAGATCCGCAAATGTCGGATCGCGCAGCACGCGGGGCGTGATGAAGACGTAAATCATGCTTCGAGTCGTCGTGTGAGACTGGGTCTTGAACGCGTTTCCAATGATGGGGATGTCACCCAGAAACGGCACCTTGGTTTCATTGTGCTGTTTCTGCTCGCTGATGAGGCCGCCCGCGACGACGGTGCTGTCCCCTGGCACAGTAATGACGCTTTCGATCGAGTTGGTGCTGCGGTCGGGAGGGAGGTTCGATCCGCCGCTGCTTGCTTGCCCGAAGCTTGAGAGCTCGACGTTGAGCTCCAGCGTGATGAATCCACCCGCACTGATGGTTGGAGTAATGGTGATATTCGTCCCCGCTGAGAGCGTGCCGCCAACGCTTGTCTGCGATGGGGCGCCTGCGACCTGCGTTGTTTGCGCAAACGAGATGTCAGTGGTGCTGGCGACGGTTGCGGTTTCGTTATCGTTGACAAGCACGCCCGGCTGGGACACAACGCGCGTGTTGCCAGCGCTGGCGATGGCGCTGATGACAAAGGGAGTCTGGGCCGCGTCAATGATGACCGATGTCGAGCCACCAATGAATGAGGCTTCAGCGATATCCCCTAATCCTTGGAACATCTGCTCAAGTCCAGGGTTGAGGGCGGTGTCAATCGACAGGCTGAAGGAGTCGCTTATGCTGATCGAAACGATCTGCACATCGAGCATGACCTGTGGCCTGCGCTGATCAATCTTGCGGATGATCGCGGCGATTTCGCGTTGCTGCTTGACCGGCGCACGAACGATGATCTGGTTGTTGCTTGGGTCGGACGTAATCTGCACGTTCTCGCTTGGCGTCAGGGACGCGCCTTCTTCTGGAGTGGCGCCTCCCCCCCCCGGCGTTGACGCCTCACCACCAGCTGGCTGTTCATTTGGCTGTGTGGCGTTTGTGGAGGCGGGCGATGTCTGGGCGCTGGTCCGCCCTCGGTTGCTGTCACCGCCAAGCTGGTCGACTCGGCGGAGGCCTCTCGTATTTTCGACAGAAGGAGGCAGGAATGGCGACGTCGCGCGATTGTTGTCGCTCTGCTGGTCAGGAGAGATGAGCTCAGTGAGCAGGCTCGAAGCGTCGTCGGCGCTGATGTTTTCCAGTTTGTAGAACTCCACGACAACGCGCTCGTCGCGGGCTTGCTGGGCGAATTTGTCAACGAGGGCCTGCACCCGCTCGTGCTGCGTCTTGGTGCCAAAGTATGTGAACACATCGGTGTCTTCGCCCTGCACGACAAACATAGAGCCCGCAGCGTTGCCTTCGGTCGCCTGCTGCATTCCGGTTTGCACGGCTCCCAGGCCTTGCCTCGCGCCGAAATAGGCGATGTCGCTGGCGAGTGGCCCGGCGTTGTATCGCTTGACGACAAGCTTGCTCGGAACGTCGACAAGCGCGACGAGCTCCTCAACCCTTGTGAGTTCATCGGAAGTGCCGTGGAAAAAAATGGCGTTTCCCCGACGATCAAGAAGTAAACGCTGGGGCAGGTTGGAGAATGCGCCTGCTGTCGCTGTAGCTGCAGCTGCACCGAGGGCCGCCCCCGCTGGTGCGCTTGGCGCAGCTGCAGCCTGCTGACCAAGGAGTGAGAGCACCCGCGTGCGCGCTTCGTCGGCAGCAATGTGCTCAACTTCGATGCGATGAAACTGCTGTTTCTTGATCTGCGCCTGGACATGCTCGATGGTGGATTGAATTGTGCGATTGATGCGAGGCGCCGCTGTGGAAATGATGACGCCCAGTGCATCGGAATACACAACGCGGGGGCTCGCATCCGCTGGCAACACGTTGGAGATGATGGGTTGCAGCGACGTCGGGCGCAGGAGAGGCGTCGTGAAAATCTGCGTTGTGGCGAACGCTTTATCCCCAAAGTTAGCGGGCAAGGACTTGTTTGGCCTGATGACATACCACCCGTCGCCTTCTTCGGTGATGGCGAAGTTTCTCGATTCGAGCAGAAGCTCGAGCATGTTCATCAGGTCGCCTGCTCGAACGTCCATCGGGGCGCGAAACTGCACGGTGGCGCCGCCGAGGTTGGGCTCAGAGAGGAATATGTTGACGCCCAGCGTTCTACTTACAAAGTCGACAAGCGTTGTGAGATCGACCGGGTCGACAAAGCCCGCGAAGGAGACAACGTCGTCGGGATTGGGACGTTCAAGCTGCGCCGATGCAGGCGCGCTCATCGCGACGCATGCTGTCAGAAATGCGACGAGCGCGGGCAACAGCGCTCGTGACATTGGCCGACTGCCGAAGGGGCGTGGTGTCCACATATGGGGCATTACTCCGAATCGAGGTCTGTCATGCGTATGGTCAGCCTGCTTCCATCTGCGACTGAGACGCTTTTCCTGTCTGGCGGTTCCACGCTGCTCGTGCGCAAGAGCCACGAGTGCGACTATCCAGCCTGGATCACTCCTCTGTCCGCACCAACCCAGCCCCACATAGACGCTCGTGGTCCTGCGGGCATTGACGCAACTGTTCAGGCCCGGGTAAGTCGTCGTATCGGCTTTCGGTGGACCTTCTCCGAAGGCTAAAGCCTGAGGTGATCCTCACGCAAGACGTTTGCGAGGATTGCTCGATCGCTCTGGCGCCAGCGCGTCCAGCGCCTGCAGCCATGCCGCCCGAGCCAGCATGCCGCCAATCAACCCTGCGACGTTCGAAGACAGCGTCGACTAAGCAACCGCTGGTGCGAAGCCGAAATCTGCAGGGACAGAGTTCGTCGGCGCCCAGGCAGGACGCGGGTGGTGGGGTTCATGGCGCACGACGCGCCACAGGGCCTTCCATCCGCATAACCCCCGAGGACGCTGCGGCAAGCGCGCCTGGCGCGATCATTGTCCGTCCCTGCGACGTACGGCTTGAAGACACGGCGGCGAAGGCGCGCCAGCGTCGGCGGAGCGAATGCTTCATAGGGACGCCCGCTGCGCGAAACGCGAGGGTTGCTGTGGCCGATGGGAACCAAGTGTTCAACCGACCGGGGTCCCAACTCGTAGAAGCCTATTAATGGCTCGTGTGGCGCCGCAATGCTTCGCAACCAACTGACACTGGAGAAGTTTCCATGGTGAAGGTTTTCATGATGAACGATCTCGTACGAACTGTCATGACGACAACTGGCGCGCTGGCGCTGCTGGTGGCGCGTCCGCCGTTGACCGCAGCCCAGACGCCCGCCGCTGTAACGAAAGGGGCCACACTCGAGTTTCTTGCGCGCGGCTCGATCACCGCTGCGGATGTCGACGATCGCTGGCTGTTTGGCGGAATCAGTGGCCTGGCGTGGGACGCTGCGAACAACGCATTGATCGCAATGTCGGACGCCAAGGATCAGGCTCGCGCCTACACGATTCCGATTGACGTAGCGGCTATCGCGAGTGGGTCATTTGCGGTGTCGGTCTCAGCGACGCATCATTTACCGCAAAAAGATGGAAATGTAAATCCACGCGATGCTGAGGCGATCACGCCTGACGGCGAAGGCGGATTCGCCATCGCCTTCGAGGCGCCGCCAATGTTTGTTCGGTTTAATGACAAACTCTCTCAGCAGTTGCTCGTAAAGCCAGCGCCGGAGGAGCTTTCAAAACGTTTGATTCCAAATCGCGCCGTGGAATCCTTCACGCTGACGCCTGGCGGTGGTCCGCTGGGGGTTGCGCCTTCACTGCTTGCGATCACAGAATGGGGTCCGGAGCCAACCAATCGCAACGTCACTGGGGCAGATCGACTGAAAGCAAGGGGCAGATGCGCAGCGCTGGCGCTTGATCCAGCGACGCTTGCAGTTCGGGCAAAAGGCATTTATCCACTTGGCAGAATATTTACAACCAAGGGCGGCAAATCGCTTGCTGAGATTGCCTCCATTGACTCGACCTCGTTTCTGGCGCTGGAGCGATTCATCGCCCCAGGGGCCATCTACAACGCGGAGTTGTTTGTGGTGACGATTGCAGCGGGCGACACGGCGGACGAATTCACACTCTTGAAGACACCTGTCAAATTGCCTTCATTCCCGGGCATTGAGCATCTGGGCAACCTGGAGGCGATGGCGATCGGACCCGAGATCCCTGATGCAAAGGGCGGAAGATTGCTGCTCATGGCGACCGACAACAACTTCGCTGATGAAAAGTTTGGCCGGCCCAACACGGACTTTCTCGCCTTTCGACTGATCCTGCAGAAGTAAAGCACGCTTCACTCTGTCGTGACTCGCGCTACTCGAGTCCGCTCAGAAAGTCCTGCAGGATGATCGCCGCTGCGAGCGCGTCCTTCAATTGTTTCTTTCGGCGGTGGGTCATGCCCGATCCCGCCATCGCCCAACGGGCCTGCTCCGTCGTCAGCCTCTCATCCTGTAAATGCACAGGAAGATTGACACGATCTGCAAGCGCCTTGGCCAGCGCCCGCGCGCGACGGGCGGGCTCGCCATCTGAGCCGTCCATGTTAAGCGGCAACCCGACAACGAGCGCGTCAGGCGCGTTCTTCGTAACCAGGCAGGCGATCGCGTCAAGCCAATGGTCCTGTGGTTTGATGGGTGTTTGCTCGACCCCCACAGGCGCTGACACGTTGCTTTCGTCGTCGCCAAGCGCGATTCCTGTCCGTTTGTCGCCGACATCAAGCGCGAGAAACCGCATGTTGTTCTTCTTGTGTCAGCAGGAACCAAGCCCACGCGACCTGGCGCTTTGGCGCTTCTCAGCGGGCGCCAACGAGCGCCGCTTCGGTGCGAGGCGCAGCGTGATCTTCCACTTCATCGCTTGCAGGACTCTGGGCTGCGGGAGCGCTCGGCGCAGGCCGCCAAGCCTGTCCGGGCGGCGCGTGAAACCGCGAACCAACCAGCGTAACCTTGCGGTTGACGTCGCTTTTGGGAAGCACAGACTGCAGCGCAATCACCGTTGCGCCGACCATCACACTCATGATTGATTGCTGCCACCACGCCGTCCAGCCCAGATACACAAGCGTTGCGGTCGCCACAAGCCCGGCAATGGACAGCGGGATAAGCCCGTTCCACGCCAGTTGCATCACCTGGTCCCAGCGCATGCGAGGCAATGTCCACCTGCACAACATGACGAAGCTCACCATGAGAAACGACTTGCCCGCGAGCACGCCAAACTTGAGCAGCGCAGGCGCCAACCCTGCAATTTCCGGCGACAGCCAAGCCACGCCAGGCAGGTGGTATCCACCAAGGAATAGCGTGCTGAAAAGGGCGGCGCCCGCGACGACGTGGGCGTACTCCGCGACGAAAAACACACCCATACGCATGGAGGAATACTCGGTGTGGTACCCCCCCACGAGCTCCGCCTCCGCTTCCGCGTTGTCAAAGGGAGCGCGGTTCGCCTCAGCCAGCAGGCACACGAAAAAGATAATCGCTGCGATGGGCTGCGCGATGATGAACCACGCGCCATTCGCCTGCGCTTCGACCAGCCGCTCGGGCATCACCGTCCCCGTCACAAGCAGAATCGTCAACAGCGAAACGCCCAGGGGAATCTCGTAGCTGACCATGGCGGTCGTTGCGCGCAGCCCGCCAAGCAGTGAATACTTGTTGTTTGACGCCCAGCCACCCAGCACCACGCCATACACGCCAAGCGATGAGACCGCAAGCACGAACACAACGCCAACGTTGATGTTGAGGGCAGCGATGAGCGTTCGCCCCGCCTCCACGCCAATTAAGCCCCACAATATTGTAAAGGAATGCCCGATCTCAATGTAACCGCCCCATGGAATGATCGCCCAGCCAAGCAGCGCCGGGATCACGATCAGCCCAGGCGCCATCGTGAACAGCACACGGTCGGCGCCGCCCGGGCGGTAATCCTCCTTGGTGATCATCTTCACGCCGTCAGCGAGCGGCTGAAGCAGCCCATAGGGCCCGACGCGGTTGGGGCCCAGCCGATCCTGGATCCACCCCGACAATCGGCGTTCGAGCCAGATCGAATAGGCGGCGGCGCCCAGCAGCGCGTGCAGCACCACGAGCAGCACAATCACGCTGACGAAGAACTGCGCAGGTATGACGATGAGGGCGTTCATACGCTTGCCATCCTAGCGAACATCTCCTGCGGCCGCCCTTCCTCGTTCCCCCACCCGCTTGGCGCCTCGCGCCAGGCAGCGACTTTTGACCTGGCGCTACTGATCACGCAGCACCCGGAAGCCAGTGCAGGCGCGTGACGCGGCAGGCGCTTGTCCACGTTTGTCGGGTGCGCGGTCGGCGCTTGGTCCCACAGCGACGCCTGCGCCAGCATTGTCAACCGCCCATTCCGCAGCGTTTCCATCGAGATCGAACACGCCTGCGCCTTTGATGGGCGCGGCGCTGCCGACGTTCTTGAGCAGCGCGTCTGCGGGGAGCGACGCGACGATCTCGTCAAGCCTGCGTGCGTCGTCGAGGTTGGGCGAGTAGCCCGCCCACATCGCCAGTGTCACGCCAGCCGTTCCTGCGCGCTTGGCGAATCGGCGGGCTTCCTCGATCGTGGGCAGACGATACGTCGCGCCCGTCACCTGCGAGAGCCAGCGAACATATGCCTTAGCCTGTGCAAATGAGATGTTTGTCGCGGGCATATTGCCCTGCGCAGGATCAAACCCGGCGCTGCTGTCGAACGCTGCGTATTGGGCGCGCGTCACCTCGAAGCGCCCAATCTGCGCGCCGTCCATCTCGACCACCTCGGGCGTCAGTGCGCCAGCGAGCCTGACGCCAAAGAGGGCGTCAGCGCGGGACGCTTTGGCTTTGGTCATCGCCCAGGCAAGAGGCGAGTCTTTCTTGAGGGCTTCGTTCGCTGGCTCGTAGTCGTCAAAGAGATAGCGACCGAGCCACGCTGTGTCTTCATCCAGTTTTCTGCGCTGATGCGCAGCGTTGCGCAAGCCGTGGGGCTCACCAGGAAACGTCACGAAGCGCACCGGCGCTTTGCCAATCTGTTGCAAGGCGCGAAAGAGGCTCCACGACTGGTGAGGCGGAACGTTGCGATCCTTATCGCCTGTGTAGATGATCGTGGGCGTGGTCACGTTTTCCAGACGAAAAAATGGTGATTTATCGATGTAGAGCTGCGGGTTCTCCCAGGGCGTCGAGCCGAAGTAATAGTTGTCAAAGGCTGCGCCGAAGTCGACATTGGCCCAGTCGCTGATCCACTCGACATCCGCAGCCCCGATGCTCGCAGCCTTGTACCGGTGTGTGCGCGTGATGAGCTCCGCAGCGAGAATGCCGCCGTTGCTCCACCCGACAACCGCGAGTTTGTCAGGATCAACATTGCCCTTTGCAATGATTGCATCGACACCCTTTTCGATATCGTCATATTCAAGTTCGTAATATTTGCCGCCACCAATAGATTCGACCCACGCAAGTCCATAACCAGCGCTGCCGTGGTAGTTGGGCTGAAAGACGAAGGCGCCCCTTTGCCTCCACAGTACGAGGGGCGCGCCGTAGCTCTGTCTCCACGAGTCCCGCGACGCAGCCGCTGGCCCCCCATGGGGATTGACAATGAGGGGATACTGGTTGTCAGGATTGAAGTCGAGCGGATAGTGGAGCAGGCCCTCAACAGTGTCGCCATTGGCGCCCTTCCACGTGATGACTTCAACCTTGCCCATTGGTTTGGCCTTGAACGATGCGTTGAGGTCCGTAATCTGCCAGTGGGTGGAGAGCGACGCAGCGTTAAGAGAGGCGCTGTAGAGCTGTGAAGGCGTCGTGGCGGAGGAGTGTGCATAGATCATCGTGACGCCGTCGCGCGCCATCGTGAACGAGTCAATCCGCTGCGCGTGCACACCTGCGAGATCGGTCCGTCGCCAGCCATCGCTGACGCGGTCGATGCGGGCTATCTGGTCGTAGACACCATGGGCGAGCATCGCGACGACGCCCGTTCGTGTCGCAGCGAAGGATCGGGCCAAGCCTCTCTCCCAGTCAAGATCGACGGTTTCAAGTCGCTGTGACGCGAGGTCGAAATAGTGCAGATCCGTCACGCTCGCAGAGGTGTACACGGGATCGCTGGAGCGCTGATTGGTGAAGTAGAATCCGGAAGAATCAGGAGTCCACGCCATGCGCCCCGGCGCGAGGCGCGTTCCAGGGAAGAGTTCGCGCATGACGCCTGTTGACAAGTCCACGAGCATCGTCGCTGGAGGTGTGCGCTCGTCAAAAGCGTACGACAGGCTCCGCTGCGCGATCACCACCGCGTGCGCGCCGTCGGGCGCCATGGCGAAACGTCGCAGCCATTGGTCGCCTGTTGTCAGCCTTGTCGGTTCACCTGTCTTGACATCGACGACAAGGAGCCGGGTGGACGGCTCGTGGTGTGCGTCGTTGATGACGACGCTGGTGTCTTTGTGTTTCTTTGCCTCTTGTTCAAAGAGTGTGGGCCGCTCGGTCGCCAGCACAAGCAGTCGACTGTCATCGATCCATGCAAACTGGGAAACGCTTCGCTCTAGGCGCGTGACCAGCCTGGCTTCGCCGCCGTCGACCGGGATGATCCACACCTGTGTGTCGCCACGTTTGTCGTCATCGCCAAACGCTGGCTTTCGGCTGGACGTGAACGCGATGCGTTTGCCATCGGGTGATAAGAGCGGACTTCCCACGCTGCCCGGACCCTGTGTGAGTTGACGCGATTCGTTGGATCCAATGTGTGTGAGCCACAGGCGCCCGATGCGTTTGTCCTCACCCTTGATGTTCACCCACTGCTGTAGCGTCCACACAGCGAGCGTTCCGTCGCGCGACAGATCGACACTGCCTGCGGATTCACTGCGCAGTACGTCGTTGGCGGTCCATCGGCTGGTCGCAGGCGCATCATCCGGAGCAGCAGCAGCCGTGGACGCTGTAGCGATTGACAACGCGATGAGGCAAAGATGTTTCGTGCGCATTGGAGATTCTCCTTTTCTTCGGTGGGCGCATCGTACATTGCCCGAAGCACGAGGCGGTGACGCTCAACTCTGGCTGCTGCGCTACCCTCCGCAACGCAGCGGACATAATGGAACAGGAGACATCCGTTACGCCAGGAGATAGATGCTCATGCGCGTAGGCATCCTGACGCTCAAAGCGGGCACACAAGCGGGCGGGCTCGCGACGTACGAGTCATGCCTCATCCACGCGATCGCTGCGCTCGATCAGGACAACGAGTACCACATTTTGTGTGTCCATCCCGTCGAACGGGCCCATTTTCAGATCGATCAGCCCAATTTTCATTTCCATGAACTGGCGCCGAGAATTCGCCTGGTGAACATGCTGTTGAGCGTGCCGCGGGCAATTCGCAAGCTCGACGTGAATTTTTTCCACGTCATGTACCTGCCTCCTCTGACGCTGCCAAAGCCCTTCGTATTCACAGCGCACGGGCCTGAGATGTTCATCGATCCGAAATTCTTCCCGCTGCGCATTCGCCTGTTGCTCCTGCCGCTCACGCGTCGCTGTTATCGTAGAGCGTCGTCGATTCTGTGCGCCTCGGGCGCCACGCGCGAGTACCTGATCCGCGCCTATCCCGAAGCGGCTGAGCGCAGCCGGGTGGTGTACAACGGCTGCCACGACGCATTCAAGCCTTCGTCCGACGTCGAGCCTGCCCAGGCGCTGCGCGATCGGTTTGACTTTAAGTCCCCCTATGTGCTGGCGGTGGGGCGCATCGAGCCCCGCAAGAATCCCATCCGCCTGCTCGAGGCGTACGCGCTATTTCGGGAGCGCACCCAAGGCGCCGTCAAACTCGTCATCGCTGGGGGTGAGACGTGGAGCAAAGGTGAAGCGCGCGACGCGATCAATCGGCTCGGGATTGCATCCGACGTCGCACTACTGGGGTATGTTCAAGATGCGCAGCTGCCCATGCTCTATTCCCGCGCCCGCATGTTCGTCTTTCCATCACTTTGGGAGGGATTTGGCCTTCCGCTGATTGAAGCGATGCGCTGTGGCTGCCCGACAATCACATCGAACGTATCGTGTTTGCCTGAAGTCGCGGGTGGTGCGGCGCTACTCGTCGATCCATTGTCGCCCGATTCTATCGCAGCAGCCATGACGCAGGTGCACGAAGACGAAACGCTGCGTGCGGACCTGCGCGCCAGGGGTCTTACGCGAAGCAGTGAGTTCAGCTGGGAGCGCTGCGCCCGTGAAACCATCCAAGCGTACAAAGAGCTCGAAACCCAGCGCGCCGGAGCGATGCGCAGCTAAGCTCTATCGGCGTCTGACAGGCTGAGAATCGCGATGCAGCGCCCACACAAGCGAACCCAAGGCCAGGAATGAAATGCCCGACAACCCCCACAGCGCATTCGCCTGCAGGGATGGATCCGACGCGGGAGCTCCCGCCTTGCCGAAGTGATCTTCCTTGGCCCGGTCGTTGTCCTGGATGCGCCCTGCTCGGACAAGTCTATTATATTCAGCCATTGTGGTCTTGTAGGACGCAGCGGACTTGGCAGTAGCGGTCGCCTGCCAGACAAACCACAGTCCAAGCACAAGCGCGAGGATGAATCCGATGGTTTTTCCGGAATTGGCAGAACGTTCACGTTTAAGCACACCGCCAGCGACGATGGCAGCCGCTGAAAGCGCCACGACAACCGCGCCAAACGTGGGGGCGACAAGAAATGCACTGGCAGCGTCCCCGTCAGACGCAAGGTTGAAGCCGACAACGCCCCCCACAACAAGGGCAGCGGCAAAGCTGAATAGCACAATCGCGCAGCGCATTACGCCTCAACATCGACCGTCAGCGAACGTCCGTTGACGGTACTGGCGTTTAACTCCGAGAATCACATTGCAGCAGCGTCCACGCCGAAACACGCCGTTACCCGATAGGGTTATCAGATCTTCGCCAGTTTTGTTCGAGTCCCAGCCGCAACGATGTTATCGCGACCAGCCCGCTTCGCAGCGTACAGCGCGTGGTCCGCAGCGTCGATCCACGTCGCGAGCTCGGCGCCGCGCACAACGCTGTCGTCGCACACGCCGATGGACGCCGTCACGGGCAGTTCCGGATGCTTTGGCCAGCGCGTTTCGCGCAGCGCTGCGCACACGCGCTCAAGCACAACAACCGCGTCGTTGGCGTTGGTGTCCCGCAGGATAATGGCGAACTCCTCGCCACCATACCTGCACGCGACATCGCTCACGCGCAGTTCGTTTGTCAGGATGTTCGCAAAACCCTCGATCACCGCATCGCCCGCGGGATGGCCATGGGTGTCGTTGATGCGCTTGAAGAGATCCAGATCAGCAATCGCCAGCGTCAGTGGCCTCTTGTACCGCTGCATCGCTTCGATTTCCTCTGCCAGACGCTCCTCGAGATGTTGCCTGTTCCATAATCCCGTCAGTGGATCAATCTGTGCGCGCTGTTCGAGCAGCCTCATCAATGTGTGAATGCGCATGACCGAGCGAATGCGCGCCCGAAGTTCGGCAATGTTGAAAGGCTTTGTGATGTAATCGACGGCGCCCAGATCGAGACCTGTCACCTTTGATTGTGGATTGTCTGATCCCGACAGCATGATGACGGGGATGCGCATCGTCATCGGGCTCTCTTTCAGCGCCCGCAACGCCTCGAATCCATCCATACCAGGCATGTCGAGGTCGAGCAGTATCGCTGCAGGCTGAAGCTCCTCAGCCATCTCCAATCCTTCTTGGCCGGTGGGAGCGCTCTTGACCTTGAGCCCTTCTGCCTTGAGTCTGACAGCAAGCAGGCGATGCACATCAGGCGAGTCGTCAATGACAAGCACAACGCAATCGGTAGCCAGCATTTCAATTGGACTCTTCGTATTCATTGGTCAACGGTGATTCATGCGCGGGAATGAGACACCCAACCTCCGATCAACACCGACTCATGGCTTTGCTTGGTCAATCACGCCGACGCGCGTCGGCAAATGTCCAGCAATGCCATCAGTTCATATTCGATGGATTCGATTTGTTTGCAACCATCTATTGCAGCTTCCAGTCTGCCAGCTGCTTCGCTGATCGTGGGGAATCCATAGCCGCCACCTGCGCCTTTGAGTTGGTGAGCGAGCCTGCCAAGCGATGCGGTTTCGCCGTCCTTCCAGGCGCGCTCCATCGTGTCGATGCGACCCTCCATTTCCTCGAGAAACGCCTCCGTCAACTCGCACATATCCGGGTCGTCCGCGAACTCACTGTGAATCGGCGTTGTGTCGGGCTTGGATTTGGTCATTGGTTTGCTCCCGGTTTTCGGACGCTCGATGGGATTGCGCTATGAATCACATGGATAGAGAATCGGCGCAAATGACGATCGTCTGAACATCGCAACCCGAAAGAGGTGGGCGCTCCGACGCTCGCAAGCGCGATGCGTCGGTCACACAATCGTCCAGTGCGCTGTTATCTTGCCCCTTCCCTTCGGGAGAATGATTCATAGCATGTCTTGGTCATTTCCTGTCGGTATTTCGATCCTGGTGTCGGAACGTGCGCGCTTTGCTCCAACGCGCCAACGCCCGCATAACGCGTATGATGCGCCGGACGTGCGTGCTGGGGCGATCACTCCAGTTGGGCAGTGCAGAGAGAAAATGGATGCGCATCCTTCGAATAACGCGGTCTTTGGCGGGCAGCGATCGCCAATATCGGTTTTTGTGGGTTCTTGGGCCCCGTTGCGCCAGTGGTCACCGACGATCATGCCTCAAGCGCGCCAGCGGACAGTCGATGGCGGAATGTGGCAGTGCATAGCTGTGATCATCGAGTGCAGACAGTATCGCCAGCGCTCGAACACACACAAGGAGGCTCGGTATGAATGTCAACGTTCCATTCGTTGCGTTCGCAATAAGTAGCGCCGTTTTGCTGTGTTCTGGAGCAGACGCATACGCAGGCTCCAAATCCATCAAGAAGGAGGCGTCGCTCGTCCTCACGGCGGATGGGCCCATTGGCGCATCCGGGGACATCAGCGTTGAAGTCCGTGGCAGACGAGCCAGCATGTCTATTGATGTTGAAGACCTTCCTGCTGGCGTCTACGACGTGTTCATTGGCGGCGTCAATCGCATTTCATTCACCGCAATGAATAGGGGTGCAGACAACGGCAACGAGATCGAGTTTACGAATCGTCAAAGCGATGTCTCAAGGGATTGTTCAGCCGACGCAGAAGGCGGCAAGGCGTTCTTGGGATTCGATCCATCCGGACTCGTTGTGGAAATTAAACAAAATGGCACAACGCTGCTGTCAGGCATAGTGCCGATTATTGACCCAAATGACCCAATGGCGAATATGAACACGAAAGAATTCCCTAAGCAGAATGTTGAACTGCCAATGACGCCTGTCGATCCGACCACAGAGTCCGAAGCGGAGATCTCCTTCAAGTCAAGTCAAAAAGGCGCTGATTTTGAGGTTCGAGCGAAGGGATTGCCTGCTGGCGACTTTGACATTATTGTCAACAACACCAAGGTTGCGAATTTTTCTGTTAACGCCAAGGGCAAAGGAAAAGTTCGATTCACCAGCAGGGTGCGCAACACCATGCTCAGCGCCAAGGCGCAAGGCAATCATCTGCCTTTGAATTTCGATCCAGCGGGCGCGACCATCCGCATCGTGCAAGGCGCAACGGATTTCTTCACAGCTACGCTGGTTGCTGACGCGCTGCCAGGCGTCGCTGGGGCTGGCGAAATCGAGGCCAATCTGGCGCCCACGGGAGCACAAGCTGGCGGCAGAGGAGACTTGACGTACGAAACATCGACCAATCTCACCGAGTTTGATGTCGAGATCGAAGGCGTCACACCCGGGACATACGACGTCTTCGTTGACGGCGTCAGTGTTGGCATGATTGTCGCGGCGCCTTCAAGTGAAGGCGTTACAGGCGAGATCGTGTTCAGCAGCAACCCGCTCGCCAGCGACCCAAACGAGGTCGCCCTGACATTTGACCCCTTTGGCAAGACGATTCAAATCATGCAGGCAGGCGTCGTGATTCTGGGCGGTGATTTCCCAGCAGCGCCGTGACGCTGACTGGGGAAGACTTCGCTTTACAAACGAAACGCAAACAACCTTCGTCGCAGATGCAGTGGCGGGGGTTGTCTCGTGCCCGTGTCAGGACTGGGCATCCGTCGATCAGTGCGCGGCGAAAATATATTGGTTGAGCAGGATCGCCAAACGTCATGCGACAGACCTGGTTCTCTCTCCCACCGGGGCGAAGGGGCGGAGCCAGGGGTCTATGCATGGCATCAGACTTCTTTCCAAAATATCGTCTGTCCGGGAATCCATGCGAAATGACGCCAGACATTCCAGGAGGACAAGGGTCATGGCGGGTGGACGGCGTTGCTGACGCAGTCAAACCATAAAATTAGGGGAGATTTCATGCGTCATATAACGCACACAGCGTCGCTTGTCGCAGCGAGCCTTGGCTTGTTCCTCGCGCCCACGGATGGGTTCGCGAAGGGAAAGAGAATCGAAGCGGAGGCGCCGCTTGTCGCCACGGTGCGCGGACCGCTGGGCGCGTCCGGAACCATCAGACTTGAACTCAAGGGCGCCCGCGTCGACTTCAAGGTTGAACTGGAGGACTTGCCAGCGGGCGTCTACGACCTGTTCGTTGAAGGCGTCAACGTCGGCATGATCGTGGCTGCGCCCGACGGCGGAACCGTCAATGGCGAAATCAAGTTTCGCAGCCCCCTTGGGGTCGAACCGAGCAGCATCGCTCTGACGTTCGATCCAACGGGCAAGACGATCCAGATTATGCAGGGCGGCGTCGTCATCATGGGGGGCGCGATGCCTGCAGGCTCGTGAGATTGCAGTCGGCTTGACTCGAAGTCTGCCCGGCCCGATAGGATACTCATTGCTCCTTAGCTGTGACGGCTCATATCATGCGCATTCCTGAGATTATTCGTGTGCAATCCGACCGAACGCCCGGCTCCCTTGCAAGCGTGCTTGGCGTCATTGCGGATGCAGGGCTTCTCGTCGAGGGGCTCAAGGCTGCGGCGCGGAATCACCTGCACACAATCTGGGAAATCACGCTTGAACCTGACGAATCGTTCGACATCGAGCCACTGCTCGACGCCATCAACACGCTGGACACCGCTCGCGTGCTGGGCAGGTCTGACCGTGTGTTCGCCCGACATGAAGGGGGAAAGATCCGCACGGTGTCCACAGCAAGCATCGACAGCCTGGAGAAGTTGCGCGATGTCTACACGCCCGGTGTCGCCCGCGTGTGCAAGGCTATCCAAGACGATCCACAAACTGCGCACCACTACACAGCGCGCGACCACACCGTCGCCATTGTCACCAATGGCACAGCCATTCTCGGGCTTGGCGACATCGGCGCTGTCGCTGGCCTGCCCGTCATGGAGGGAAAAGCGGCGCTGCTCGAACAAATGGTCGGATTGAGCGGAGCGCCCATACTCCTTGACAGCAAAGACCCCGATCGCATCATCGACACGGTCCTGAACATCGCACCCACGTTTGGGGCCATCCAGCTCGAAGACATCAAAGCGCCTGAATGTTTCAACATCGAGCAGACGCTGATCGAAAAGCTCGATATCCCCGTGCTGCACGACGACCAGCATGGCACCGCTGTCGTCGTGCTCGCTTCGCTCTTGTCCGCGTCGTGCAGGCTCGGGCTCGACCTCAAAGGCGCCACCATCGGGCAGATCGGCCTTGGGGCTGCGGGTCTTGGCATCTGCAAACTACTCATCGACTTTGGCTGCTGCGCAGTGGGCGCAGACCTGCGTGAAGAAGCACAGCAACGACTGATCTCGCTTGGAGGTGAGCCCGTCGCGCTTGACGACCTGATGCGGCGGGCGGATGTTGTCATCGCGACAACAGGTGTGAAAGGCCTTATCAAGCCTGTAATGGTTCGGAAAGGACAGGCGATCTTCGCCCTTTCAAATCCCGAGCCGGAGATCGAGCCCATGCGCGCCCTCGCTGCGGGCGCAGGATTCGCTGTTGATGGCAGAGTCGTCAATAACGTGCTTGGGTTTCCTGGGCTGTTCAAGGGAGCGCTGGATGCAGGCGCGACGCGGTTTACGCACAAAATGCTCATCGCAGCGGCGCAGGCCCTGTCCGAGCTGGGCGGTGAAGAAACACTGACCCCTGATCCACTCGACCGTGCGGTCCATGTGCACGTCGCACGCGCGGTCGCTGACGCTGCGACCCGTGACGGAGTTGCAACCCGGGCGCTGACCGTGTCGCGAGCAGTGTGATTCTTCGACCGCTTCAGCGCACCATGCCCTCACGAAGCGCTTGAATTGAATAAAACGTGTCGCGCCAGCGCACACCCCCGTCGCGGATCGTTATGACGATCGACGCTCCAAACGCCAGCGGCATGACTATCACGGCAAAAGGCGTCAGGATCGCGGGCAGAGCGCCCCAGCCCAGCCGGCGGGCGCCGACAAGCGCAGGGATGATCGTCGCCAGAAAGGCGCCCGACGCAGCGAATCCCGCAGCCGACATCGCGAGAAACCCGAACGCACCGCTCAGCCACAGCGCCGTGATTGTCGTGAGCAGCGCGATCGACACAGGCAGGTTGTATCGCAGCGCCGCAAAGGCGTTCTTACGCAGCACCCGGAATATCTCCGGAATAGAGCCCGCATAGGAAACCGTCGCAGCATCCGGCGCGAAGAAAATACGCGTGCGTCCACCCTGACGACCAACTAGCGTTCCTAGGCGCACGTCGTCGAGCACCTCCAGGCGAAGCGACGCGTGCCCATTGAACGAGTCATATATATCTCTGCGAATCAGGTTGAAAGCCCCCACGCCCATCGACGCGCCCGGGCGATCCGTGTTCGCAGCGGCGCACCTGCGCATGAGCGGAATCATGAGCGCAAGCAGCCCTGCTTTGCCAAGGACGCTGTGCGACTCAAGCCTGGGGAGAATGCAGACATGGGCAGCAACGGCGCTTTGGGCTGCAGCGACAGCCCGCGCGATGGCGTCTGGCGCAAGTGCGCAGTCAGCGTCCATACACAGAATCCACTGCGCGTCAAAGTCGCGCGTCGCTTCCGCGACGCCGGTGAAAAGCGCGTTGCATTTACCCAGCCATCCATGGGGAAGTGTCTCCACGCGCATCACGCGCAAGCGATCCGCTGCCTCCTTTGGAATAGCGGCCCGCGCCCTTGAGCCCGTGTCGTCGGACGAGCGATCGTCCATGACGACGACGCGCGCATCAACGCTCCGCTGCTGTGCAAGCGCCCGCACAGTGGCTGCGATGCGTATCTCTTCATTGCGCGCCGCCACAACAACAGCGACGCGAGGATGCGCAGCGGCTGAGTCAGGTGAAAACGCTGGCAGCGCTGGCACGCGCGCATGAGCCCGCAAGGTCAGGAAGGCGCTCAGCCCGTACAGACCCGCAACCAACCACAGCCAAATCGACAACGCCATAGCCATGAATACTCCAATCACGCGCCCCAGCGGCACTGGTCCCCTGCAAATGCCGCCGATCGTCAACAGCCAGCCACTTCGCAGTGGTCAGCGGTGCGAGGATAGCGCGCCAGAACCAGCGGCGATCAGGAAAGGCGTCATCGTGTTGTGGGTGAAGAACAAATCGATCGACGCACAAGTGATGCTCTGGACATTGTGCTTAAATTGATATTTAAACTGCAATAGTTGCGCCCGCGAGCTCTATCCTCCGCGCGTCGCGCCAGGCAAGACATATTCCACGACAGAGTCGGCGTGTGAAGCCGCCAGCTTGATACGTCGCCCACAAAGTCGCTGGCGCACCGAACATTAGAGTGCATCTGTTCGAACAGTGCAGCAGCGCGGGGCGCGCCTCGGGCGCAGGCGGCGCGGAGGGTGCGAGACTGTGGAGGCGTCGGGGAGATGTGTTCCTCGGAACCCCTTGGGTGAAGCGAGCGAATAGACTTCAGTTGAGGCGCAGATGCCAATCGACGGCCGCCTGTCCCTGCGCTGGGCCAACGGGGGGCGCGACGTACGACTGGAGACTCTCCCATGAAGCAACTCCACGAACGAACTGTTGCGCGAGGCGCCCGAGGCAGATGCCCCCTGTGTGTCCTTTCAGCGTCAGCGGCGTTCTGCGCTGCGGGCCCATTGACAAATGCGCAGCTGCCCAAGACCTGGACAAACGGACAAGGTGGATCGTTTCACGACGACGCTAACTGGGACGCCGGCGCCCCGGGACCAAGCGACATCGCTGTGTTCGCTGAGGGTGGCGTCTACAGCGTGGGCTTTGGCGGCATTGGTGCGTCGACCAATGCACTTGACATTGTCGGTGGAGCAAACGTCACGTTTGACCTCACAGGGGCGCTATTTCAGACGAGCGGGATGAGCGCTAACGGCGTGCGCGTTGGCGCAAACGCGACCGACGATTCATCCTTGACATTGCGCAATGGCGTGATTCTGGGCGGGCCGGGTTTTGTCGGCACAAGCGTCGGCGCACGGGGAGCACTGGCGATCGAAGGCGCCGGCGCATCGCTCACATTGTCGTCGACATTTCTATTGGGAATTGGGGGTTCAGGCTCCCTTCGCATGATTGATGGCGGCGAACTCGTGACTGGAAATGCGTTCGTCGGTGGAACGTCGTCGAGCGGCGCGACGCCTTTCCGTTCGCGCGCCGATGTGCTCGTTCAAGGCGTCAACTCGAAATGGATCATCAACTCCCAGCTTTGGCTTGGTGGATTCTTCGATGAGACCGGGTTTGGCAGCGATGGCGGATCGGCGCGCATGCGCGTGCTCGACGGCGCCGAAGTTGTGGTCGGGTCCGCAAGCATTGCGCCCACGCGCGGCTCGGAGGCGTCCCTGGTCATCAGCGGCCTTGGCACGCACTGGGACGGCACGATGCTTGTTGGAGGACGCAGGCATTTCAGATCGTTCGCTGTGACCGCTACATCGGGCGCTGCGTCGCTGCTCATTTCAAATGGCGCCTTCGTTGAAGCGGTGTGCTTCAACGTGGGCTCGCAAGTTGGCGGCAAGGGTGATGCGGTCGTGACAGGCGCGGGCACGCGACTGCTCACCGGCATTGCGCCGGGTGGTTTTTCCTGCGAGACGGACATCGGGATAGGCAGCGAAGGATCGCTGAGCGTGCTCGATGGCGCGCGTGTCGATGGTTCGATCGTCACCGCCATCAGCGCAACACCAGGCCTGTCGACGGCCAGCCTCGTTGTTGATGGAGCGGGATCAATCTTTGCAACGCCCCGGATGCTCCTTGGAGGCAGCGCCAATCTGGCGGTGCGCAGAGGCGGATCGATGATGGTGGGAAGCCTCAAGCAATCCATCGGTGTTTTCGGGACATCGTTCCGCAATGCGATGATTTCCGTTTCCGGGCGAGACACGGTGCTCGATGTGGGATTCATCGATGGCCAATCTTCGGACGATGGGGCGCTTACGCTGGGTGTCCTGACCGGCGAACGAGCGTCTCTGGAGATTTCTGATTTTGCGCAGGTGCGGGCGCGGTCGGTCATTCTCGGGCGAGAAGGCGTCGCAGCCATGCGGCTGTTTTCGAGCGGATTTGGACCATTTATTCAGGATAATACAGGCGGAATGCTCATCGTCGACCCGACGCCGGGCGTCCCAAATGCAGGCTTCCTCATTATTGGCGGCATCACAGAGTTCGGGAAAGGCCGACTGACGCTTGCGGGGCAGCGGGACAAAGTCATCGCGAAACAGGTCATCATCGGCGAGCGAGGCGAAGTGTTTGGCGCCGGTGAGGTGCAGGCGGATCTCGTCATCAACTCCGGATTCATTCGGCCCACCAGAGAATGGAGCAGAGGGCTTATCGGGGAGTTGACGATCGTCGGCGATTTTGCGCAGACGAGCGCAGGCACGCTGCGCATGGCGCCAGGAGATTTCGGGTCATTTCTCAGGATCACCGGCGCCGCGACGCTGGGCGGGAAACTGGTGATACAACCTGATTTGGGAAGCGGCCCTATCAGAGATCGCTCGCTGCTTGTCAAAGCGTCGAGTATTGTAGGGCGTTTTTCCGAAGTCGTTATACCGCCGCTGCTCAGCGGGGGACGCGTTGGTTCGCTTGAGTACACACCCACTGAAGTATTCCTGCTTGCAAGGCCTATCCTGGGCGACGTGAACAAGGATGGCTTCGTCGGGGGCGCAGACCTTCTGGCGCTGCTCGCAAGTTGGGGCAAGGAAGGGATACAGCCTGCGGATCTCAATGGCGACGGCGTCGTTGGACCAAGCGACCTGCTGCAACTACTGAGCGACTGGGGCGCAGG
>Ga0114931_10002606_pt1 | contig 22868 bp, 21 predicted proteins | sample 2SBtaG_FD_89579 | JGI IMG/M metagenome (GOLD analysis project Ga0114931, IMG submission 89579) | Deep subsurface microbial communities from Kolumbo volcano to uncover new lineages of life (NeLLi) - 2SBTROV14_V59a metaG | ecosystem: Environmental > Aquatic > Marine > Volcanic | place: Kolumbo... | reverse complement strand
GATCAGAGCACGAAAAAGGTAAAATGCGATTTTACCTTTTTCTTCATATTCAAAGGCTTAACAGCCATTGAATATGGCAGCACATCCTTGTGCTGCGGAAACTCTGAATTAATCAGAGTTTCCTTAAACCGCTGTGGAATCAAGAGCCTGTGCTTTGTGCCGTAGTGAAGTCACGGATTCAGGTTGAAGTCATCAATGCATGCCGACTAATGGCTTTATGCGTAGTGGATGTGGGGGTTTAGCGGTCGAAGAAATCGACTTCGCCGGTTTTCAGGTTGTACTCGGCGCCAACGATTTGCAGGCCATGATTAGCAATAACCGTTTCCAGTAATTCAGAACCATGGCGCAGGTGATCCACTGAGGCACGAACGTTGGCGCGTACTGCGGTGTCCAGTAAGCGTTCACGATCCTTGATCAGATCGGTTAATACCAGTGACGACACGGCTGGACGAACCCAATCGACAATCGAGCGAATGTTTTTAGAACTGTTGGTTTCACCGGACAGTAGTTCGTCCACGGTTGCGGTGATGGCGCCACATTGGGAATGTCCCAGCACGACCACCAGGGAAGTGTTGAACTGGGATACAGCGAATTCCACGCTACCGATCTGGGATGGGGCGACGATGTTTCCCGCCACGCGTATAACAAATAAATCTCCCAGTCCCTGATCAAAAACCAGCTCCGCGGGTACACGTGAATCGGAACAGCCAAGGATGATGGCAAACGGGGTCTGGCCTTCAGCAATCTGCATGCGTCTTGTGGTCAGGCAGCCACGGTTTTCACCCATGTCCTGAACAAAACGTTTGTTACCTTCTATCAGTAATTGCAGTGCTTCATCGGCATTTTTCATGTGTGTGTACCACTGGCTAAACTCGCGGCAAAGATACTTGAATTGGAAAAAACCTACAACGGGTATATCAGTTTTTACCGATACAGTTCTCTACGAAAGACAGGTTTATTATGACAGGCAAATGAAACCTTTCTATCCGATTCTGTGCTATAAAAAACATTCTTTGTAATTCGTTGAAACCGGTTGCTAACCGTGTATAATCGATTTTAGCTAGAAAAACCGGCTATGTTTATGTTCTGCACTGCGAAGTCCCGTACTTAAGTTCATCGTCCTGTAATTCATAAGTTATATCCTCTTTTTTTAGCGTTAATTCTTTCAAATCAATAAGTTAAACAGGTAAGAGTATGTCAGATACGGTAACAGGAAAAGTGAAGTTCTTTAATGAGTCCAAAGGTTTTGGCTTTATCGAACAGGAAAACGGACCGGATGTTTTTGTACACTTTAGTGCCATTCAGGTTGATGGATTCAAAACTCTGGCAGAAGGCCAGCAGGTTGAGTTCACTGTGACACAAGGTAAGAAAGGCCCGCAGGCAGAAAACGTAAAACCGATTTAATGCATTCCGGCCGCCTGGTAACAGGCGGCCGGTTTGGTTTAGGCTTGCCTGCATTCATCAGGGATGTAGTTGTAGCCTGTGCGGGGAACAATTTCAGGGTTCTCTTCATAACATCGGCGCTATGGATTATCGTTTTATTCAATAACATTCTGTTATTGATATTCCCAAGGTATTTGTTTTTTACCCGTGATTGATTCGCGCACGGGCGGGTTTGCATTTGTACCTGTGGATTCCTATTATGCGGTTACTGGTCGCAGGTGGGGTTGGTAATGAGCGCAGGCAAGAGCATGCTGGAAGAAACACACATACTGTGTCCCTATTGCGGGGAAGACATCAGGGTACTCATCGACTGTTCGGTCGAGTCCCAGGAATATATCGAAGATTGTCAGGTGTGTTGTCGTCCGATTGTTTTTCAGGTAGAGCTGGATGCGGACGGTGACCCCATGGTGCAGGTGCGGCACGAGAATGAATAACGAGGGTAGTCCGTTTATGCCTTGTGTTGATACACGGTTTGACCATTCATCAAGGTATGCACAACCCTGCCGGAAAAAGACCAGCCGTTAAACGGCGTATTGTGGCCATGGCTTACCATTTGTCGCGCATCCAGAGTCCATTCCTGGAGTGGTTTGTAAATGCAGATGTCGGCTGCTCGACCTGGCGTCAGGCTGCCGGCCTTCAGCTTAAGGATGTTGGCGGGTGCCAGGGTTAGACTGGTGATCGCCTGGTTGAGATTCAGCAGCTTGTCGTCCACCAGTTTCATGGTTAGCGGTAGCAGAGTTTCCAGCGCGGAAATACCGGGTTCGGTGGATGGAAAAGGAGCCAGTTTGGCATCCTGTTCATGGGGCTGGTTGTCGGAGCAGATGGCCTGGATGATGCCCCGCTGCAGTCCCTGTCGCAGCGCTTCCCGGTCCTGCTGACTACGCAGTGGGGGTAACACATGGCACTGGCTGTTGAAACTGCTGATATCCATTTCCGTCAGGTACAGCTGGTGCACAGCGACATCGGCAGAGACGCGAAGCCCTTGTTGCTGTGCCTGTTGAATCAACTCCACACTGCGAGAACAGGATATACGTCCCAGGTGAATATGGATGTCCAGATCGCGGATGATTTCCAGGATCTGTGCGATGGCCAGGGTTTCGGCCGCTTCCGGAATCGCTGGCAGACCCAGGCGAGTAGCCACCGGTCCGTCATGGGCGCAACCATTATTACTTAACGATGCTTCATCCGGTTCGATGAACACACTGATGCTGCGACTGGCGGCGTATTCCAGGGCACGGCGTAGCACCAGGGTGTTCTTGAATGTTCGGCGTGCATTGCTGACTCCGACACAGCCGGCTTTTTTCAGGGTGTCGATTTCCCCCAGCAGTTCCCCTTTAAGCTGGTGTGTCAGGGCACCCAGGGTTACTACCTTGCTTTTTCCTGCGGTATTGCTCTTGCGGTGGATGAGTTCTACTACCGCGGCTTCATCGATCACCGGGTCGGTGTCTGGCGGCATGCATAAGGTGGTGATGCCGGCGGCTGCGGCGGCGCGGGTTTCGCTGGAGATGGTGGCTTTGTGTTCTGCGCCGGGTTCCCGGAGCCGGGCGCTCAGGTCGACCAGGCCGGGGAGCACCAGGCAGTCGCTGGCATCGATAACGCTATCCGCAGTAAAACCGGGAGGTTTCTTGCCGACGGCGGCAATTTTGTCATCCACGATGAAAACGTCGGCAAGCTGGTCCAGGTTATTGGCGGGGTCGATAACGTGTCCGTTTTTAATCTGTAATTGCTGCATGTTTATTCAGTGTTCCCGTCTTTCGGTCCCAGTGCCATGGACATCACCGCCATCCTTACTGCAATGCCATAGGTTACCTGGCTGAGGATGACCGATTGCAGTCCGTCGGCCACAGCGGATTCGATTTCCACACCACGATTGATGGGCCCCGGATGCATCACAATGGCATCCGGCCTGGCATATTTGAGACGTTCTTCGGTCAGGCCATAGAGCTGAAAATATTCCTGTTCGCTGGGCAGCAGCGCACCCTGCATACGTTCTTTTTGCAGCCGTAGCATAATCACTACGTCCGCATTCTTGATGCCCTGTTTCAGGTCATGAAACACCTGTACCCCCATGTTCTCGATATCCTTGGGTAACAGGGTGCGGGGTGCCACGACGCGCACGTCGCCGGTGTTGAGGGTATTCAGAGCGTGGATCTGGGAACGGGCTACGCGTGAATGGAGGATGTCGCCGACAATGGCAACCCGTAGTCCGCCAAAGTCAGCTCCCTTGTTACGCCGAATGGTAAACATGTCCAGCATCGCCTGGGTCGGGTGGGCGTGGCGACCGTCGCCGGCATTGAGTACGCTGATGTGGGGTGCGACATGGTTGGCGATGAAGTGGGCGGTGCCGGAATCTTCATGGCGCACGATGAACATGTCGCACTGCATCGCTTCCAGGTTATGCAAGGTATCCAGCAGGGATTCCCCCTTGCTGGTGGCCGAGGTGCTGATGTTGAGATTGAGCACGTCCGCCGACAGGCGTTTGGCCGCCAGCTCGAAAGTGGTACGGGTGCGAGTACTGGCTTCGAAAAACAGATTGGTGATGGTCTTGCCGCGTAACAGCGGGACCTTTTTTACCGACTCGTTGACCCCGGCAAAACTTTCGGCGGTGTCCAGTATCTGTTGCAGGATGCTGGTACCCAGGCCTTCGATGGTGAGGAAGTGTTTTAACCGGCCCTTGTCATCCAGCTGGATGTTCCAGGTGTCTTTGCCCAGCATCGGGTCGGTGGCTCTGGTGGGACGATTACTCATGCAGCCGGGTCTCGTTTGATTTCCCATGCTAGGGGGGCCGGGCCGGTGAGCTTGATGTGCTCCCCTTCCACCAGTTCCAGATGCTGGCCGGATACATCTGCCTGTACCGGTAGTTCGCGGCCGCTACGGTCGATCAGGCACACCAGGGTAATGGATGCGGGTCGGCCGTAATCGAACAGTTCATTCATGGCAGCGCGAATGGTGCGCCCGGTCTGAAGTACATCGTCCACCAGTATGATATGGCAGTTTTCCACCTGGGGTGGCAGGCGCGATGGTTTTACTTGTGGATTAATGCCGATGCGGGAAAAGTCGTCGCGATAGAAGCTGATATCCAGGGTCGCCAGGGGCTGTTGCAGTTGTAGCATGGCATGAAGTTTTTCCGCCACCCAGGCTCCGCCGGTATGAATGCCTACCATGAGTGGTTGCTGAATACCACGCTGCTCCAGCAGGTTTTCCAGGTCGGTCGCGACTTTTTCCAGCAACTGTGCCGGGTTTGCAACATGGGTCATGAATTTTGCTCCAGCCAGCTTTGAACGATGACGGCGGCGGCCATTTTATCAAGCTCCTGTTTATTGTGCTGGCCTATTTTTACCTGGCGTTGATTGAGTAACTGTTCGGCTTCGTAGGAACTGAGGTTTTCGTTCACGGTGAAAACCGGCAAGTCGAAATGGGCCGCCAGTGACTTCACGAATACTTCCGCCTTACGCGTCATGTCGCTGCTACTGCCGTCCAGGTAGTAGGGCATGCCGACGATCAGGGCATCCGGTTTCCATTGCCGGATATGCTCGGCAATGGCGTTCCAGTCGGGTTGCTTGCCTGGGCATTGCAGGGTTACCAAAGGCGCGGCCGTGCCGGTAATGGTCTGGCCGGTGGCGATGCCGATACGCCGCTAGCCGTAATCAAAGCCCATGACCGTGTGGATATCAGGCATGCCCTGGGTCATTGGTTAACAGATGCAGGTCCACACCCAGTAAGCGGGCGGCTTCGTCCCAGCGTTGTTCCACCGGGGTCTCGAAAAGTATCTGTTTTGTTGCAGGACAGCTTAACCAGGCATTTTGCGCGATTTCATTTTCCAGTTGTCCCGGTGCCCAGCCGGCGTAACCCAGGGCGAACAGACAAGACTCCGGGGGATTGCCGGCAGCCATGGCTTCGATGATGTCGCGGGAGGTGGTGATGGCGATGTCATCGGTTACCTGCAGGCTGGAACCCCAGTTGCCCACCGGTGTGTGCAGGACGAAACCGCGGTCCTGTTGAACCGGACCGCCAACGAAAACCGGTTGTGAAGCGATTTCATCATGGGTGGTCTGTAATCCCAGTTGCTGGAAAATTTCACTCATGGGTATATCGGACGGTCGATTGATGGTAATGCCAAGGGCACCGTCGTCATTGTGTTCGCATATATAGGTAACGGTGCGGGAAAAATTATTATCTTCCAGGCTGGGCATGGCGATAAGCAGGTGGTGGTTGAGCTGTGTGCCGGACATTAAAACGTTTTCAGCTGGTTGTCGCTGAGGAATTCCCAGCTGCGGGTTATGTGGAGTACATCCGCCTGTTGTTTGAGTTTTTTCGGAAATGGATGAAACGGGGTGGCCATTTTAACGATGCGTTTGGCGGCATCGTCCAGCACCTGGTGGCCGGATGATTTGCGTAGTTCCAGGTTGCGCAAACTGCCATCGGCATTGATCACCACATCCAGGATCAACATGCCGCTGAGTTTGTTGCGAATGGCTTCGTCAGGATAATCGGCATTGCCGAGACGTTCCACCTTGTCCACCCAGTTACGCATGTAGGTGGCGGCAACATATTCACGGGTGCGGGAGTTAATGAATTTTTCCCGTGGCTTCTGCGCGAACTCCTGGTAAGTGAGGCTGAGTTCCTGTACCAGGCGGGCGGGTAGCTGGTTTTGCTGTTTCCTGGGTGTGATTTTTTCCTGCGGATTTTCCTTACTGGTGTGACGGTTGTTGAGCACCTTGTGATCGGATTTTTTCTGGGTGATAAAGGCCTGCCTCAGCTGTTTCTGTTCCTGGGGTGTGGCGGTCTGTAAATGCTGCATGGCGATGCCGGGGGTTTGCGACAGGGTGGGGGCGGAAAACAGATCGGTGGGACGAACTTTTTTATCCGTGTTACCGCCACCGTCCTGGGAAACCTGGGCCAGGTAATCGGCCTTGTCGGGTTCGGAGGGATGGCTGGTGTTCACCAGGATGACATCCAGGGTAGGAGGGATTTTCTGTTTCGCGGAAGGCGAGGCGATAAAAGTAATACCAAGGATCACAATGGCGTGAAACACAATCGCCAGGAACAGGGTCATTCCCAGCCGGTCACTGGCGGTGATTACAGGGGCCTGAACATTTGTCGACATAGTCGGATTATAGAGGTGGCGTGGTAATAATTGTAGTGCCGGGGTCGGGATTCAGTTGAATGCGTTTTTTCAGGGCCGGGGTAATGTGAATGGTGCCTTTGGCATCGATGAGCATTGCCTGGGTAATGCCCAGGTTTTTACAGATGTCGAGCCAGCCGTCCGGGCCTGCGACAAACATGGCAGTAGCGGCGGCATCGGCGACGCCGGCATTATCGAAAACCACGGTCACTGATTCGGTGCCCTCGGTTGGGTATCCGGTGCGGGGATCGAGAATATGGTGGTAGCGTTTGCCTTTATACATATAAAAGCGTTCGTAGTCGCCGGAAGTGAAAACGCTTTCTGTACCGCTGGTTTCCAGGCTGGCAATCACCTGGTCCTTTTTGCGCGGATGGCGAATGCCGATGCGCCAGGGACGGTCTCCATGGCGGCCAATGGCAGTGAGGTCGCCGCCAGCGTTGATGATGGCATTCTTGATGCCCATGGCCTGGAGTTTTTTCATGGCCAGTTCGATGCCATAGCCCTTGGCATAGGCCCCGAAACTTAGCTGTACCGCCGGGTTGTCGCTATACATACGAATGCCGTCTAGGTGCAGGTCTTCCATTTTGGGGTTGGCGGCTACCAGTTTGTGGATTTCGGCGGCGTCCGGTGGATGTATACCTTTTTCCTTGTAACGATGGAACTGCCACAGGTTGATCAGGTTGCCGATAGTTGGGTTGTAAAGGTGGTTGGTTTTCTCGGTCAGCCAGACGGAATTTTCGATCAGGGGCAGGACCGAGGGTGCAACACTGAATGACTTGCCGGTGGGTATGAGATTGTTGATGCGTTTCAGGGCGCCGTTTACCCATGGCGACCAGGCCTTGTGCATGTAGGCGAAATCCTGATCCAGCTCATCAAACGCCTTTTGTGCGGTTTCAGGGCTGGTGTCGTACAGGGAAATATCGATCAGGGTGCCGAATTCCAGCGTGGTGTGCTGGAATTCCTGTGGCTGTTTTTCGCAGCCAGCAAGAAAAAAAATCAGTGCGGCCAGGGCGATAAACTTCATGAGTCTCATTTGAAGTGCTGTTCTATGGTTTGCATCAACTGGCCGGCAATATCCAGCTTGAACTGGCGATCCAGCTCGCGGATGCAGGTGGGGCTGGTGACGTTGATTTCGGTCAGGTAGTCGCCAATGACATCCAGGCCGACAAACATCAGGCCCATGGCTTTCAATGTTGGTCCGACCTGCTGGCAGATCCATTGTTCCCGTTCGGTGATAGGCATGCCTACCCCTTCGCCACCGGCGGCAAGGTTGCCACGGGTTTCTCCTTTCGCCGGGATTCTTGCCAGGGTGTAGGGTACGGCTTCGCCATTAATCATCAGGATGCGCTTGTCACCCTGGCTGATTTCCGGGATAAACTTTTGCGCCATAATGGTCTTCTGGCCGAGGTCGGTCATGTTTTCCAGGATTACGCTCAGGTTGGGATCGGTTGGGGTGACTCGAAAAATGGACTGGCCACCCATGCCATCCAGAGGTTTGAGTATGACGTCCTGGTGTTGCTGGACAAACTGGCGTAATTTTGGCGCCTGCCGGCCTACCAGGGTGGCAGTAACGCAGTCCGGGAAGTGGGTGGCAAACAGTTTTTCATTGGCGTTTCTGAGGCTGGCGGGGCGATTAACCACCAGCACCCCCTGCCGCTCCGCCTGCTCAAGCATGTAGGTGGTATAAATATACTCCATGTCGAAGGGTGGATCCTTGCGCATCAGGATCACATCCAGCTCAGTCAGGGGCAGAGTCTGGGCCGGTTCCAGTTCGAACCAGTGCTCCGAGTTGTCTTCTACCCTGCAAATTCGCGTGGCGCCATAAGCCTTGCTATTTTCAAGATACAGGTCGGACTGATTCATATAATAAAGTGTCCAGCCCCTTTTCTGGGCTGCCAGCAGCATGGCGAAGCTGCTGTCCTTGTGGACTTTGATGGACTTGATCGGGTCCATGACGATGCCAATTTTGGGTTTCATGACGGTATCTGGCTGCAGTGTGTCTTGAGTGTTGTTCTTTTTACCGGCTCATAAGGGAAAGTGCAATCCTTAATCCCGGCAAACCCTCCCCATATGGGTTAACAGGTCACTTGATCTAATGTCCGTAACTTGTTTGATTATTTTGCGTTTTGTTTGCGTAACATAATTTCATGAGCTACATTCCTATGAAATATCAACATTTACACTAATGATTGGGGAACAACGGAAAACTATGGCAGAAGATTCCGAAGAACTTTCTGGCCTTAAAGTCATGGTTATTGATGACAGTAAGACAATTCGCCGGACCGCCGAGAACCTGTTGAAGAAAGAGGGCTGTGATGTTGTCACTGCCGTTGACGGTTTCGAGGCGTTGTCGAAAATCGCCGAATACAAACCAGACATTATATTTGTCGACATTATGATGCCTCGCCTGGACGGTTATCAGACATGTGCGCTCATAAAACATAATAAAGTATATAAAAATACCCCGGTAATCATGCTTTCCAGTAAGGACAGCATCTTTGACCGGGCCAGAGGCCGAATCGTCGGCTCTGAACAATATTTAACCAAGCCCTTTACCAAAGAAGATTTGCTGGGTGCAATTAAAGAATATTCCGGTAAATGATGGATGGCTTTCCCGGCCTGATTTAACAGAAAAATATAGGTGGTTGGAGTTACGAATGGCAAATATCCTGATAGTTGATGATTCTCCTACGGAAGTACACGTCTTCCGTACCATGCTGGAGAAGAATGGTCATACCGTTGAGGTGGCGCAGACAGGTGAAGAGGGAATAGATAAGGCGCAGAGCAGTCTTCCTGACCTCATTTTGATGGATATCGTCATGCCTGGCATCAATGGGTTTCAGGCAACCAGAAAATTATCCACAATTGAGGCGACTGCCAAAATCCCGGTTATCATCGTGACCACCAAGGATCAGGAAACTGACAAGGTATGGGGCATACGCCAGGGCGCGAAGGATTACATTGTAAAACCAGTTAAAGAGAAGGATTTGATTGATCGCGTCAATTCCGCCCTGGCAGGTAAATAAAGCAACCTATGAGCATGCCATTTGAACGCCTGCTGGAAATTGAGCGCCGAGTTAGTGAAAAGGCTTCTGCTTTGCCGGCGTTTGACCAGGAGGAGAATGAATGGTTGGGGATCGGCTTCCGTCTGGGTGATACCGAACTGATGTCGCGCATGGGAGAAGTGAAAGAAATTCTCGATCCGCCGGAGTATACCCGGGTGCCGGGAGTGAAGCCCTGGGTTGTGGGTGTCGCCAATGTGCGGGGTAGTCTGCTGCCATTAATGGATTTGCAGGGCTATGTTAAAGGCGAAAATTTAAAAAATATAAATCGTGCCCGAGTGCTGGTTATTGACTACAAAGGGATGGATACTGGCGTACTGGTGGATGAGGTGCTTGGATTGCGACATTTTTCTATGGATGAGCAGGCCAGCAAGATCCCCGGTATCGACCAGTCGTTCAGACCTTATGTTAACCAGGCTTTTAGGCGCGAAGACAATTACTGGCCTGTCTTCAGTTTCGATGCACTAACGAAAGATGAGAGTTTTTTGAATGCATCCCTGTAAAGATTTAATCATACAAACCAGAGGATCTCGATCCTTAGAGTGAGATAAGAACAACATGAGTGCAGCTAAACGAAACCCACTTGCCTTAAGCGTTATCAGTAAACCAATACTGGTTCTGGGTATAGTTCTGTTCCTGGCAATCGGTGCGATGCTTGGAAGCCTGTTTTATGCTTCTACACAGCAATCATATCAGCAGAGATATCTCGAGCTCGTTTCCGAAGATAAACTCCTGTCGCAAAGAATCGCGACACTTTCTCTGGAAGCTGCGGCAGGTAAGGAGTCTGCATTCATCGGTTTAAAGAAATTGCGCGATCGCTATGATGAAACGCTGAATATATTTACGTCAGGTGATCCAGTGACTAAATTGCCGGCATTACCCAATAGTGTGCAGGCCGCCCTGCAACCGGTGAAAAAAGTGTGGATTGGTACCGGGCAGAAAAAAGCGCTCGACCCTAGTGGTTACCGTGAAAATGTTAATCGTATCCTGGAAGGTAAAACTTCTATTTCTGAAGTTGGTGAGTTCGTGCTCGTAATTCAGGAATTTATCCCGCAGCTGCTGTCTTTCTCTGAAGAGGTCGTCGATCTTCTGGTTGAACGTAAAGCTGATCCACATCAGATATTTATGGCCAGTCGCCAGTTGATGCTGACTCAGCGCATCGAAAATAATATGAACCGAGTTCTGTCAGGTGGTGAAGGCGCGGCAGCAGCCGCCGACCGTTTCGGTCGTGATGCTGCCCGATTTGGTAGTGTGCTTGAAGGCATGCTGAAAGGTTCCAAAGCACTGCGAATCAAAAAGACTCAGGATGAAGTGGTGCGAAGCAAATTACGTGAAGTGGCGATGTTGTTCAGTTCAGTCAGTGATCATGTCGAAGCGATCCTGGAGCTGTCACCCGATCTGTTCGATGTTAAAAATGCGGCCAATAAAGTTGAAAAGCTGAGTGCCAAATTGCTGACCGAAACCGGCAAGCTGGAAAAAGCCGTTGTCGATCACGGCCAGTTTCTGGAAGTGGTGCGCTGGATCGGGTTTGGCGCTGGTGGCCTGGCGGTTGTGGTGATTATCATTGCCGGTGTGTTAATGGTGCGAGATTCTGGTGAACGTGAGGATGCGGCACTTGAGCAGAACAGAAGGAACCAACGTGCGATTCTTCGACTACTGGATGAAATGGCTAACCTGGCGGAAGGTGACCTGACGGTACATGCGACGGTGACGGAGGAAATTACCGGTGCCATCGCGGACTCGGTCAACTATGCGATTGACGCGCTGCGAACCCTTGTTGCCACCATCAACAGCACTGCGGTGCAGGTTTCCGCCGCGGCAGAAAAGACCCAGGCGACAGCGCAACGACTCACAGAAGCGAGTGGACACCAGGCGCGTGAGATTGCTTCGGCGAGTGCCGCGATCACGGATATGGCGGACTCCATGGAAGCGGTATCCAAAGAAGCCGCCGACTCGGTGGAAGTGGCGCATCACTCTCTGGAAATTGCGCAGAAAGGTGCTTCTATCGTACGTCAGAGTATGCAGGGCATGGATACCATTCGTGAACAGATTCAGGAAACCTCAAAACGAATCAAACGACTGGGTGAATCATCCCAGGAAATCGGTGATATCGTGGGGCTGATCACTGAAATCGCCGACAAGACTAACATCCTGGCATTGAATGCGGCGATTCAGGCATCGACCGCCGGTGAAGCCGGTCGTGGTTTCGCGGTGGTTGCGGACGAGGTACAGCGCCTCGCAGAACGCGCCGGTAACGCGACCAAACAGATAGAAGCCCTGGTGAAAACCATCCAGGCGGATACCAACGAAGCGGTCATCTCCATGGAATCCAGTACCACCAACGTGGTGAGTGGAGCGCGCATGGCGGAGAACGCGGGTGAAGCGCTGGTAGAAATTGAGAGCGTATCCAGTGAACTGGCACAACTTATCAACGGCATCTCGGAATCAGCCAGCAGCCAGGCGGGTGTGGCAACCGAGGTATCCAACACCATGAATGTTATTCAGGAAATCACATTGCAGACATCGGAAGGTACTGAAGAAACCTCGGCATCTATCGGTAATCTGAGTGAACTGGCGAACGAACTGCGTAAATCAGTAGCAGGCTTTAAGCTGCCTGATAGTGATGAACAGATCGAAACAGTCATACTGAATGGATAGTAATCAGCTTATCGGGTTTATAGATAAATTATGAAAACAGAGGATACTGTTGAATATAACTCTCTGCGATGGGTGAAGAAAGAGTTAGATCTCATTCTTCATGAAGCCCAGGCCGCGCTGTCTGCGTACATCGAAGATACTCAGGATGAAAGTCGTCTTAGAGAATGTATTGAGCATCTGCATATGGTCAACGGTACTCTGCAGATGGTTGAGCTCTATGGCGCTGCACAGCTTGCAGAAGAAATGGAAGAGCTATCGTCTGCTTTGTTGCATAAAAAGGTCGATAAGCCGGAAGATGCCTATGATGTGCTGATGCGTTCGATGTTGCAATTGCCGGACTATCTAGAAAGTATCCAGGTCGGTAATAAAGACATCCCCATGATTTTATTGCCGCTGCTCAATGATTTGCGTGCCGCGCGCAATGCCAGCCTGTTATCAGAAAAAGTCATGTTTTTCCCTGATGTTGAAGCAGATGACTCTGCTTCCATCGATTTCTCCACTATTGAATCTGGCCAGCTTTTAGCCCTGGCTAAAAAGCTCAGACCGCACTACCAGGTAGGTCTGTTAGGCTGGTTTAAAGGGCAGAAAACCCGTGCCAGTTTGAAACGTATGCTGGCAGTCTTAACCGAGCTGGAAAAATTCTCGGTCGATATGACGACCAGGCGTGTCTGGTCAATTGCAGCCGCGCTGACAGAAGGTCTCGTCAACGAAGGTATAGACGATAACCTTAGTATCAAGATGCTGATGGGCCAGATTGATCGCTCGATTAAAGCATTGATCGATACCGGGGTTGAATCCTATGGCAAAAACCAGCCAGCCGAGTTACTAAAAAATATTCTGTATTACATTGCACGCGTGAATAAACCATCTGACCGCGTTAATGAAATAAAAGCGCGCTATCGACTGGCTGAGCTGTTGCCAGATGATCAGCAGCTGGAAGAAGCCCGCTCAGGTCTGGGCGGTTTGAATACGGAGTTATTACGCACCGTATCGCAGGGAATTCGTGAAGACCTGATGGAAGTGAAGGATTCGCTCGAAATTTTTGTTCATAGCGAAAACCGTGATGTTAAACGCATCTCCAATTTGCCTGAACTGCTAAATAAGATCGCCGATACGCTGGCAATGCTTGGACTTGGTGCTCCCCGAGAAATGGTGCAGTCCCAGCGTAAAGTTATTGAAGATATCATTATTGGAGCTGTGGGTTCTGGCGATGAAGAAGTTATGGGTGTGGCCAGTAAGCTGCTGAATGTTGAAGCCCAGTTAAACAGTTTTATTGCAAATCGTTCCAGTGCCGAAGGTGAAGCCAATCGTCGTCTGACCGGTCTGGAAGAAATGCCGGAGGCCGAATACCAGGATGTTCTTTCTGCGGTCATTAACGAAGCATTGCAGAACTTTAGTGATGCTCGCCAGGCAATCCTCGGGTTTCTTGAAAACCCGGCTGAAAAATCCCTGTTGAAAGATGTCATCTATCGGCTGGACCAGGTAAACGGCGCCATGTTTATGTTGCCTGTTAAGTGCCTGGAGCCGCTAATTACTGCAGTCAAAGATTATGTCGACGTGGTGTTGTTAAAAGCATCGCAGTTACCTGGCGATGACATGCAGGATGCATTGGCTGACGTGGTAACCAGTGTCGAGTATTATCTGGAGGCTGTTCTAGAAGGGCGTCCGGATATAGAGCTATCAGTAGCAACCGGTGACCGTTCCGCACAGAAACTCAATGAAGCGACGAATCGCTGGCGAGATCAGGCTGCTGAGCCTGAAGAAAATGAAATTGAAGCACCTGTTGAAATCGAATTAGAAGAAGCCTCGGAAGCCACTGTACCTGCAGAGGAAGTTGTTGTTCAACAGGAAGAGCCAGAAAAGCCTCAACCGGAAGCCAGTAGTAGCGCAGCGCCAAAACCGCCGGTGGTAGAGAAGAAACCGGTAAACGATCGTAACTATGTCATCCTTGGTGATGTAGAAGATGAAGAGATTCTGGAGATCTTTATTGAAGAGGCGCTGGAGGAGCTGTCATCCCTGAATGAGCAGATTCCTTTATGGCGTGAGAATAATTCCAACGAGGAAGCGCTTAGTAGTATTCGGCGCTCATTCCATACCTTAAAGGGCAGTGGTCGACTAATTGGTGCTGAGCTAATCGGGGAGTTTTCCTGGGCATTCGAGAATATGCTTAACAGGATTATTGATAAATCTCGCCCGGTTACTCCGGAGATTTTTTCAATTCTGGACGATGCCCTGGGTGTGTTACCGCAGTTAATCGAACAGTTGAAAGGTAACCGCGAGCCGATAACCAATGTCTATAACTTACTGGAGCAGGCAGAGGCTTTAAGTGCCTGGAATAAGAACAAACCTGAAGCAGAAGCACCCGGGCAGCAAAAACCTGAGCCCGTCGTAGAAAGCTATAACACTGAAGAGCAGGCCGATATGGGGTAGCCAGATGAAAGCCTGGCTAATCTCGCTGCTGGTGTTGACCTTGGGAACGAGATCGACGAAACCGAAGAAATTGTGATTGATCAGGATGAACTACATTCTGAATCAGAAGCTGATGAGTTAATTGAGTCCAGTGCCGATGAGGACGAGCTGGTCTTCGAGGAAACAGATGATCTGTCCGGTGATATCAATGATGAGTTCTCCATTGACCTGACCGAGGATCTTGAAGCTCTGCATATGGCGATGAATCCTGCCGATGAAGAAGAGTTACTGGAGATTGAAGACACGGAGACCCTGGATGCTCAGGAAGAATCAGACCTGGCGGCGTCACTGGCAGAAGATGAGCAATCCCCGATACATATCGACCCGGTATTGATGAAAATATTCCGGGAGGAGTCTCTTAACCATTTAACCGAAGTAAGACGGTTACTAAATATCCATTATCAGAAAGGTGAGCCACTACAGGCAGGCCCGGAACTGATACGTGCGTTACACACGTTGTTTGGTAGTGCGCGAACTGCAGAGGTGGATGAGATCGCCGAAATCTGTGGAGAGCTGGAAAAATACGTACGTCAGCACCAGGAATACGAATTAACTGAAATTAATGAGCAGGGCGTCAAGCTCATCGATAGTGTGATGCAACAGGTTAGCCTGATGCTGGATGATCTTGCTGATCCAAGCAGGCGCCTACGAGAAGATAAGGCTCTGTTGGGTAAAATCAAGGACGCAATCGCTTCTTTGGCCCCAATGGCTGTTCCTGATGCTGCTGAAGCCAGCCCGACTCCGACACCTGCGGCTCCAGCCGAGAGCGTCGTGCCAGCAAGTAAGCCAGATCCCAGGGCTGAAAAGAAGGCAGAACCAGTCGAAACCCTGGTTTCGTATAGTAATGTCGATGAAGAGCTGGTAGAAATTTTCCTCGAAGAAGCGGAAGACCTGCTGGATGGTTGTGAGAACTCGCTGCAACGCTGGAATAATAATATTAATGACAAAGACGGCGTGCATGATCTTCAGCGCCAGTTGCACACCCTCAAAGGTGGTGCGCGCATGGCTGACCTTACCCCGGTTGGCGATTTAACTCACGCCCTGGAATCGCTGGTTATCGCCATCAATGAAGGTCAGGTGGCGTTTAGTCGTGATATGTTTAATGTCATTCATGATGCCATGGACAGGCTGTCTGATATGCTGGCGAAAGTTCGCGGTCGTGAGCCCATGTCATCTGCGGAAAACCTGGTTAAACATATCGATGCACTGAGACGTGGTGAGCATGTCGAAAAGCCTGAAAAGCCATCCGATGCGGGAGAAGACGAAGAACCCGAGCCTGAAGCTCCAGCTGATGATGAGCTGAGCGACCTGTCTGAAGAAGATTATACTCTCGAACTTCTCGGCAACGATAATGAAGAAGACTCCGGTTATTCTCTGGAGTTTAGTGAATCGCTGTTTGTCGATGAAAAAGAGCCAGAACTGGAAATCGAAGAACCATCCGATATCGTAGAAGAAGAACCCGTCGAAACACCAGCTGAACTAGCTGCCACACCTGAAATTGCTGAGACCTCTGAAACGTCTGAAACAACAACACCCGTTGCCGACACAATCGAGCTGGAAGTTAAAAAAGAACAGCCCGGACAAACTGACCGCGAAGAGGTAACTCGTTCGCAGACTTCCGTCGAGCAGGTGCGTGTCAGGTCTGACTTGTTGAATGATCTGGTTAATAATGCCGGTGAAGTTAGTGTGTATCATGCACGTATGGGGCAGCAAATTAGCAGCTTTGGTTACAGCCTCAATGAAATGGAGCAGACGGTTGACAGGCTACGGGAACAGCTGCGAAAAATGACCATTGAAACGGAAGCTCAGATTCTGTCCCGTTATGAAAAGGAATCGGACCAGTATGATGAAGATTTCGATCCGTTGGAAATGGACCGATTTTCTACCATGCAGCAATTATCACGAAGCCTGTCCGAAACAGTAGCCGACATCGAAAGTCTGGGCGACATTCTCAGTGAAGATGTGCGTGATGCAGAAACCCTGCTGGTGCAGGAATCGCGGATTAGTACTGAATTGCAAGAAGGCCTGATGCGAACCCGCATGGTTCATTTCGGCGGTCTCTCATCACGTCTTCGTCGTATTGTGCGCCAGACAGGACGTGAACTGGATAAAGATGTCGACCTGGAAATCCTTGGTGAATCGAGTGAGGTCGACCGTACTGTTCTAGACCGCATTATTGCGCCAATGGAGCATATGTTACGTAATGCCGTTTCTCATGGTATCGAATCAGATGATGATCGACGTAAATCAGGTAAGCCCCAAATTGGCCACATTACCATCCAGGTAGATCGCGAGGGCGGTGATGTGGTCATCAAGGTCATTGATGATGGTCGTGGTATCGATGTTGGTAAGGTTCGTCAGCGTGCACTTGAGAACGGGCTTATTGATGCTGAGACACAGGTTTCCGATCGTGATGTACTGCAGTTCATCATGCATTCCGGTTTTAGTACGGCAGAGAAAGTTACACAAATATCCGGCCGCGGCGTTGGCATGGACGTGGTGGATAGTGAAATCAAGCAGTTAGGCGGCGTGCTGGAAATCGATACCGTGCAAGGTAAAGGTACAACTTTTACTATTCGTCTGCCCTTAACCCTGGCGATCAATCATGCGCTGTTGGTGAATGCCGGTGATGATACGTACGCCGTGCCGCTTAACAGTATTGAAGGTGTTGTGCGCCTGTCTGGTCCGGAGCTACAGTCGTTCTATGATAGCGGCGATTATCAATACGAATTTGCTGGTGCTTCGTATGAGCTGAAGCACCTTGGTTATCTGTTAAGCGGTCAGCGAGCCGATTATTCCATGAATGGGCAGCTTTACCCGGTATTGCTCGCGAATGTGGGCGAGCAGCGTGTTGCGCTGCATGTGGATGAGCTGTTGGGTAGACGTGAAATTGTGGTGAAACCGGTAGGTCCACAGTTAAGTACGGTGCGCGGTGTTTCCGGGGCAACGATTCTTGGAGATGGGCGTGTTGTCCTGATTCTGGAAATGAATGCACTGGTGCTGGGTGACTCTGTATTCCATATTGAAGATGAAGTGAGAGAACAGCCCCTGCCGCCAACGGTGGTCGAAGAAATACAGCAGCCACTGGTAATGGTAGTGGATGACTCGATCACTATTCGTAAGGTCACCGAACGTATGTTGAGTCGTCACGGTATGCGGGTTGTTACGGCTAAAGACGGAGTCGATGCCGTGGCTCAGCTGCAGGAACAAATACCGGATGTGATGTTGCTGGATATTGAAATGCCAAGAATGGATGGCTATGAGGTGGCAACCCACGTACGCAACGATGAAAGTCTCAAAAATATTCCGATTATCATGATCACCTCACGTACGGGTGCAAAGCATAAAGACAAGGCCATGGAAATTGGCGTTAACAAGTATCTGGGTAAACCCTATCAGGAAGATGAGCTGATGGAAAATATCAACGACCTGTTAGGTTGAGAGGCATATGGCAAACGAACCAACTTCCATTAAAAGTGTGCTCATTAATATTAATCAGGACACCCTGGTACTGCCGAATCGTGCGATTGCTGAGATAATACCCATCAGGAATATGATCAACGTGGCCAATAAACCAGGCTGGATGCTGGGTTACCTGGACTGGCGCGGTAAATCCGTGCCGTTAGTGTCACTTGAAATGATGGGCGGCGTGCGTATGCCCAGCCTGGCTTCAGGCGAAGTGAAGGCGGCCATTATATACACTATCTCGGAGGACCGTGATTTCCCGTTTGTGGCGGTATTGATTCAAGGTGCGCCACAGATTATTGATCTTGAAGCCATGGATATATCCGAAGATACGGTTAGTACGACGACTAACCCGATCGTAGAGCAGAAAGTAATCGTAAAAGATTTACCTGCTAGCATTATTAGCCTGGAAAAACTGGAGCAGGCGATCAAGAATATTATGACCTGAAGTCGCCCCATAATATTTGCATTACGGACAAGGCCGCAATGGCCGCTGTTTCTGTCCGCAGAATCCTGTTACCCATTTTGATACGCCTGAAGCCAGCGCTACTAACTTGCTGGATTTCATTTTGTGATAGCCCGCCTTCTGGACCAATCAGTAAATGCACGGCCAGGGGTTGTTGATCGATGCTGTCGAGAGTCTCGCTTGCCAATGGGTCAAGCAACAGTTTCAGCGAACTTGTATCATCAGACACGTCAAGGTTATTAAGCTGAACCGGCGGGGAAAGTTCGGGCATGCGGGTGCGTCCGGATTGCTCACAAGCATGTCGCAGTATCCCTTGCCAGTGGCGCATTTTCTTTTCCAGCCTGTCAGCTTTCAAATTTACCACGGAGCGCTCGCAGATTACCGGTTGGATGCTGCTTACGCCCAGCTCAACCGACTTCTGTAAACTGAGGTCCATGTGATCACCTTTGGATACGCCTTGCAACAGGGTGATATGCAGTCGGGATTCACGATCGATATCGAAAAATTCAATGATCTCTGCACTTGCTTCCCGCTTTTCTGTTTGCAGACGCGCCAGATATTCTCCACTTTCACCATTGAACAGTATGAACTCGCTACCGTCTTTTAGGCGTAATACGCGCATAAGGTGCTGGCTGGCGAAGGTGTCCAGTTGAACTTGCTGGCCGATAGAGTACTTGCCAGCCTGGAAAATGCGTGTGTGATTCAAACTGACAGATTTTCCCAGATACGCAGGCTGGTATCCGCCTGGTTCAGGGTATAAAAATGCAGTCCTGGCGCACCGGCATCCAGCAGACGTTGACACATATCGGTAACGACATCAGCGCCGAAACTCTGGATCGAAGCCGTGTCATCGCCATACGCCTGTAACCGTTTTGCCAGCCAACGTGGGATCTCTGCTCCACAGGCATCGGAAAATCGCGCCAGGCTGGCGTAGTTATTTATCGGCATAATGCCGGGGGTCACGGCAGTGCTAACCCCGAGTTTCTCGATGCTTTCTATAAAGCGAAAATACGCATCGGCATTGTAAAAATACTGGGTGATGGCGCTGTTGGCACCAGCGTCGATCTTGTTTTTAAAATGTTGCAGGTCTTTGGTGGCTGTTTGCGCCTGTGGGTGGAATTCCGGATAGGCTGCGACTTCGATGTGGAAAAAATCAGCGTGCAATTCGCGAATAAACTGTACCAGTTCATAGGCGTAGTTAAAATCCCCGGCCGATACCATACCGGAAGGAATATCGCCACGTAAGGCGACCAGGCGTCGAATGCCCTGGTGACGGTAATTTTGTAAGATCTCCTGCAGCTGCTCCCGAGTGGAGCCAATACAGGACAGGTGTGGAGCAACATCGATGCCGGAGGCCTGTTTTGTCTGGCTGACTGCATCGAAAGTCCGGTCACGGGTGGAGCCACCGGCACCGAAAGTAACAGAGAAAAACGCCGGGTTCATTTGTTGTTTCAGTTTGACACTGGTCGCTTTGAGTTTTTCCATGCCTTCCGGTGTTTTCGGCGGGAAAAATTCACAGCTGAAAGAACGGTTATAGATTTTTTGAGATTCCATAGCGAGTACCTGGGCAATTGGCCGTATGCATGGCAACACTGTTGTCAGTATGCCTGGTTACGGTGTGTAAAGCAGGATGAGCACAACCTTGAGTGGTTGCGCTCATCCGGTGCTTAGTAACGATAGTGCTCAGGTTTGTATGGGCCATCGACTGGCACATTGATGTAATTTGCCTGAGTATCAGAAAGCTGGGTAAGGTAGGCACCGATTTTTTTCAGGTGCAGGCGCGCAACTTTTTCATCCAGTTTCTTGGGCAGTATATAAACCTTGTTTTCGTAGGCATCGCCGTTAGTGAAGAATTCGATCTGTGCCATCACCTGGTTGGTGAATGAGGCGGACATAACGAAGCTGGGATGGCCGGTGGCGCAGCCCAGGTTAACCAGTCGACCTTTGGCCAGAATGATAATCTTTTTACCGTCCGGGAAAATTACGTGGTCCACTTGTGGTTTGATTTCTTCCCACTGGTATTTTTCCAGCGAAGCAATATCGATTTCGGAATCGAAATGGCCGATGTTGCACACGATGGCTTCGTTTTTCATGGCTGCCATGTGGTCGTGATTAATGACGTTAACGTTGCCGGTGGTGGTAACAAAAATGTCGCCCAGGCTGCTGGCTTCGTTCATGTCGACGACACGGTATCCTTCCATCGCTGCCTGCAGGGCGCAGATGGGATCAATTTCGGTCACCCATACGGTGGCACCCATGCCACGGAATGCCTGGGCACAGCCCTTGCCTACGTCGCCGTAACCCAGTACGACACAGATTTTACCGGCAATCATGACATCGGTAGCGCGTTTGATGCCGTCCAGCAGGGACTCGCGGCAACCGTACAGGTTGTCGAATTTGGATTTGGTGACCGAGTCATTGACGTTCATGGCAGGGAACAGCAGTTCGCCGGCGTCCATCATCTGGTAGAGGCGATGCACACCGGTGGTGGTTTCTTCGGTAACACCTTTGACGCTGTTGGTGATGTCGGCCCACTTGCTGCTGTCATTGCTGATAGTGCGTTTCAATACATCAATGATGGCTTTCCATTCTTCGTTGTCATCTGCTTTGGCATCGGGTACAACGCCGGTTTTTTCGTATTCGGCACCCTTGTGTACCAGCAGGGTTGCGTCGCCACCGTCGTCCAGGATCATGTTGGGGGTCTGTCCATCCGGCCAGGTGAGAGCCTGTTCAGTACACCACCAGTATTCTTCGATCGTTTCACCTTTCCATGCATACACCGGGATACCGGCAGCAGCGATGGCTGCGGCAGCCTGGTCCTGGGTAGAGAAAATATTGCATGAGGCCCAGCGTACTTCTGCGCCCAGGGCAACCAGGGTTTCGATCAGTACTGCGGTTTGAATAGTCATATGCAGGCTGCCGGTAATGCGGGCGCCCTTTAGTGGTTGTTGCGCGGCGTATTCTTCACGCAGGGCAACCAGACCTGGCATTTCGGTTTCTGCTATCAGGATTTCCTTGCGACCCCAGTCGGCAAGGTTCATGTCGGCGACTTTATAGTCGGTAAAATTGCTATCAACAACAGCATTCATGGATCATCTCCTAAGTGATTAAGAAATGAGCGCGGTTGTTCACATCTGAGCCTGACCCCATCCCCTGTTGCGCATCGCGGTTGTATATCAGTTCACCCGGCGACATAAGGGTGGGGCTGCAGCGCCCCTCAGAAATTCGGTTTTGAAACGCTGTTTCGTTCGCGTTTCAGTTGCACAACTTGTGCAGCCATTTTGCATGGCTGAATACCCATGCAAAATGAAGAAAAAGTAAAATCGTATTTTTTGCTTTTTCATGTCTGGATTCATGCATGCATGAATCCAGACGGATCCTGTTAAAGACCGGCGCCTTCCTTCAGTATGTCAGCCTTGTCGGTGCGTTCCCAGGGCAGATCCAGGTCTTCACGACCAAAGTGGCCGTAGCTGGCAGTGCTGCGGTAAACCGGGCGCAACAGGTCGAGCATGGTGATAATGCCCCAGGGGCGTAGATCGAAATGTTCGCGCACCAGCTTGATGATCAGTTCGTTATCCACCGTGTTGGTGCCAAAGGTTTCCACACTAATTGAGGTAGGCTCGGCTACGCCGATGGCATAGGACACCTGTATTTCGCAACGCTCGGCCAGGCCGGCGGCAACGACATTCTTGGCGACATAGCGTCCGGCATAGGCGGCGGAACGGTCAACCTTGGAAGGGTCCTTGCCGGAGAAAGCACCGCCGCCGTGACGGGCCATGCCGCCGTAGGTGTCGACGATGATCTTGCGTCCGGTGAGACCACAATCACCCATCGGGCCGCCGATGACGAATTTACCGGTGGGGTTGATGTGGATTTTGTCCTTGGGGCACTGGTCCAGCCATTCCTCCGGCAGTACCGGTTTGAGGATGACGTCCATGACGGCATCTTGCAGGTCCTGCTGGCTAATGTCCGGTGCGTGCTGGGTAGACAGTACCACTGCATCCAGGCCTACGGGTTTGTCATTTTCATAACGGAAGGTCACCTGGCTCTTGGCGTCGGGACGCAACCAGGGCAGTTCGCCGTTCTTGCGCACTTCTTCCTGGCGACGCACCAAGCGGTGGGCGTAGGTGATAGGCGCGGGCATGAGTACGTCGGTTTCGTTGGAGGCATAGCCGAACAT
>Ga0114931_10002605_pt1 | contig 22870 bp, 22 predicted proteins | sample 2SBtaG_FD_89579 | JGI IMG/M metagenome (GOLD analysis project Ga0114931, IMG submission 89579) | Deep subsurface microbial communities from Kolumbo volcano to uncover new lineages of life (NeLLi) - 2SBTROV14_V59a metaG | ecosystem: Environmental > Aquatic > Marine > Volcanic | place: Kolumbo... | reverse complement strand
GAAAAGTTGGTTATTTCAATGGTTCATTTAGTGAGAATGAAGTAGCTCAATATGATGAATGGACTCCTGAAATAATAAAAGAAAGAGGTCTTAAAATTCTTAGTTTTATGGAGCAAAGATGGAATATTCAATTAGGTACTGAAGCAGACAAACTAAAGATTCTACAAATTGAATTTAAAGAAGATCAAAACAATCAGAAAAGTGAAAATTAAAAATGACAGCAAATGATTTAATAAAAGATTTGAACAAACCACAGCAAGAAGCTGTTAAGACTACAGACGGACCTATCCTTATTATTGCAGGAGCAGGAAGTGGGAAAACTAGAGTAATTACTCGTAAAGTCGCATATCTTATTGAGAAAGGTGTTAAACCTGAGGAGATTCTTGCTCTAACTTTTACTGATAAGGCATCATCAGAGATGCTTGAAAGAGTATCAGAATTAGTAGAATCATCTGGAGATCTCAATGTAACAACATTTCATGCATTCTGTAAAGAGATCATCGCAGATAATATTTTAGATCTAAAAATGAATGCAGACATGAAAATAATTGAAGATACTGCACAGCTCGTTTGGTTTATTAAAAATATTGATTCTTTTGGGATGGAACATATAGAAATCGGATCTAGACCAACATCATTGGTAGGAGAAATTAAGAAAACAATATCCAAATTCAAAGATGAATGTATAACTGTCCCACGTCTAGAAAAACATATTGAATCAAAATCAAAAGAAAGTCTTGAAGAAGAAGGTCAAGAAAATCTAAATCATCTAAAAGACATTCTTAAAGTTTACAAGGCATATGAATTGTATAAAGAAGAAAATAATATGATTGACTTTGGAGATATGTTAATTAAAGTATATGATCTTTTGAAATCAAAACCATTGATTCTTAAAAAATGTCAAGAAAAATTCAAATATATATTAGTGGATGAATTCCAAGATACCAATTATATTCAACTTCAGATAGTAAATCTTCTTGCAGATAAACACAAAAATATTACTATTGTTGGAGATGATGATCAAAGTATTTACAGATTTAGAGGAGCCTATTTAACAAATATTGCAGAATTCAAAGAACATTACAAAGATCATAAAGAAATCTTTCTTGAACAAAATTATAGATGTACCAAAAGAATATTAAATACTGCAAATGATCTAATAGTGAATAAACCTGATAGAATTGTTAAAAAATTATTTACTGAAAACGAAGAAGGAGATAAAGTAACAGTTGCTGAATGTAAAACAGATGAAGATCAAGCCCACTACATTGTAAAAGAAATTATTGAATTACTCAAAACTCATGATTACAAAGATATTGCTATCCTTACAAGAAGAAAGAAAGGAGTTCAGCCAATAGTTGATCTTTTCAATAAACATAAAATCCCTTATGAATTTGTTGGTAATTCAGACTTTTTTAGAGAACCAATCATTAAAGATATTGTAGCATACATCAGAGCTATATCAGAACCACTCGACTCTCCAGTTGAAATCGCTAGAATCCTACATAGGTCCGTATTTGATATTAAACCTGTCGAGATTGCACGATTTATGAGACATGCACATAAATCAAAAATAAGTGCATATGAATCTTTTGAGAAACTTGAAGAAGTATCTTTAGATAAAGATAAATTTGAAGAGGTTTACTTAAATCTTCAAAAATTAATCAAAGCAAAAACAAAACTAAAATTACCTGAATTAATTTATATGCTTCTCTTCAAAGTGGATTTTTATAAATATGAATTAAGTATGGGAAACACTAAAAATATATCTTTGCTTAATCAATTTTTCAAATTAGTATCTGATTATTATAATTTACATTCTGAAAGTGAGCTACACAACTTTGTAGAATATATGGAATATGCATCTAACTTTGAAATCAAAGAAGATCTTGAAGCAACAAATAATGTTATTCAAGTTATGACAATCCATGCATCAAAAGGGAAAGAATTCCCTATTGTGTTTATTCCTGATCTTGTAAGAAGTAAATTTCCAACAAATATGATTAGAGATAAATTTGTTATTCCTGTAAAACTTACTGATGGAATTAAGATCGATACTGATGATAAAGAACTTCATGTGCAAGAAGAAAGAAGATTATTTTATGTAGCCATGACTAGAGCTGAAAAAAGATTATATTTAACACATGCAATAAGATATGGCGATAATAAGCGTGATTCAAAAATAAGTCCATTTATGGATGAGATCAATTATTCTACTAATGAAAATATTGATCTCCAACAGATTGAATTAGATCCTATTGAAATAAAAGAGGACTCTATCAAAGAACAGCTAAGTCAAAAATACATTAAAGAGATTGTTGCAGATCTTCATATGAAACACTTTAGTAAAGTTATTCCAAAAGTGATGATGTTAGATAAGATTCAGGGAAACAATCCATCAAGTCTACTAAAGGGCATTAAAGAATTAGATTACAAGTCTGTTATGAAACAAATTGAAGATGCAAAGATTGAAAAGGAAAAAGAATTAGAAGAGATTCCAACATTCTCTGTATCTCAATTTAATACATATAATCGTTGCCCTAGAATTTATAGATATAGTTATGTATTTAGACTTCCAACTCCTGCTAAACCATATTTTGATTTTGGAAGTACGATCCACAAAGTATGTGAAGAATTAACTAAAGATATTATGGATGGAGAAGAAGTAAGCATTGAACTTGCTCTTCAGTATTTAGAGGCTTACTGGAAGAATGAGGGATACAGTTCTGAAACTGAAGAACAACAAGCTAAAGAAGAATCAAAACATATCTTACAGACTTTCTTAGATGAACAAAGTAAAATGAAAACTAAGATTGTTGCATTAGAGAAGAAATTCATAATTAAGATTGGTGACTATAATGTTTTAGGATACATTGATAGAATAGATCAAGATGGAGATGATTATATTATCTTTGATTATAAGACTGCAAAAGAAGTAACTTCAAAGAATAAACTAAAAGAAGATATCCAGTTATTGACTTATGATTTAGCAGTTCAAGATTTATTCAAGAAACGACCTAAAGAAGTTGGGTTGTGGTTTTTAAGGAAAAATAAGAAAGTAATGGTAGAACCAAATGACGAAGATGTTGAGAAGATCAAAAAACAAGTTCTTGAAACAATTAAAAAGATTATAGAAGAAGATTATACACCTACACCTGGATGTGTTTGTGGTAATTGTGATTATAAGTTACTCTGTGATGCATGGAAATGATGAATAAAAAATGGTTAAAGATGACACTAACAACAGCAAGGATTTTAAGAAATTAGTGAGTTATTCAGATCCTAATAGGATCAGAGGTCTTCTACAAAAAAGAAATTATTCTTCAATAGATAAATTAAAACTAAATCTTAAAGCTTATGAAATGAAGCGAGTTAATGCTATTGATAAACTTATTTCTATGGACATTTTAAGAACTAAGATTGATGCACACCCTTATCAAATGAATGTCGCTTTAACTGTTCTTAAAGACATGAATATTAATGCAATATTAGCAGATGAAGTAGGATTAGGTAAAACTATTGAAGCAGGTATAATACTCAAGGAGCTTCTAATAAGAAGTGTTGTTAATTCAGTACTTATAATTTGTCCAAAAGCATTACTAACTCAATGGAAAGATGAATTAAGAGAAAAATTTGGAGAAGATTTTGAAATAGCAAATGAGAACGGATTCTCAGGTTTTGAATATGAAGATAGAGTAATATGTTCATCAGGTTTATTATTGCATAGAACAAAACAAATTCAATCAAGAAAATGGGATTTAATTATTGTTGATGAGGCACACCAGTATAGAAACACAAAAAGTAAAGGTAGATCTTGTTTAATGGAAATCCCCAGATCACATTTATTATTATTAACAGCAACTCCAATAAATAATAAATTAACAGATTTATTTAGTTTGATAGATTTAGTGTATCCTGGATTACTTGAGACTGAAAGTTCATTTAAATCAAGATATTCTGCAGATACAAAAAATAGAATTGTAAGGGATGATACTGTAGATGAGTTAAGAAATAAAATTGCTCAAGTAATGTGTAGAACTAGAAAAATTGAAACAGATATACCTTTCACCCAGAGATTCGTTGAATCAAGGAGAATTAATGCTAGTTCTGATGAATTAGAATTTATTGAAAGAACAACAGAGTATCTAAAAGATTTATGTAATAATAAATTTAAAAGTGTAGAAGAGTTAAAAATTCAAAATCCTGCCAGAAAAAGGGAATTTAGTATGGCACAAAGTAATGCCATTCTTATTTTTCAAGCATTATCAATTCAACAATCATTATCTAGTTCTCCAAAAGCGGCAATAGATACACTTAACAAAAGATATAAAGAGCACCCTGCGGAAAGACCAATTTTAAAAGATATAATTAAATTGGCTCATAAGATTAAACCTGCTAAAGTAGAACTTTTAAAACAAGTTTTGAAAGAAATTAAAGATAAACAAGCAGTAATATTTTGTCTTAGAAAATCAACAGCTTATGAACTCCAAATAATATTAAATAAAGAATTTGGAAAAGCAGAGGTATACAGTGGAGATGTCTCTTCTCATAATAAGCGTAAAAAAATGATTGATGAATTCAAAGAAGGGAATATCAAATATTTAGTTGCTACAGATGCGGCTGCAGAAGGTTTAAATCTTCAACACTGTAATGTCCTTTTTAATTTTGATCTACATTGGAATCCTATGAAAATCGAACAGAGAATCGGTAGAGTTCATAGGTTTGGTCAAGATAAAGATGTTACCATATTTAATTTAAGTGTTAAAGATACCATAGATGATTATGTAATTCATGTTCTATTTCAAAAAATAGACTTATTCGCAATGACCATAGGTGGAATGGAAACAATATTATCTGAAATTAAAGACGATGTTGCTGACATCGAAAAAACAATTATGGATATTGTTTTGAGAACTAAAACAAAACGTGATATCAAAAGAGAACTATCAGAATTATCTAAAGATCTTGAATATGCTAAAAAGAAACAACAGTTAGCTGAAAAGTTCACTCAAGGGGTGTTAGGATGAAACAAATATATTCTAACACAGCAGTACATACATTCATACGAGAATTTGTTGAATCTGAAAAAGGAGAAGTGAAAGATATCTCTGAAGAGTATTTTACAATTAAATTACCATCTACATTAAAACCCATTAAGTACACATACAAACCTGCAATTGCATCAGAACAAAAAATAGATCTAATTGCGACAGGAAGCCCAGCTTTTAATGGAATCATTGATGAATGTTTAAATGAGGGTGTTATTGGTTCAGCAAAAATAGTTAATAAAATAAAAATTGAAGATTCACTGAAGAGATTCTTTAAGGATGATGAGTATCATTGCGAAGAATCAGAAAAAATAACAATCAATAAAAAAGACCATTTTATATGCACCCATATACCTGCATGTTTTCATAGAATTAATAATGCAAAAATAGAATCAATAAAAATCATCAATAGAGTGCCAATAAATCTTTACTTATTTGTTTACTCAATATTCTTGAATAACAAATTAAAAAAGAATGAAGAAATAATCTCATTATTGTTAAATAAAAATGGAGAACATGTTGATGCTGATTTATTAAATGATGAAAATATAGATCTTGTTGATACCCCTGATAAAATCACTCTTACTTTATTTGATACTCTAAACGCTTCAGCAAATGAATTAATTGATAGTATTCTTAAAAACAAAAAACAAGTCTTTGATTTACAATTAAAAAAAGAAATTAATCAAAAGATCGTAGCTTTAGAAAAAAAACTAGATGATGATAGACTACAAAAAAAGATCTCAAAGAAATGGAAATTTAACGAAGAAGAATGGAAATTAAAAAAAGATCATCAATTATCAAAAGAGAAAGATTCTTTAGATACTTTTATTTCAGTAAAATTCCTTAATTTTCTTTGTCTAACAACTGAGAAGATAACATATGAGATTGTATTAAGCAACAAATCAAAAATAAGATCTTCATTTGTTTTTGGAGTGGATAAATATTTTTCTATTACTTGCTCTTCATGTGGCAAAGAACATTCCGAGGGTTATGCAACAGAAGACAAGAAGTATCTTTGTATAGATTGTATTAACCAATCATTAGATTCAAAAGAGATCTATTCAAAAGATTATACCTTGATAAAAGACAATACTACAAAAGAATTAATTGAAAGCGATGGAGGGTTTAAGTGTTCTGTTTGTAATAAAAAACATTCAAATAAATTCTTATTCAAATGTAATCATGATCAATCAAAAGTATGTCTTTCTTGTTTTGACTTTTGTGCAAAATGTGAAGACTTATTCTCTACAGTGAATTTGACATCAAGCAAAGAATCTAAAAATCTATTTTGTTCAAGACACATTATGAAATGCGATAATTGTAAAAAAGATATTGGTGTGTCAGAAGCTAAACAATGCTTATCAACTGGGGAAAAGGTTTGTTCTTGTACTAAATTTAATGAATGCTCTTTATGTAACCAAATGTATTCAGAAGATGCTTTAACTAATGGAAAATGTTTGGCATGTAACGGATTAAATGAAGAACATAACTCTAAATTAATTTCAATAATAACAAAACATGATTCTAAACAATCTAAAACTAAAACATGGCTTATTGGATATAATAAACTAAATACTATTCTTATCGCTAAAGGTTTTATTTCTGATAAATTATTTGTAGTTCGCAATAACAAAGTTTCATCAGAGAAGAAACTATCAATCTTTAACAAGCTCAAAGGGTATTCGAAATGAAGTATGTAAAATTTACAGGATTATTGAACGAGATTCGAGAAGAATATAATCCAAAGTTCAATCTTCATGAATTCCTTAAAACAAAATTAAATATTAATGATAAGAAAGCAGAATTAATGTCTAGTAGGATTAATGATCTATTTGATTTTGAGACTGACTTTTTATTGAAGAAAGAAAAACCAGTTGAAAATAATATAGATATTAAAGATAAAAACGAAGGTAAATTTAATATTTATTCCCTTGATTCAATATCTGGAAAAGAATTTGAAGACTTCTTAAAATGGTTATTTGGAGAATTAGGATATCATGTTGAACTAACTCAAGTGACTGCAGATTCAGGCGTTGATCTTGTTTTAATTAAAGATAAAATTAAGACTGCAGTTCAAGCAAAAAGATATAATAGGAATACAAAGATTTCCAATGCTGTAGTTTTGAAAACTCAAGGTGGTATGGGTGTTTACAAATGCCATAAGTCTATGATAGTAACAACCTCTTTTTTTACAAGACAAGCAATTAGCGATGCTAAGGCATTAGATCTTGAGTTATGGGATAGAAATTATTTATCCTCAACTATTGATAAAATTAATAATCATGCAGATCAGGTGAGTCACAAAGTAGAATTTCCTAGTTATGCATCTTCTTTGTATAGGAGCTTAATTAATTTAGAAAAAATGGATATCTTTTCATTAAAAAATAAGAATAATGGTAAATATGATATTTATCGTCATGGTATCAGATACCCTATTCTTAGCTTTAGAAGTAATGCAAGTCAAGTTAATCATCTTTCTTTTAGAATTAAAAAGAATGAGCCTATTCCTGAATACGGACCTTCATCTTGGGCTTTGATTACTAGTGACAGGGGATCTATATACGGACCTGGTGGAAGTTCTGCATACAGCCAAATCGTACAATATCTCAGTGAATTTATCTAATCTATAATTCTTTAAATTAGGCGTGTAATCTTTATTACAAGTAATAATTATTACTCCGAAGATGACAACATTTATATATGTAATCTTTATTACAAGTAATAATATGGTGTCTAAAACTAAATCTTCACAAAATTCTAATGGGCTTAAAACAATATCATTCAGGGGAGATAAAAGTAAATGGATTGATCTCCAATATACTATCAAAAAAAATGGACATAGAAATGTGTGGGAAGTTCTAGAACCTATAATTGATGATTATCTAAAAAAACACTCAAATGGGGTAGTCCAAAAATGAGTGAAGAATTAAATCTTAAAACATTAAAAAAGAATTTTACTAATTGGGAATTGAAAATTCTTGGTGCTACTACAATTAAACAACTGAAAGAAAATAATTTAATTGAAAAAAGAACATACAAAGGTGTTGAAAACAAAAAACCAGATTGTTTGATTTTAGAAAATAAAAAAGTTATAGCTTTAATTGAAGGTAAGACACCTAAAGAATTTAGAACAGAAAAGTTAAGACAAAAAGCGATCAATCAAGAATTAGTAGTTGCTAAATCTTTGAAAACCAAATTATTAATTGCTACAGATACTATAAACACATTATGGTGTAATGTATTAAGAAAAGGGGAATTAATAAAAGACGAAAAAGGAAATGCATTAAATCAAAATTTTAAAGATCTAGATTCGAATGAGTTGGAACAATTAATAATAAAGATTAATGATTCAATAGATGAAACTACTTCTCAAATTAAACCTAAGAAGGAAAGAGATCCTACTGACTTGGCAAAATCTATATGGCAAGATATTTGGTCTGTTAGTGGTGCAACGCCTGAGAATTGTCTTTATACTTTTGTTGAGTTGTTTATTTTCAAATATTTAAGCGATTTAGATATTTTGGAAGATCCTGAAGATTTTAAGTCTTTACTTAAACTGTATGGTAAAAGAAATGATTCATATGTTTTAGAATATTATGCAAATAATATTCGTCCTAAAATAAAATATGATTTGTTTCCTATGAATAAAAATGATGGAACTACAATTATCAATGGTACAATTTTTGTAAGTAAAGATGAAAAGGCAGTTGAAGGATATGCAACAGTATTTAAAAAAATATTATATAAGTTTGATGGATATGGTAAACTAGAAAATATTTCGTATGATTTTAAGAGTAAATTATTTGAAAGTTTTCTAAAAGAGAGTATCAGTAAGAAAAACTGGGGTCAATTTTTTACACCATTAAAAGTAGTAAAAGCAGTTTCTAAAATGTTCGACATAGAAAATTATTATGATAAAACAATCTGTGATCCTGCGTGTGGTGTTGGAAAATTCTTGCTTGAGCCGATTTTGAAGAACTTAGATGATTTTTATAAAGTAAAAAACAATAAATTAGAATCACACATTGATATAAGGGGTTTTGATAAGGGATTTGATACAGAAGAACAAAAAACAATTATTCTTGCTAAAGCAAATATGCTAATTTATTTTTCTGATCTAATTAAAAGAAATCCAAAGATTACAAAACAGTTTTCTAAGTTATTTAATGATTCTTTTGAACTTAAAACAAATTCGATACTTGGAACATTAAGGTATCCAATTAAAGAAGAATTTGACCTAATTTTAACTAATCCACCTTATGTCACAAGTGGTAGTTCTAATTTAAAGGACGAGATCAATAAAGACAATGAGTTAAAACAGTATTATAGTATTAATGCTCTTGGTGTTGAAGGTCTATTTATGGAATGGGTCGTAAGATCATTGAAAAAAGGAGGGAAAGCTTTTATCGTAATCCCTGACGGTATATTAAATAGAATAAATGATAAAAAAATGAGACAATTTATTTTAGATGAATGTTTTATCGATGCCATTATTTCTTTACCTAAAAAAACATTTTTTACAACAATTAAAAAAACATATATTCTTGCAATCACAAAAAAGAGAAATTCTTCTGATAAACAAAAACACCCAGTATTCTCTTATCTTGTAAGTGAGATTGGAGAAACATTAGATGTAAATCGTTTTGATATTGTAGATAATGATTTAGAGGAAGCAGTTAAGTTATTTAATCAATTTAAGAATATCAAATTAGATTTCAAAACAAAAGATCCAAGATGTAAGATATTCCCAATTAAGAAGTTCTATGATGATGTTGATAAATTTTGGTCTGTAGATAGATGGTGGTCATTCGAAGAGAAAGTTAAACTAGGAATTGAAGAACAAGAAAAAGAAGTGGATGTTGAAGGGTTTTTAGAATTAGTTGATACTATCTCTGACAAAATGGATGAATACAAACAACAAATATCCTTACTGAAATAAAATGGCATCTTACGAAGAAACTACATTAAATGATAAGAAATATTTTAAAATGTTTCTTGGAAAGAGAGTTCTAAGAAAAGATATATTTCAATCAAATAAAGACATCCCTGTAATCAGTGCTAATGTTTTTCAATCGATGGGGTTTACAGATAAAACAATTATTAAAAAGTTTGATAAGGAATTTATTATATGGGGTATAGACGGTAACTTTGATTTTAATCATATAAAAAAAGGGATTAAATTCATGCCTACTGATCACTGTGGTTGTTTAGAAATTATTGAAGATAGGATTTTACCAGGATACATATTATATCAATTAGAGGAAAACAAAAAGAAATATGGATTTGATAGAACTTTAAGATCATCTTTAAAAAACATGTCTAAGTTTAAAATTAAGATCCCTCTTAAAAAAAATAATGAAATTGATGTTTCTAAACAAAAAGAAATAATAGAAAAATACGATTTAATCAAAGAAATTAAGAAAGAATTGGTTTCAAAAATTGAAGAAATCCAAAGTCTCAAAGTAAACTTTATCACAGATAATAAGTATAAAAAATTAAAGATTAATGAGATCTTTGATTTATCTATCACAACAAACAGAAGTTTTTTTACTAAAAATTTTATTAATAAAAATAAAGGAACAATTCCTGTCTATAGTGCATCAAAGGATAAAGAGTCCGTTGATTATGGACATGTAAAAGATAATCTAAAAGATATTAAATATTTTGAAGATTGTTTAACCTGGAATATTGATGGATCTGTTGAGAAACCTCATTTTAGACAGGGAAGATTCTCATTATCTGAAAAAGTAATACCTTTAATAATTTATGAAGAATATAGGAAACTATTATCAATTGATTTTCTAAAATATGAAATAGAAAAAGAGTTTTCAAAGAAAAAGTTTGGTTTTGGTCATAAAGCAGGTAAAGGAAGGATCAAAGATATTGAAATTAAAATTCCTGTTGATAAAAATAAACATTTGGATCTCAAAAAACAGAAAGAAATTGCTAACAAAATTTCTAAGCTTGAAAAAATAAAAAACAATATTGTTGATGACATAAATGAATTAATTGAAGTCAATATTGATTTAAAGTAATTTTAAGTTTCTTAGCTCATTTTTATACTCAGAGACCTATGTCTGCTGAAATAATATAAAGAAAAAAATACTATTTCTATTTATCAAAATATTTTCCTATGGTGGAACATTATGAGCAAAATAAATGAGGAAACTCGAAACAGAATCAAAGAACAGATCATTAAGAGCTTAACATATAATCCTAAGTCTGCTCGAGAGATAGCTTTGAGTATCAATAGAAGCTGGAACTTAACAAGTAAACTTCTAGCTGAGATTGAAGAAGAATACGGAAATGTAAACACAATAAGAGTGGGGACAATTAAGGCTTATGCAATCCAATAACTCATGTCATTACTGTAAGAAACCAATGAATCAAACGGTTGAAAATCCAGGTCTGTTAATTGGACATGGTAATCAACAATTATACTTTCATAAATTATGTTTGCCTAAATGGCAGAAAGAAAGGAGGGATACCAATGGAACAAACTGAAAAAATAAACGGATTAGAAAAAACAATAGTTGAAGTAAAGACATCATTCATGGAATTCAAGTCTGATGTGACTAGAACACTTTCTGAATTGAAAGATCTTATTGCTTCAAAAGATCATGAGATTAAAACTCTTCAAGGGAAAATCGAAGAGTTAGAGAAAAACTTCTCAGAAGATGATGCAGTAAATGAAGAAGTACAACCAAGTACTGAAGAATCAACACCTGCAGAACCTGAAACAACTTCTGAAGTAAAGGTAACAACAGAGGCATCTGAAGAGGATCAGGAAAAAGAAAATGAACCTACTGCTTGAGATTCTCCTTATTGCATTACTCATTAAGACGATGGGTCTTAGTGCAGTAATCATATGGACACTATATGTGGTGTCTAAGATACTTGGACAACTCTATATAATGTGGGAAGAAGGATTAAAACAAGTCTTTCTTATCCATTACAAAAAGAAATCAAAGAAGAGATAAGATGGAACAAACTATGAAAGTATCATCTAAGGGAGGACTCGTTGTTAGTCTCAAAGAACTTATTGATATGAAAAGGATTGGTATGAAGTATAAAATCAATCATAGAACTAAAGATCTTATTGATTTTAGAAATTTCTTAAATCATGAAATCAACCAAAGAATGGGGGGAAGAAATCATGGCAAAAACAAAAAAGAAAACTATCAAAAAAAAGAGAACACTTCAAAGAATCAAAAGCCCACACAAGATAGAAGTTAAACTTACTTTGTGGCAAAAGATAAAGAAGTTCTTTGGACTAATGTAAAGGTGAATCGAATATGAAAAGACGAGATAAAAAAGGAAGATTCAGTGATCGAGAACATTTAAGCCAAGAGAAACATGAAAGAGATTATGTTAAAAGAGTTGCTCGAAACTGGAATGAAAGATTAGATGATTATGAAGCTTCTGATAAACTAGAGATTAAAGCTGGTCAACTTAGAAGACTTTGTGAATTCATACTGCAGAGTTGAATGTAATGGAATATTTAATCCCTGCATTACCTATTTTAGGTATGTATATTTATTTTAAACATATTCTCAAGTAGATTTCTTTGGATAGAAGATCCAAACGCCAGTATGTTTGTGAACGTTTTCTCCAAACATGCAATTATCAGTTCTAGCAAGACAATAAGGATTATCTGTATCTTGATTTTCATAATTCCATAATTTTTTACTGCCTGTGCAACCCCCATCATATTCTCCAATTATAACAATACATTTTACTGAATGATAATTTAGAACGTCAATTGAATAAGTGTAATCTAGTTCTTCCCAGCTGATCAAAACGACTTCAGGATTATGCTTCTCTAGAGCTTCTTTATGGCTTAATTTCTCAACCCTCATGGGATGCGTTATATCGTCTCTACTATGATCATCTGTTGGAATGATATCTATTCCTTTTTGCTGTAGAAAGTGGCTTAGAAGTCCATCTCCTGCCCCTATTTCGATGATTTTCTTAGAGCCTATGCTTTTAATCGATTTGGCTAGAAAATCAATGAATTCTGTAGAATAAAACTGGAAAATAGCGAGTTCTTTACAACCCATGAAAATAGATGCTCCACCTAGATCACTTGCCCTGAAAACATTACCAACAATCCAATTATATGATGGAAGTTTGCCTTTAATTAAGAAATCATTCCAATATTTGAATAGATTAAGATAAGCACTAGACTCTCCATTGTTTGTAGGTTGAGGTATATCAGAATCTTTAATTACCTCTTTCATCTTTACAGCCATTTCATCAAATAATTTCAGATGATTCTTATCTGGCTCTTTTCTTTCCAATAGATCTTCCATATTAACTCCTCAGAACAATGGACACTTATTAAATATTCTCTTTCAGCGCTTAATAAAATTAAATATTGCAGAGACTATCAAAGAAACAACTGTTGTGATTATTCCAAAAATCCCAAGGACCTTTCCAAACATTTTATCATGTTCTTTTTTATGTTCTTCAAGATCATCAGAAACAGCTTTGATCTTTTCAGAGTAACCTTTAGTATTTACTTTCAGATCTGTAACATTATCATTGATCTTAGAGATGTGTGTCTTCATCTCTTTTTGTCCATCTTTTATGTTAGAAACATCGTTGATCAACACCCCGATTTTTGCATACATCTGGGTGATCATCTCACCATGTTTTCCATTAAGCTTTGGAGACGCCATCTTCTTCCTTAGTCTCCTCTAGTTTCTCTTTTTTCTTTTCCTTTACTTTTTTGGTTGCTAAGGAAGAAAGTTTTTTGTTAATGTTATCTGAAAGATATTGATATGCAGATCTCAAAATACTCTTTATTTCTTCAAGATTCTGTTCTTGAATAGCACTAGATAACGTATTGTCACCCACATAACTAGCTTCTAATGCTACTTTAGCATTAATTGTATGTGTGAACTTACCTGCTTCATTTCTCACGCTAAAATTAAACGAAATAGGTAGAGAAGAGCCAACGTCTTCCTGCACTTCTTTGAGTGCTTTATTCAGTATAATTATTTGTTCTTTTGAATTCATATGATCACCTGTTATCTCTTTTTAGATTTTTAATTGTGTTTGGATGCATCATCACAACATCTTCTGGAATAAAAGGCAAAGGAATCACTTTCTTTCTTTTTACAAAGAATCTTCCTTGATCTTGCATTCCTTCTTCTTCAGCTCGTTTAGTAACATAACTTAATACACTTGTAATTGCTTTTTGAATCAATTGATAATATGCCAGTACAGCCATATCATTGACTAATGCCTTGAGAGATTTTTCAGAATCTTTTGGGTGTTCTTTGAATGCTTCAAGATTATGTACTTGATTCATATCTCCTAAATACATAATCTCATTGAAATTCAAGGTTGCAGTAAACTTAGCACCAATTCCTTCATCAGGCATTTCATGTTTCAAGGAAACATGATCTTTTAATCCTGGAAATCTGTCTGACATTACTTTATTGATTTGATCCATTAATGATTGCATAAGTTCTAATTGATCTTGCGTCCATTGACCTTTTACAATCATGCTTTTATCAAACTTAATCTCTTCTTCCATTTTATCCCTCTTTATGCTCCAAGCATCTCATCATACCTGTCGATCATTGCTTGACAATTTGTTTCTGCATCAGATCCTGGTGTTAGTTCAGCTTTTTGAGCAAGGAGTCTAGCTTTCGATTGTTCCATTTGTGCTTTTGATTGTCTTCTTCGATATACTCTCATCTTTATGCCACCTCATTATCTATGAATACACCATACTCATGGAATTGAGCTAAGATATCATTATTCCCATCAGGTGTATAATGGAATCTTAACTTGAACTGATCAAGTTGTTGTGCAGGAATTGGTATTGGATGATATGTATCTAATTCCAAATTTGTTAGATCTGCTATCGGATCTCCTAAGTTATCTAAGACATCGAATTTCATTCCAGACAACAATGCTTCAGTTCCTCTACCTGCAACTTTAGCAGTTACATAAAGACCTTTGACATTTTCAACATTGAATGTTTTTGTCTTGATGTCAAACCCAACTTGTTCTCTTCCAGTTGTCGCATTTGAATAATCTGCAACGTAGAACGCATCATTTGTTGTATCCCAAAATGCAAGACTATTTTTTCCAATAGCACTTACTCCACGTCTTCCTGCGAAAGATCCAGCTGCAACTACTTCTCCAGGTGTTGTCTTTCCACCTTCAAGTTTGTAGGTTTTATCACCATATCCATAGAATACAGTGTCTTGTCCATAAGCTCCTGCCCATGAAATGAATGGTATTCCATTCGTATCTGGTGCTTCAACACTGGATTCAACAAGAATTCCCCTACATAGAGGATTATCTCCTATATTGTAGTTTTGCCACCAATCATCATTGTAACCTGCTTGGATATATCCACAACGTAGATGATATTCTGTATCTCTGTAGATCCAAAAGATTCTATCTTTTTGATTTGAGATGCATACACAGTTACGATATCTCGGATAACCATTTGTATTTGTATTATTACTTGTTGTGTAGGCTCCTTGATATGTAATTTCCATATCTCCATTTGGTTGTTGAGTTACTTTCCATCTATTCGCATAGACCTTGTAGTTACCACTAGCACTTCGCCATCTGATCTGATAAATGTACCCATTGTCAGGTATGTATCCAAATGCATATGGATAATATTGTGTGTCATTTGAATAACCAACAAAGACTGAATTCCAATTTTTATCATACATAACAGGCATATATGAATGTGTCCAGTCAGTATATCTTCTTCCATTATGATATATCAAGAACTTTTTTAGATTTACATCATAGTGAAACATTTCTACACTATACCAGTCATGGAAAGGTCCGTTTGTTTCTTCCGATTGAATAGTTCTGACTACATTTCCATCTTCGTCAACAACTAAAATCACGACTTGACTTGTATAATATCCAACTCTCATACTACTCATATAAACAGGGATATACAAATAATCCTCATCATGAGTCCAATCTTTTGGATGGGCAGACCAAGTAGTTCCATTTTGTTTATAGTAGCTAAAAGTTCTTGTACCGCTTGGATTGGTATCGTTATTATCTACTTGCCAATCTGCCGCCCAAATGTCTGCAAAGATCTCTTCACCAGTTAAAGGATTTAAACTTGCTAAACCCCAACCTATTTCATTATATGCTGATGTCGAATGCATCCAAGTCCATACTTTCCCTCTCCAATAATATGCCCTTGTTCTCCATGTGGCTTCACCCCAACCTGATCCACCCATTCCAGATATATCGGGAAGCCCAGTTACATTTACTTGACCTCTAGGAGCATCTATTGCTTCATAGAAACCATGCATGTTCTCCCCATCTTCAACAGTTTCAACAGTATTATTTAATCCATTTCTATCCCAAAATTTTTCAACAATCATGTTGCTGAATGGAATGTCTGCAGGTAAACCTAACAATGCATTCTGCTCCATATCGGTTAATGCTAGTTGCACAATTTCATTTTTGATAGTAGTTAATTCATTCTTTGTTTTGTCTGCATTAACAGCGAATTTATTTGGAACTCTTGTATCAAATATTTGACCTGCAGTTATTTGAGTAGATCCTGCAGGAATTGTAATGATAGCAAGGCATGATTTATCAACTGGAAGATCTGGAGGTTCTACTGGATTTTGACTCTGTGGAGTTCCAGTAATTAATTCAACTTTTCCATCTTCACCCATAATAATAATGTCTTTTCGTTCATCGTTTGGATCTGCAGTAGTGATATCTAGATGTGTATCAAAAGCAACTTCATCAAGATAGAATTCATGTGTACCTGCACTCCATTGCAAACCATCAAATTCAAAAATTAACTCTTGGAATTTATTCTTTTGAACATCTGTTGGAGGTAAATCAACTTCTATTTTATTCCATTGTCCTGCAGTAACTTCTCCTGGAAGAACTTCTGCAAGAAGAAATTCATTACCATTGTTTTTGTATTTAATATATAGCTTATCTTCAAGAGCTACAACAGGATATAAATGTAGAATTAGTTTATTTCTATACTTGAAATCTATGGTGTTGTAAGTTTTGTAGATTCTGTTTGCGAATTGAGTTGAACCGTCATGACTCCAACTCATTTTCAATGATTTTGATCCTGTTTGTACAATAGATCCTTCTTCACTTACAGTTGTATCATTTCCTGATTCCCAATCATTAACTCCATCTTCAAAATCATCTTGTAAACTTGTAAGCCAAGTTTGCCTTATGTCGTTGATCCAAATATTACCTCCACTTGGGATATGTAAGGTCATGTCTTGATATGTTAGAACTTTCATGCTTTCCTCGGCACTCACACCAAAGACTCTGAACCCTCTATTGATATTTTCAACTGCAGGAGCCCATGCAATTTCATTGTTTTTAATTTCATATGCCATAGTAATTACCTCGTATTTCTTTCTTTATGTTATTTTATCTCAATTACAACATCAATCAACCACTCAAGTAGTGGTGTTTTCTCTTCTGGTGGAAAGTTTGATATCACAAACATGTTTCCACCACTCGCTGAGTCGAATAGACCTATTTCAGAGAAATCGTGTCCATTGGCTTCTCCTGAACCAAGAAAGCACTCTACGTCCATACTTAGAGTTTCTTCATCAATTGCATTATCTGTAATTACTTTCCTGAACTTTTCATCTCCAAGATTTTCTGCAAATTCAGATTCACTTGATGGATCTACACCTAATCCAAAGTGCGATATTTGATTCTGCAGTAATTCCAAAATCTGCTTTTTACCTTTCTTAGTTACTCCCATTCTTTACCTCTATTCGATTGAGATTGTGTATTGATACACTATCTTGATGTAACTTGTTTTGTTTACTCCCTGATGTAAAAATCTTGAGAACATAGTTCCATCTGCAAAGAATAAACCAATCTCAGATAATGTTTGCCCGTTACCCTCTGTGAAGTCCACTGTTAATTGATACTTCATTTCTTTTGTAGTTGGATAACCAACTGAATCAAAAATTTTAGTTAAAACTCCTGTTGTGAACTCCACTGCATTTGCTAAACTTGTGTCTTCACCTGTTGCAGGAGTAGTTCCTACACCCATTTTAAAATGTTCAATTAAGCTAGTGTATGCTCCATTAACATGTTTCAGTAATGATTCTATTCCTAAGTTTACAACTTTGTTGTGCGTCATACTCTCGATGACTTTGCCATCTTTATTGATGACACTAATATTTACTATTCCTTTTGCTTTGAGTGTATCTTTTTTTCCTACCATGTTGCCACGCTCCATTGTGATTTTGTGTTTATGAGAGCAAGACCATTGTCCAAACTGTTTGTACTCTCAAAACCAATTCTTTCATTTATTACCAGCAATTCTTCCTCTTCTTTTTCATGAGTATTTTGTTGAGGTGCTGGTTGTTCGAACTTAATCCATCCTTGTTTGCCCCATACCTTGAGACTCCAACCATTGAACTCATTTGACCAAGAGAGGTCAACATTCATTCTATCTTTAGAAACCAAATCATCTTTAGCAGTTCTCTGCTTTAGGTCTTGTTGAACAAGATCTGATGGGATATTACCCCAATCATCTTTATTCCAACCACGTATGCTCCAGAAGAAACCATCTGTTAATGGATTAAATTCAATTGATAGTCTGTCCTGTGCTACAATATTATCATGTATTTCTTTCATAATAGCTTTTTCTGTTTCTACATACTCAACTTCAGGACTTTTACTCCAACTGGATCTGCTAAATACAAGTTCTTTATCCAAGAATTCTAAGAAGTCATAAGCCATGTTTAGATTATCCTTTGTCTTAATTAGATCTGAAACATACTTATCATGTTGTGGAATATCAGCACTCATTTCTATACCTGAATTACTCCATGCATGATTCATACTCCACATAGGTTTTTCTATGTTAAAGTCAAGACCAAAGCTAGTTCTATCTCCAAATCTAAGATCTTCAAATACTTCTTTATCATGAGTTTGTGGAGTAGGTCCTGCTTCTGCAATCTTCCTGGTAAAACTCATCTTTGACCAATATGGAGGACTGCCACCTTGCAGACTCCAAATAGTTGCATCACTATAACTTGGATCAACTGAGAGATTCATAGAAAGTCTATCGTAATCTGATCTCAATTCATCAATGACTTCTTTAAGCATTGTTGGAGTAGGTACAATAAGCTCCCTTTCAGTATTCCATGAATCTCGTGTAAATTGTCCAAGTGACCAAACCATGATCTTATCAAGTTCAGGACTAAAAACTATTTTAAGAGTTAATGCTTCATCAGGTATAAACTGGAATTCATCGTAGAACATATCTTTATCTCCTGATTCAAAGAATGTTTCCCAATTTGTATTCCCATAAATTCCCCAATCAAGATTATTCCAACTCCCCTCTTTACTCCAACTAAATCCTGGAGCAAGTAATCTTTTTCTTGCACTAATTCTTTTGATCTTAACAGTAATAGTTTCCTCAAACTTCATTAATTTTGTAACTATTTCAACATCTCCTTTGAGAACTTCTTCTAATTGTTTTAATCTCAAAATAATATCTTTTAGTACATTAGTTCCAGACTGTTGTGTCTGTGCTAATTTTAATGAAGAATTGAATCCATCTGTTTTTGAAAAACTATAAGTTGCTTCTAAAACTTGCATTGCATTATCGATTTGTTTCTCAGAATCTTTTAATGTAATTACATCCCCAACATCAAACTCTGTACTTGCTGGAGTATCTGCTTCTGCAATAAAGACTGGTTTTCCAAATTGTTTAATATATTCTTTAGCATACTTTTGTGCTTCTGCTTTATCTCCAATATTCTTATTTTTGATAATTCTTACTTTCTCTCCATATTTAGAAATTGAAGCAAAATCAGCAGATTCAACTTTGATAGGAATATCATAAGCATATCCAATTTCAATAACTGTATCTAATGGTGGTGCTACTTTAAGAGTAATCTTCTTTTCATAATAATCAACATAAAAATCTGGATTTTGTGAAATACCTTCTACCCCTCCAGTTAAAGGAACTCCATCAACAGTTACTCTTACATTATGTGGTCGAAAGATTAAGTAAAAATCTGTTAATGATCCAGTTCCTAAGAAATTTTGTTGTGTTGAAAATTCTTTTTGATCTCCTTGAACAATTACCCTATTAGCCATTTGGCTTTTATCCTCAATGAAAACTAATCCTTTAAGATTAACTCCTCTTTCAAGAACAAAATCTGATTCAATGCTATTTCTTTGTTTACAATAAAATGTGATGTTACCATCTCCATCACTTGTAACCCAAAAATTAGCACCAATTAGATTAGTAAGATAATCTATAATTTCTTGAATTGGTTTATCTTCAAATGCAATAGCATCAACTATGAAATCATTATCATCAAAAGTATCATCGTCCCAAACATATTCAGGAATTTTATTTGAAAGAACATGCTTGATTATATCTACTGCTTTCGTATTACTAAATGCAAATGTAGCAACTCTATTAAGCATTAAAACAGAGTAATCTTCGGCATCTACATCAAACTCTTCATTAGTATTTGTTTTCTTAATATTCTTAATTAATCCATCAAAATAAAGTTTCAAGTTTTCAGGATCATAACCTGCAAGAACTTTTATTTTTGCTGAAGAATCAAAAGATTGCATGTATTGTAAAGCACTATAATCAAAATTCAATGATGCAGTATCTGTTTGAGAAGTTACACTTTTTACTGCATCCCATTTAGTGATGAATCTACTTATGTCTTGCCATCCATTGCCTATGTCTACATAGATCTTGTTTAATGGTTTGTGTGTCTGAATCATCTTTGATCTTAATTATTGAACTGACTAAGTGTAAGTGTGAATTCCCAAGGTTCTCCACCTGTTTCAGGGATACCTATTTCTGTGAGAACATAGTGACCATCAAGAGCTGGTTCATATCCTTCAGTATCAAAATAAATTATAGTTCCAGCCAGAGCAAGATTTCTAAGAATTGTTTTGTTATCAGCTTTTGTAGATTGTAATCCCAACAGTTTACCAGTGAGAAGAACATCACCGTCTCCTGTTCCCATAAAGTGTTTTATGTTTCCTGATCTGTTTGGAATTTCATGAGTGACCCATACAATCTTATCAGTAGTTTCTAAAGTGATAACTGCTTTTTCTTCATTATCAAACACAAAGAGATCTGTACTTTTATCTTGGCTTATTATTTTCATAGTCTTACTAAACCTCCAAGTTTATTGGCAATAAATGCATCAATCTCTGAGAATAATTTCTGTTTGTCAGCTTCACTTGAAGTGTTAAGATTTTCTATATTGACATTAAAACCACCAGCATCTACAGTAACAGGAGATTGAGGGATGACAGCTCTTTCTAGTTGAAGCTTATCCAATTTAATATTAGAGAACTGAGCTAATTTAGGCATATTGACGCCTTTGTAAAGAACCTCTCTTCTGTAAACAGTTTTTGTTCTTGATCTTCCTTTACTGTCTGTATATCTTCTTGTGCTTTTACGAGTTCGAGTGATGTCTCTTGCCAAAATAGTTGCGGCTCTGTTATATTCAGAAATTAATCTGTTAATTATAGATACAAGATTATTGTAAAATCTTTCTAAGCTAGTTTGCATTGTATTAATTATTGTTTCAGTAATATCTGCAATTGTGTTGAATGTTGATTGCCATCCACCAACAAATATTCTGTAAATGTTTGTTGCTAGTTTCAAGAAGAATGGTGGAACTGATTTTAACACAAACAAGTTTCTCAATAAAGTTGAGATAAATGTTTTTAGAGCTTCATTCATACTTGTAAAAATAGGTAATATGTTCTGTTGAAATATTCCTGATAGTTCTTGCATTCCACTAGCAAGTCCAGTAAAGAAAAACTTGCCAAATTCTCTTCCTTGTTGAGATGCTTGTTCAGGACTAGGAAACACAGACATAATATCTGCTTTAATTGAAGAGATAGCATCAGGATCTCTAAATGGAGCAGAGTAATTTTCCATAGATGTAAAACCAAAATCTGATGCTTGGATACTGGCTTCTTTAAATGGATCTACTGCCGCACTTGTAACCTGATCACTATTTGATGAAAGAGAATCTATTGCAGAACTTGAAAATGCTAACTCTGCATTATTACCCTCATTTATTCCAGGTAAAAAAGATTGAGTTGCTTGAATTCCAGGCGTAGCTTTTGGAGCTTCAGTTAAAACATCTTGAGTTTCTTTTATCTTATCAACTGTCTTCTCTGCTTCTTTACTAAATCCTAAAAGGTTGCCAAGTACATTTTTATCTATTTTAAAATTCTTATCAATTACTTTGTTAAGTAAAGGGATCTTTTTTGCTATGTTTACAACTTCATTGATTAGATCTATGAATATATTTATGATTGAATCAATTGCACCTATGAATGATTTAAGGATTGATATTCCTATCTTCTTTGCTACCTCTCCAACTCCTTTGAATGCAGAGAAACCTTCTGTTTTGAATCTTCTAAATGCATCTTGAAAAGCAAATCCAAGTTCAACAATACCTGCAATTATAGTGGCTACAAAATTAATTATTGCTCCAACTGCTTTTAGTAAACTTCCAAGTATAGTAAGTGCAATTCTTAATGGAGCTAACATAAGAGTAATTGCACCTTTGATTATTTCTCCTGCTTTAAGTCCTTCATGACCTGAGTTTCTAAGTCCTTCTGCAAATGGATGAATAACAGAAGCTACTAAAGCACCTAAGATCTTGCCAAGTCCATTGAATGTATCTTTGATTCCTTCCCATATTGGTTTAAGCATAGCACCAATATCCACAAGGTTTTCTTTAAGTGCAGATCCAACTGCTTTTAGAACAACCCATATAGCACCAAAGATTGTTTTAAAGTCATCT
>Ga0114931_10002604_pt1 | contig 22875 bp, 16 predicted proteins | sample 2SBtaG_FD_89579 | JGI IMG/M metagenome (GOLD analysis project Ga0114931, IMG submission 89579) | Deep subsurface microbial communities from Kolumbo volcano to uncover new lineages of life (NeLLi) - 2SBTROV14_V59a metaG | ecosystem: Environmental > Aquatic > Marine > Volcanic | place: Kolumbo... | reverse complement strand
GGCGCGTTATGGCGGGGCGGCCAGACACTAACTTTGACACGGGCGCTCGTTCTACGTTGGCCCAGGCGCGCTGCGTCGGTCATCGCAGCGGCGCGTACACTGCGCCCTGCGCCCGCCAGTTGCGGGCTGAAGGGAGCGACAATGCCTGAGAATGGTCGCGAACGTCGCCTGCTTGACTACGCCAACTGCGCGGGTTGAGCGGGCAAGCTTGCTGCTTCGACCCTCGCGCAGGTTGTGCGAGGGCTCAATCAGTCTGACGATCCCAACCTGCTTGTCGGCTTCAAGGATTTCGCCGACGCGGGCGTCTATCGCATCGCGCCTGATTTGGCGCTTGTGCAAACGGTTGACTTCTTCCCACCACTTGTGAACGATCCGTTTGTATTCGGTCAGATCGCAGCGGCAAACGCGCTGTCTGACTGCTACGCAATGGGCGCGACGCCGACCACGGCGCTCAACATCGTGGCGTTCCCCGATGGCGACTGTGATGAATCATGGCTCACGCAGATACTCAACGGCGGCGCCGAGCGCGTGACAGCAGCGGGCGCCGTGGTCGTCGGTGGGCACTCTGTTCGCGACAACGAGATCAAGTATGGCCTTGCTGTGACAGGACTCGCCCATCCTGATCGTATTTTGACAAACGCGGGCGCCAAGCCCGGCGATTCGCTCATCCTCACAAAGCCGCTTGGCACGGGATTCATCGCGACGGCGCATCGAAGAGGTGACTGTTCGAGTGCGGCGCTTGAAACTGCCATCGCTTCCATGATTGCGCTCAACGACGCAGCGTCGCGCGTCGCGTTGCAAATCGGAGCGCACGCTGTGACCGATGTCACGGGTTACGGCCTAGCGAATCACGCGATTGAGATGGCGACGGCGAGCGATTGCGCGATCGCGATCGAGCTTGCAAGCCTGCCCATTCTTTCAGGCGCCGAGCCGTATGCGGTCGAAGCGAATTTTACGAGGGGATATGTAAAGAATAGCGCGTTTACCTCTGCGCACGTTCACCTTGCTACGTCGGTCGACGCGAAGCGAGCGGTATTCCTGTTTGATCCGCAAACATCGGGGGGGTTGCTCCTCGCGACAGCTGCGGAATCAACCGCTGCGGCGCTCGATGCGCTGCGCGCGGCTGGTCTTTGCGACGCCCGGGTCATCGGCTCCGTTGAGGAGCCGTCACAGAGCCGACTGCGAGTGTCGTGATCGCCATCAAGTAGCGCGCATGGGTACAGCGGGCGACACGCTTCTGGTTCGCATCGCGCAGGGGTTCTGCGGGGGACAGTCGATTGGGCTGCGCAAAACGAAACCGGGGCGAGCGCGTTATATGCGCCCGCCCCGTGCATCGCGTCATTGCGTGTGTCTCACGGCGCCTCGTGCGCCGCGTCGGGCTCATCCTGACCGTCTTTCGCTGCGACGTCGCCCTCGCGTGGTGGGCGACGTCTCAACGCAGAGCCCATTTCGGATCAGTTCTTGTTGTCGAAGTCAAAGGATTCGAAGTTCGAATCATTGTCAGGAACATCCACAAGGAATTTGGGCATATGGTTGGAGTCGGCGCCTGGAATATAACCGTTGTTGCTGGCGCTGCCTGGCTCAATGTAGCCTGCGGGCATCGCCAAACGAACATCCCAGTTCTGCCTGGCTGAACGCTCGAACATGTTGGTGTGGTGCTCGAGATTCTTGACAGCGGCGCTGGCGAGCTCTGTGAACGCCTGGCTCGCAGCCTGAGCCTTGGAGGCGCGGGCGATCTGCTCCTGATGGCTCAGGTATCGCATCGCAAAGACACTGTTGCGATCGGAGATCGTCGCTGCGATGCGCGAGTCAAACCGGGCCTTGACGACGTCCTCGGCGGCGCCAGCCTTTGCGAATTGCGAGCGAATGGACGCATCGAACGTATCGCTCTGGGCCTGGATTCCCGCCCGCAATGCAAGATCGTGCGCCTCAAAGACGCCGCGCTCAGCCGCTGCCGAAGCGAGTCGACGGTCAACCTTGGCCTGCGCCACCAGCTCTTGGGCGCTGACGACGTTGCGCAAGTGCTGCACGTCAGCGTTAGCGATCTTGCGGTCCGCAGCGTTGACCGCACGCTGCTGCTCCGCGTAGATCTGCACCTTAGTCGCGAACGTGTCGGCGACGGTCGCCGCTTCTTCGTTCGTTGCGGTGGCGACCTGTTCGAAGGACTCCGCTGATTGGTCGAGCCGGCTCAGCTCTGCGACGAGAATCTGCTTCGCCGAGGCGATCTCCTGCCGCATCTGCGCAACCAGCGCCGCCTGCGTTGTTTCGAGCGAGTCGGCTTCGGCGCGAAGCTTGTTCACTTGGGCCACGCCTCGCTGCCGAGCCGCGTCGCGCTGCGCTTCAAGACTGCGCACTTCAGCGGCGCCGCCTTGATCGTTCGCTTCTGCGCGGGCGAGCAGCTGTGTGACAGTGGCTGCGGAGCGCTCACCGACAGCTTGCGCCTCAGCGCGGAGCTTGACGATGCTTGCAGCGGTCTGCTTGCGTGAGGCTTCTGCTTCTGCTTTGTCATTGGCCTGCTGCGCCTCAGCGCGCTTGAGCGTCGCGTCGGCCTGGGCGCGGAAGTCTTCAATCTTGGCGTTCTGATCCTGCTCGAACGCATCGACTTCAGCCAGCGCCTGATCGAAGCGCGCTTGCTGCTGTTCCCACCAGCTGTTCAATTCGCTCGAGCGCTGTTCGTAGTTTGCGAGCACTGTGCGCTCAAGAGAATCTGCCTGGCCGCGAACCTGGACAGCCTTGGCGAGCGCCGACTTGTACGCAGCAATGAATTCGGGCTCGATGACGGGCGGGATGGGCGGCACGGTTGCCTGCGTTGGCGCCACGTCGTCCCGGCTGGCGACGGACTCCTTTGGATCTGTCTTCCCAGGGAACTCGACACTGTTTGACGCAGCCTGCTGCGCGAGCGTGCGAAGCGTCTGTGCGCGAATTTTGGCTGCCTCTGCAAGCGCCTGCGCCTTGAGCTGCTCGTACTGTTTGTCAGAAAGATCCTTCAGATGCTGGGCCTCTTCACGCGCAGCGTTCGCAAGCGCTTTCGCCTCAAACTTGACGAACTCTGCACGAGCGCTCTGCTCGAGACGATTCGCCTTGGCGCGCAGCACCTGTGACTCGGACAGTCCGGCGGCGCGTGTGCGCTCGACCGCGCTGCGCTGCTTGTTGAAGTCCGCCTCTGCGACACGAAGGAACCGCTCGGCGTCCGCCTTGCGGCGCTCCACTTCACCCTGCGTTTCCTCGACCATCGCGCCTGCGCGCTGCTGCAGTGAAGCCACGCCCGCCTGGGCTTTGACAAGCTCGAGATCAGCGGCTTTGATGGCAAGTTCGTAGGAAGACTGGGCGTCCTTGTCTTCAAGCGTTTGCGCCGCTACGGTCAGTTCGCTGACGCGGGCGTTTGCTTCTTCGCGAACGGACTGGGCCCGCGTGCGGAGTTCGGCGCTTACCGCTGCGATCTCCTGTGTGTGCGACGCGATCTTCTGCGAAACCTGCTTCACCTTCGCGCCGGTCTGCTCCTCCAGCGAGGCGGCGGATGTGCGCAGCGCCGTCAATTTGCTATGGGCGCGCGATTCGGTCATATCCGCAATCTTGGTCATCTGGCCGATCTCAGCGGCGCCCCTGTCAGCGACAGCCTGACGCTGGGCGTGCATCTGGTCGAGCTTGGCGAGCGCCTGCTCGAATTCCTTCTCGGCCTGTGACTTCATTTCCTCGAACTTCGCCATCCGCTCCTGTGAGGTGGCGTCGACAAAGGCGTCGTTGCGTGACGCCTGGCTCTCAATCGCTTCCGCTTGCGCCTCAGCCTCCATGCTCATTTGTGTGAGCTTGGCGTCGAAGACGTCACGCAGTTTTTCTGCATCCGCGATCGAGGATTCTTCCTTCTTGTATGCGGTAGTGAGCTCCGCGTCAGCGAAGGCGAGCTGCTTCGACAGGCGAGCGTCCCGCTCGACGCCAGCGGCCTGGGCGGCAGCTCTTCGGGCGTCAATGTCCGCAAGCGCCATGTGCGCTTCGCTGAGCCATGTCTCGGGAAGCGCCACTTCGTGGGCCTTGGCGTCAAACCACGCCTTGTCGTATTTCGGCGCAATATCGGTTGGATCCAACTGTACGGACGCCTGACCTGCGGCGCTGGCCAGTGATCCGTTGAACGAGCTGGGGCCATTGCGCGCCGACTCCCAAGACGTCGCGCAGCCGACGAGTGACGTCGACGCCAGCGATGCGACCAGCGCCGTCACATACACGGGACGACGCGACAGACCGTCTGCAGCGAAACGAAGAAAGGAATTGTGGGACATCGTGCGCTCCTCAAGTGACCTCAAACCACTGAACCATTGACTCTCCGGGCTGACGGTCCACGCGTCCCGCACAGCGCCAAGCGTTCTACGTGATCGACGCCCGCGCTCCGCAGGTGAAGTGGGCATGTGTTTCGTGCGATCCTTTCCCCAACGCGAAACGACCGGAAACACGCAGGAAAGCCGCACAGCCAGAAGCGTCCGCACAACCCGCAAAGTCTCCACCCAAGAACCGGCACTTTCGGACACCCGCCAGGCGCATGCGCAGCGGGCTACACTCCGCCTTTCGATCATTCCTTCGAATCACTTCGTGGAGGACCGCGATATGGCGAACAGACGTCCATTTGTCGGCGGGAACTGGAAAATGCACTGCACACGCAGCAGCGCCGCTGGGCTCGCGCGCGAGGTTGCTTCTGGCAGCGCCGATATGGGCGACGTGGACATCGCGATTTTCCCAGCCTTTGTGCATCTGGACGCGGTCGCGGGCGCGTTGTGTGAATTCCCCGCAGCGCCCATCCTTGGCGCGCAGGACGCCCACCCGGCGCCCGAAGGCGCCTTCACGGGCGAAGTCTCAATCCCCATGCTCCGCGATCTGGGCGTCACGGCTGTGCTGACGGGCCATTCTGAGCGAAGACATATCATCGGCGACAGCCTTGATCTCATCTGCGCCAAGACGAACGCCGTCCTCGACGCTGACCTCACATGCGTGCTTTGCATAGGTGAGACGCTTGAAGAGCGCGAAGCAGGCGAAACTGACGCTGTCAACGAGCGTCAATTGCGCAGCGCTCTCGAAGGTATTGGCGCAGATGCCTGCGACCTGCTCGTCATCGCGTACGAACCTGTGTGGGCGATCGGCACGGGGCGTACCGCTTCTCCCGACGACGCCCAGCGCGCCCACGCCCATATTCGCGCTATCCTCTGCGACGTGCTTGGCTCCACCGCCGCTGACGCGCTTCGGGTCATTTATGGCGGATCAGTCAAGCCAATCAACGCTGCCGACCTGCTCGCGCAGCCCGATATAGATGGAGCGCTGGTGGGCGGCGCATCGCTGGTCGCCGGGGATTTCCATACGATTTGCGCCGCTGCCCAACAATGCCTGGAGAACGCGTGATGCCTGCCCATATCCTGCTGCCCACAACGCTCGCAATCGACTGGCCCACGGTCTTCACCGGCCTGATGGTCGTGGCGTTTCTTGCTGTGTGCCTCATTCTGATCCTCACGGTGCTCATTCAGCGGCCGCAGGGCGGCGGACTGAGCGGCGCCTTTGGGAGCTCAGCGGGGTCAAGCCAGACTGCGTTTGGCGCCAAGACGGGCGACGTGCTCACCATCTTTACGATTGGTATTTTCGTCGTTTACCTGTTCGTCGCTGTGCTGCTGAATTACCGTGTCACCCCGCCAGCTCCCGTCACGCCAACCGCTGTCGGCCTTGATCAGAATGGGGCTCCCACCGACGACCAGACGCCGTCATCCACGCAGCCGCCCGCAGATTCGAGCGACACAACGTCTGCGCCTCCAGCGGGGTTGGAGCCATTTGAGATTCCCCCCACTGTTGACCCGGGCGCCAATCCTGAGGACGCCAGCAAGCCTGCATCGGGTGCAGACGGCGCAGCGGAAAAAAAGCCCGCGCCCTCCGAGAAGCCCGCCGGGGATACCAAGCCAGCCTCGACCACGCCCAAGCCCGCACAGCCGAAGCCAGCTGAACCCAACAAACCCACTGGTGAAGAAAAGCCGCCATCCAATCCCAACCCTGACGCAAATCATGACTAATCGCCGCTGGTTTCCAAAATGTGGTCAGCGGCGCCACGCGATCGCGCCATCAGCACGATCGGAAGGCGCCCAGTGATTCGCTCCATGACTGGCTTTGGCGACGCATCGGGTGAAGGCGCTGATGTCCACTTCTTCGTTGAACTGCGTTCGCTGAACAGCCGTTATTTCAAGCCCGTCATTCGCTTGCCCGACCAGATTCAAGCCCTTGAGCCGGAACTGGAGTCCTCGCTTCGCAGGCGGTTGTCTCGCGGGACGGTGACGCTGATCGTCAAGGCTACTGACTCATCGGCCGACGCTGCCTGGGCGGTCAATGAGCCTGCACTATCGCGCTATCTCGAGCATGTCCGGGCGCTAACCTGGTCAGACCCGCGCGACATCTCTATCGACGCAGCCGCCATGCTCAATCTGCCTGGCGTGCTGCAGCCCGATGGGGACGACGAACGGCGCCTGCACGATGCGCGAGCTGCGCTGCTCCCGCTGGTCGACACCGCCTGCGGGGCGCTCATCGCGATGCGAACCAGAGAAGGCGCGCTCCTCCACACGGACCTCCTGAAACACCACGCAGAGATCGCTTCGCTGCTCGAAAAGATTCGTGTCCGCGCTCCATCTATCGTCGAGCACTATCACCAGCGGTTGCGCGAGCGCATCGACCGCATGTTGGGCGAGGTCGGCGCCGCCGTCGATCAGACCGATCTCATCCGGGAAGTCGCTGTCTTCGCTGAACGAAGCGATATCGCGGAAGAAATCGCCAGGCTGTCAGGACATCTCGATCAGTTTCACGAGTTGATCGACACAGACGGCGCAAGACCCGTCGGTAGAACACTCGACTTCCTCGCGCAGGAAATGCTCCGCGAAGCGAACACCATCGCGGGCAAGTCCAACGACACAGAAGTCTCCCGGCATATCATTGCGATCAAGGGCGCCATTGATCGCATCAAGGAGCAGGTGCAGAACGTCGAATAAGGGCGCCGGCGCGCTCCCAATGCCTGCATCGAGCCACAATCGCGAAGAACAACCACGCGATGACGCGGGCGCTGTCGCGCAGCGATCGCCAGCGGCGGCCTCCCCGGACCGCGCGCCTGGCGGAATCGAGACGCCTGAAGGATTCGATCCTTTCGAGCTGGCGACCGTTCTGTCGCACTACGACCTTGGCGTGATTGACGCCATCCATGCATTTCCTCGCGGCTCGCCAACGTCGCCCAAGGCGCTGATCCGGTCCGAGCGGGGCCGATTCCTGCTTAAGCGGCGCAGCGAAGGGGCGTCGAGCCTCGAGCGCATCCTCTTTACGCATCGCGTGCAGCTGCAGCTCGCCGAGCGCGCATTCCCGCTGCCTCGCCTGCTTGGAACGCGCCACACGAATAGCTCCGTCCTGGAATGGCGTGGCGGCCTGTACGAGGTCTACGTCTTTGTGCAAGGCGTCCCTTTTGTCGCCTCTGCCGCCCACGCTCACGCTGCGGGCGCAGCTCTTGCGAACCTGCACGCCGCCCTTGCGGACTTCGACACGTCGAGCGCACCCCGGTTGCTCCGCGGCTATCACGCCCGTTCGGACCTTCCTAGCCAGCTTGGCGTGATACCAGACCGAGTCTCGAGTGTGCAGCCCGACGCGCCCGCTGTAGCTCGGACAACGCTGGCGGGCGCAGTCTCCAACTTGCGCGACGCCTACACACTGGCCTGCGAAAATGCAGACCGGGCCAATGCGTCACAATGGCCTGCACAGGTCATTCACGGTGACTGGCACCCCGGCAACCTGCTTTTCACGAAGCAGAACGGCGTCGCCGCCGCCCTGGATTATGACGCAGCCCGCATCGAGCCCCGCGCCTTCGACCTGGCCAATGGCGCGCTGCAGTTCAGCATCACCCGAGGCGAATCGGACCCTGACAATTGGCCGGCATCTCCCGATTATTCCCGCCTCCGCGTGTTCGTTCGCGGGTATGATGGAGACGAGCCCCACCGGATAAGTGAAGCGGAGCTTGCGGCGCTTCCCTGGCTCATGATCGAGGCGCTCATCGTCGAAGCGGTGGCGCCGGTGGCTGCGACCGGCAGCTTCGCTCGCATGGAAGGCGGCGCTTTCATCCGCATGGTGGAGAGGAAAGTCCGATGGCTGCAGGAAAACGCCAACAGTCTCCAGCGCATCCTCGATTCGCCGTAGCCCCATCGACTCGCCACGCGCTGGCTGGCGTGATTGCTCCCTGCGCATTGTTGTTTGCCGCGGCTGCGCTCTTGACCGGTCCTCTTGGCGGCGCGTCTGCGCAAGTCGCGCAGCCTGTCCCCCAGGAAGACGCTAAACAGTCCACAGCGCTGGCGCCGCTCATCACTGACCTTGGCGCTGACAACTTCGCTGTTCGTGAGCGGGCGTCCGCAGCGCTCACATCGCAGGCGCCGGCTCTTGAGCAAGCCCTTACTTCTGGTGATGTTTCACTGGCCGCGCTATCTGCTGAGCAGAAGCTTCGCCTTGACGAGGCGCTGCGCGACCATTTCGTGAAATCCCCCAGGCCTGGCATGGGTATTCAGTTCGCTGCGATTCAGCCTGGCCTGGCCGCCTTGACCATCCAGCGCGTTGTTGCGGGATTTCCCGCATCCCGACTACTTCGCGCAGGGGACACGATCGTCGAGATTGACAGCGAACGCCTGGGCCAGAACGATCCGCAGGCCTCCGCCAGAGTCAGGCAGCACATCCTTTCCTACAAACCCGGAGAATCAATCGCACTCATCGTCAGTCGAACTGGCGAACGGCTGGAATTGCGTGTGCCTCTTGGCAGGTACGACAAGCTCGCCAACCAGGCCACATTGCCACCGTCCGATGATCTGCATGGCGCCTAGCGCATTCGAGCAGCCAGACTGGGGCTTGCGCTGGACACGTCGCCGCCAATACATCCGCAGGCGCTCGACGGCAGTGATGAAGCAGCGGCTGCAGCGCGGGCGCTCCTCAGCCCGGAGGACGTTCAGAAGTCCTTTCTCGCCCACGCGGGCGTCATTGCTGGCGGTTCCTCACAAACAACGCCCGAAGCATTCACAGGCGCGATGGGTGGCGCCATCCTCGCCCAGCGAATGGATGCCGAGCACGGCAGAATCAGCGGGCGGCCAGCGCAGAAATCACGAGCGCAGCGCGATGGACAGGCGCGTGCTGAACTCTTCCGCAGACTCCAGATACTCCGCCTCACCGAAGCGCAACACCGAAAGCTCGCAACCAACCCCAACATCCCGGACGCCGCCAGGCAAGCCGCCCGCGAGCGCCTCAACGCAATCAGAAACGAAATCATCGAAGTGCAAAAGGCGATCCGCGACGCCAGTCAATGACTATGAGCATTGCTTCTTACAATCCCATTTAGCTATCTTGTTATGCAATTTTGATATACGGAATCATATTGCGCCATCTCGATCGAAATGAGCGATTGCACGAACGCTACATTGAAAGAATCCATCTCCCCAGTCTTCTCCCAGTAGGAAAGGACGGGATCCAGCGACGAGACTCAATCAACCCGTGACGATGTTGACCAGTTTGCCGCCCGGCGCGACGATGATCTTGCGCACCGACTTGCCTTCAAGGAACGACTGCACGCGCGTGTCCGCAAGGGCCGCCTTCTTGATGGTTTCCTCGTCGCTGTCCGCTTGGGCGATGATCCTGCTGCGCACCTTGCCCATCACCTGCACGGGTATTTCGATCTCGGGCGCCTTGGCAAGTTCCGCATCCGCAACGGGCATGGGGTGGTGGACGAGCGACTCACTGTGCCCGAGTCGCTCCCAGAGCTCTTCCGCAATGTGCGGCGCCAGGGGCGCAAGAAGCAGCACGAGCGCTTCCACAGCCTCGCGAGGCATTCGGTTGAGGCTCACCAGCGCGTTGTTGAACGCCATCATCTTGGCGATCGCGGTGTTGAACCGCAGGTTCTCCATGTCCTCGTGCACGCCCGCGATCGTCTGGTGCAGATGGCGAAGCAGGTCGGGCTCTACCGCTGCGTCCACGACGCGCAACGCGCCCGTCTCTTCGTCCACGATGTTCCGCCATACCCGCTGCAGGAAGCGGTGTACACCGATAATATCACGGGTGTTCCAGGGTTTGCTCTGTTCGAGCGGCCCCATGTACATCTCATAGAGCCTGAGCGTGTCGGCGCCAAAGTCGCGGCAGATGTCGTCGGGCGTCAGGGCGTTCTTGAGGCTCTTGCCCATCTTCCCAAATTCGCGCGTGACAGGTTCACCGTTGTGCAAATACTTCCCGCTGCCTTGCGGCTCTTCGACGACCTCTTCCGCTTCGACATATACGCCCCGCTTGTCGCGGTAGGCGTACGCCTGAATATACCCCTGATTGAAAAGGGTCTGGAAAGGCTCAGGGGTCGACACAACGCCAAGATCAAAGAGCGCCTTATGCCAGAACCGCGCGTAGAGCAGGTGCAGCACAGCGTGCTCCACCCCCCCGACGTAGAGATCCACACCGCCGAAATGACGGTTTTCTCTTGGCGCGTCCCCCAAGTCCTTCGCCTGTATAGTGGCGCGGGCGTCCCGCCCGCGTTGTTCATCCACACCCGGAGACCATGTAAACCGGTGCGCCTCGGCGCTTTGGGCGATCCCAGCCCGCACAGGGTTTGTCGCGATATATCGCCACTTTTCGTGGAACTCATCCTCATCACGAATGAGGCGGTCGTGGTATTCATTCTGCCAGAGCGTTCCCTGCGTCTTTCTATGCTCATTAATCTCATGCGAGCTGAAACTCTTCACGCTCTGCATAAGCGCATCAAGAGACCAATACTCATCTTCATTCTGCTTGAGTGGCGTCGCAAGCATGTGCACATGATCAGTCATGACCGTCACGATGTGGACGAACATGCGCTGGCCGTGCCAATGACGGCAAGCGTCGAGAACAATTTGCCGTTCGTCATCTGTCAACTGATGATTGCGTGTGCGAAATGTGATCAGGTAGGCGCCGCCGGGATACTCTAGATGAGGCAGATTGCGGCGGCGCATTCTTGGTGATCGTAAGAATGATGATGCGCGGCGCTTCTTGAACGCGGGCGAGACATCCGCGTCACCAAGTGTTTCACACGCGGGCGAGACGCCAGCGCCACCAGAAGAGAGTTCACCCGCCATCCAGTAGCGCTCATTGACAGGATCGCAAAGGGATTCGTCATTACTGGGATCGAGATAGCGCAGGTAGTACCAGCACGAGCCTACCCACTGAGGCATGGTGTTGAGCTCGCGACGGTAGGTCCTTGGGCCATCTCCAAGGTCAAGTGTGACGGTCGCCCACGACCTGGCCCGCCCCAGCGGCGGCTCGGGAATGTCCGACTGCGCGTCTGCATGTGTCTCGGGCGCGAAGTTCTCCATAGGGGGCAACTCGACGGGCAGCATCGATTCGGGAACCGCCAACGGATCACCCGCTTCGTCATAGACAATCGGGAAAGGCTCGCCCCAGTAGCGCTGCCTGCTGAAGAGCCAGTCCCGCAACTTGAACGCAACCGACCGTTCGCCGGCGCCACGAGATTCAAGCCATTCAATCGCTTGGCGCTTTGCGTCGGGTGTTGTGAGCCCTTCGATTGGCGGACTGTTGACCGCGACGCCTGGTTCGGTGAACGCTTCACCCAGCGTCGCCCAGTGCGATCGGTTCATAAACTCTTCGCGGAGTCCCGCAATTCCCCGAAGCGCCAGGGCGCCAATCGTTTCAATCCACACCGCGCGGATGGCGCCTCTGCGATCCATACCCGTTTGCGATGGCCCAGTCTGGCCGCGCCGGCGAGTCAGGACGGTCTCGATCGCTTCGCTATACGACTCCGACTTGAGATTGTGGTTGACGACCAGGCCCAGGAAATCCGCCAGGTCCTGCTTCCAGTCTTCCGACAGCAGCGACCCCTGGCCTGATCGCTCGACGAACCAGCGAATGGCGTGGATCGTGCGCGGGTAGACGACGTCCACAATGGGCAGATCGAAGGTCTGGGCGAAGTCATAGTCACGATCGTCATGGGCGGGAACCGCCATGATTGCGCCCGAGCCGTAGCCCATCAACACATAATCTGCAATGAAGATTGGCATTTTCTCGCGAGACGCGGGATTTGTCGCAAAGGCGCCCGTGAAGACGCCCGTCTTTTCGCGCGATCGCTCCTGACGCTGCACGTCGGACAGCGCTGCAGCTTGGGCCCGGTACTGCGCGACCGCGTCAGCGGGCGAATTCGCAGTGTCCACCTCGCCCAGCCACGATTCGTTAACGCCCTCAGGCCAGGTCTGAGGGACGACCGCGTCAACGAGCGGATGCTCCGGCGCGAGCACCATGTAGGTGGCGCCAAAGATCGTGTCAGGCCGAGTCGTAAAGACTTCGATGGAGGCATCCGCCCCGTCGATTGGAAAGTGGATGCGCGCGCCCTCGCTTCTGCCAATCCAGTTGCGCTGCATGTGCTTGATAGGCTCAGGCCAGTCGAGCGAGTCGAGATCACGCAGCAGGCGCTCCGCATACGCAGTAATGCGCAACATCCACTGTTTGAGCGGACGTTTGGAAACGGGATGGTCCCCCCGCTCGCTGCGCCCATCCGCGGTGACCTCTTCATTGGCGAGCACGGTGCCCAGGGCTGGGCACCAGTTGACGGGCTGCTCGGAGAGATACGCCAGCCGACACTCGTCGATGATCCGTCGCCGCGTGGATTGGCTGAGCTCGCTCCAGAGGCTTCCCTGTGGATTATGCAGCGGGTGCGTCGCATCGCGCCTTCCCGAAGCGAACATCGCGATGAGTTCGTCAATGGGTCTTGCCTTGTCCTCTTCCTCGTCGTACCAGGCGTTGAAAATCTGCAGGAAGATCCACTGCGTCCAGCGGTAGAACGCTACGTCAGTGGTGGCTACGCTGCGGCGCTCGTCATGTCCAAGGCCAAGCCTGCGCAGCTGGCGGCGCATGGTGGCGATGTTCTGCTCGGTCGTGGCGCGCGGATGCTGGCCTGTCTGCATCGCGTACTGCTCCGCAGGTAGCCCGAAGGCGTCAAAGCCCATCGCGTGCAGCACATTGCACCCTGACATTCGCATGTAGCGTGCGTATATATCTGTGGCGATATAGCCAAGTGGATGCCCCACGTGCAGCCCGACGCCGCTGGGATACGGGAACATGTCGAGCACGAATTTCTTTGGCCTGTCCGCGCAGCGCTCGAATCCACTGGAAAGCTCACCCACAGGATTGGGCGCGTGAAAAACACCCAGCGCATCCCAGCGGTCGCGCCACTTCGCTTCGATATCGTTGGCTCGAGCCGCTGTGTAGCGATGCGCGGGTAGCCGAACTGCGGACCCGCCCGCTGGCGCAGTCTCGCTGTGACCGTCAAGATGTTCCTGTGTCTGCGTCATGGCGGGGCCAAGTCTATCGGTCCGAGGGGTGAAACAAGCCACCGTCGGGACCGAAACTGCGGTCAGTCCTTGTCGCGAAGTAGGCGTTTCGCATCGCCCACAAGGTAGAAGGACCCCGCGACGCAGATCAAATCATCCCTGCCTACAGCCCGGAGCGCCAGATCCATCGCTTCTGTGAGCGTGGCCGCCGTCTGCGCCATTCTGCCGCTGACGGTCCCGAAGCGCTGCTGAAGCTCCTCGGGCGCCACCCCACGCGCCGACGATCGCGCCTTCGTGAAAATGACCTTGTCGGCGCCAAGAGCGACTTCGCGCAGCAAGCCATCGACATCCTTGTCGTCGGAGCAGCCGAAGACCATAACCATCGAATCATTGGGCAGGAAGGAGCCGATCGACCGCACCAGCGCCCGAAGAGAGGCGACATTGTGGGCGCCATCGAGGACGACCCTTGGCTGTTCACGCACAAGCTCCATGCGCCCGTCGACCCGTGTGCGCTTGAGACCTTCAATAGCTTCGGGCTCGTGCAGATTGAACCCTGCGCCTCGCAGAACATCCCACGCAGCGAGAGCGAGCCCGCAGTTGAGGGCCTGGTGCTCCCCCATCAAAGGCACCGGGATATGCTCGAATGACGATCGCTCCGTCGACAGACACACGCAGGTGTGCGGACCCTGCCTGCGAGAGGCCTCGAACCGCTGGCTGAACTCATAATCGCGCCCGAGCATGGAAATGGGCGCCCCGACTTCGTCCGCCACAGCCTTGAGCGCGATGCGCGCCTCTTTCTCCTGAGGCACGCTGATGACAGGTATTTCAGGCTTGAACGCCCCCGCTTTCTCGCGAGCGATTGCGTCAAGCGTCGTTCCCAACAGGTGCGTGTGGTCGAAACTGATGGCGGTGACGCAAGTCATCGCTGGGGTGACGGCGCTCGTCGCGTCAAGCCTGCCCCCCAGCCCGCACTCCAGAATCGCCACATCCACCGCCTGCTCTGCAAACCAGACAAGCGCCATGACCGTGAGCGCTTCAAAGTAGGTCAGTTCGCCATACTTTTTCGCCAAGCGCCGTTCTACATCGATAACGCGCTCGAGCGTGTCGACGAACACCTGCTCGCTGATTAGTTCGCCACCAATGCACAGCCGCTCGCGCACGTCGACTAGGTGCGGGCTCGTGAAGACGCCGACGGCGCAGCCGCTCCCCGTGAGAGCCCCTGCAAGCATGGCACACGTCGAGCCCTTGCCCTTCGTGCCGACGACCTGCACAATAGGATATGCTTCATGTGGTGATTCAAGCGCGTCGAGCATCGCCCTCACACGATCAAGCCGAAGATCGACCGCTGCGGCGCGCTCCCGGCGAAGCCGCTCAAGATTGACGCGAGAGGCCAGATTTTCAAGCGCGCTGCGCATCGTCGTCAGCGTTGCGCCATAGCCGGCGCCAGCGCTCGCGTCCCGCGCGCCTTTGGGCGATCGAGGCGCGCCGCGCTTCATCTTGGTTGTCCGTGTTGTCGATGGTGTCATGTGGTCTTTAGCATACGGCTTTTCAATGGCCGAAGACAACGTGAAGCGCTGGCCAGTCAGCAGCCCTGGAGCAACACATGAACGCCTTCCCCGAGTCCAATCACCTCTTTGAAGAGTCGTGGCGCGTGCTCAAAATCATGTCGGAGTTCGTCGACGGATTCGAGACCTTGAGCGCCCTGCCGCCCGCAGTGTCGATCTTTGGCTCAGCCCGCACACCCGCGACAGACCCTTCGTACATCTCTGCACAGCGGCTGGCGCACCGCATCGCAGCACGTGGTAGAGCGGTCATTACGGGTGGCGGCCCTGGCATCATGGAAGCAGCGAACCGCGGCGCGCACGAAGCGGGCGGCGTCTCTGTCGGGCTCAACATCGCACTTCCCCAAGAGCAGGATCCGAACGACTACCAGACGCATGAGCTGGTATTCAACTATTTCTTTGTACGAAAAGTCATGTTCGTTAAGTACGCCCGGGCGTTTGTCATATTCCCAGGTGGATTTGGAACAATGGACGAGTTCTTTGAATCACTCACGCTCATGCAGACGCTCAAGATCTCGCCTTTCCCCGTCGTGTGCTTTGGCGTCGAATACTGGTCAGGCCTCATCGACTGGATCAAGCGCGTGCTGCGCGACGAATTCAACACCATCAGCCCGGAGGACATCGACCTCTTCCACGTCACGGACTGTGTGGAGGAAGTTGTGGAGATTGTGGACGGCTTCATCCGGGGCGTGCGGCCGGTGGGCTGTGGCCTTCCCGAGGTCACGGGGCATGGCGCAAAACTCACCGCAGAGGGCACACGCCAGGGCGTCACCGTGCGCCGGACCATCCGCAAGGCAATTTCACCTGACGAACCAGCGATCTGACGATCATTTATTGGTGAACAGCGACACGGGTGCGGAACCTCGAGCTTCGATCAAGCCGGCCGCCTGAACTGGTGGCGCGGGGCTGAACGCGTGGTGATCCTGAACGCTGCGATGAGCGATGACCTGGCAATGTCGCTAGTCGCTATCTGCTGGGCGCGTCAGCGTCATCGAGGACAGACCACGCCATGCCGTCGGGCTCTCTGCCCGCCTTGAGGCGTTTGACGATGCGCCAGTTTGCGACGTCGATGACGGTGACGATGTCGGCCCGGGTGCTGGCGACGTAGGCGAATTTGCCCGAAGGCGCCATGAGAATGCCCACGGGCACGGGGCTCGAGCCAAATTCTTCACCAAAGAGTCGGCCTTCATCGTCCATTGCGGCCCCGTCCATGGCGACACGCGCGACTTCCTTTCGGCTCGCAGCGTCAAACACGCGCACGAGGCCGGCGCCAGCGCACGAAACGAGGGCGCGACGGCCGTCCACCGTGAACTGCACACGAAGGGGAAAAGCGAACTTCTTGCCCTGGGGCGATTCGAATCCCATACCGGCCTGCTTTTCCTTGTCGGTGAGCGCCACGTCGATGGTGTCGACAAGCGTCATCGAGTGCACATCGACGACGCCCACGGTGTCCGCAAGACGATTGGTCACCCAGACGTATTTGCCATCCGGGCTGACAGCGACACCCTCCGCGCCTGCGCCCGTCGGGATCACCTTGATCAGCTCGCCTCTTTCAATGTCGATGGCGCTGATGGAGCCAGATGCGATGTTGGCGACGAAGGCGCGCTTGCTGTCTGGCGAAACCGCGACCATGTGTGAGCCGTTTGCGTTTGTGTCGATGGCGCGTTCGACTTCACCCGTCTGCACGTTAACGATGAGCAGCGAGCGCGCCATTTCACTGGTCACGAGGACATGCTCTCCATCTGCGAGAAACTGCACGCCATGGGGTCTGCGGTATTTTCCAAGGTCAATGGTGCGAATCGCCTTGCGTCTGGCGACGTCGATCACAGTGAGCGTGTTTCCCGCTTGCCGTGCGCCGTAGTTGCATACGACAGCGAGGCGTCCATCGGGCGAGCACGCGCCTTCGTGCGGCGCCTTCCCCACGGGCACTGTCGCGACGACGACGCCCGACTCGGGGTCGATGATCGACGCGGTCGCTTCTGATTTATTGAGAACGATGAGGTAATCCGCGTGTGCGGCGCGCTGGCCAGTTGTTGTCAGCGCGATGGCGGCAGCGAGCGCAAGGATGGTCCCTCTGGCGCGTTGGTGGTGTTGGCTTGCGGGCATGGTGACACTCCTATGTCGCAGCATTGGTTTCATACATGCGAGGATACCGCTGCGCGGCGCAGCCGATGCAAATGGGCGGGAACCAGGCTGCGAACACAGCGTCTGAGCGAGTATGCGCAGATTGTCCCTCGGAGGTTTTGAACGCCTGTTGGAGGACGCCAATTCATGACAGACGCAACACACCGCAAGCGAACTCTGAAGCGGCGATCCATACGCGGAGCTTGTCGGATAGCCCTACTTTGGGGTAGTGCAATGACGCTGGCGGCGGCTGCGTATGCGAACTTGTACACAGTCGCGATCAAAACGCAATGGTCACGCGCAGTCGTGCATCGATTGGGGTTGTCGCACATGCAATCCTATAGCAGTTGGTCGCGTTGGAAGGGCGTGCCGCCGCCAGGAGGCATTATCCCAAGCGTCGTATGCGGCAATGCGCTGATGGTGGGGCCTTCCCACGTGTTCGCGATGGCCGGGTTGAGATTCAGTCAGATCGATGTCTCTAATGGCATTTTACCTACTGTAATTCTGTATCAGGCAATTCCTCCAAAAGGATGGGTGAGAACGCCTGTAGCGCTGCATCCTACATATCATGGTTGGACGCTGAGCGCCAAGACCGGCGCCTCGACAGGAGTTGAACTGGGTGTCAATGCTGCCTGGCTTTGGGGTCTGGGCGCGCTGGGCGTCGTGCTGCCTCTTCGACAAAGGCGCAATCGCGGCGCAGGCGATTGCTCACGCTGCGGCTACGACCTCTCGGGGCTTGCGGCGACGACGCCTTGCCCGGAATGCGGCGAGGCGCGGTGAACGCAACTGATCGCTGACGTTTCACGGGCAATGATCGATGCGCGATCCAGCGGACCTTGGGCGGCGTAGCAGAGGATGTGCTGGAGAGAATGCGTGAGTGATTCGGCGCGATCGGTCGCAGGTCGCACGTTGAGGTTTCATAGGGCGCGTTGCTCTGCACAGGAGCACTGGCAATACTTGATTGATGGATGAGAGCGTCACACAACCAGCGCCCGCGAAACCCGTGCGTCAGGCGATTGCTGACGCTGCGGACGCGCTGCGGGCGGGCAAGCCTGTTGTGGCGCCAATCGACGCAGGATTCGGCGTGGCTGCGACGGCGACAAGCGATGCGCTGGCTGCGATTGTGAGGGCTGTCGGGTGCGACGGGGACGGGAAACGAGATGAAGCAGGCGTCGTTGCAGGGCTTGTCGCGTCAACGGACGAGATGGAGTCTGCGTTTTCAACCACGAGGCTGGCCCACCGGTTGCTGCTACATCGCCTTGCGCCCGGGCCGGCGGTGTTTGTGGGGCTTGGCCCTGAAAGAAACGCGACTGACGATGCCACCGATGTGTGGCAGCGCGACGGGGAATTGTGGCTTCGCTGTCCAGGGCCGGACGCGACGCGGGCGCTCGCAGCTGCGGTCGACGCAGCGATCGTCGTGGTCGAGCCCGCTTGGCGACACGCAGACGAACCCGCACTTCCCACGACTCAATCGGGTCTTGCGCTCCTCAAGAAACTTGGGTTCAGCGACGGTGCCGCGAGCCTTGACGACGGCGAGCGCCTTGGTGTCCCCACGGCTGCGACGATTGTCCGCTTGATCGACAAACCGGAAACACCTTGCGAGATCATCCGACAAGGCGCGTACGAGGAGCGGTATATCCGTGCGCAGTTGACGCGGACGATTCTCTTTCTCTGCACTGGCAACACGTGCCGAAGCCCCATGGCTGAGGCGATCGCTGCGGACCTGCTGGCGCGAGGAGAGACGCCGACGGACCAAGCGGTCGTGACGCGCGTCGTCAGCGCTGGCGTCGCTACGATGGGTGGCTCCCCGGTGTCGATTGAAGCAGTCGAGGCGCTAGCCCGGCTGGATGTCGAGTTCGATCCGCGTCGCTGCTCGCGCCCTCTCACGCGCGATCTCCTTGCCGATGCGGACGTCATTTTCGCAATGAGTCCAGGTCATGCAGAAGCGGTGGCTCGGCTGGACTCTGTCGCAGCAAAGCGTGTGCGTCTGCTTGACCCCGCTGGGCGCGACATTCCCGATCCGGTCGGCGCGCCGCAAGAAGTTTATGATGAAACGGCTAGGCGGCTGCGCAATTTGATCGCGCAGCGTCTGCGGGAGTGCACGATATGAGGATCGCCCTTGGAGCGGATCATCGAGGCAGCGGCGCTGCGAATCGGCTGATGGAGCATCTGCACGCCCAAGGCAACGGCGTCGAGGCGCTTGGCGGCATTTGCCAAGAGTCAAGCGACTACCCGGACAAGGCGTACGTCGTCGCTTCCGCAGTGTCGCAGGGCAAGGCGGATCGCGGCGTGCTGCTGTGTGGATCGGGCATCGGTATGTGCATTGCCGCCAATAAGGTCAAAGGAGTGCGGGCGGCGCTGGTGCACGACGAACTTTCTGCAGAGATGAGCAGGCGTCACAACGACGCCAATGTCCTGTGTATTCCCGCTGATCTCTTGGGCGAAAAACTCATCGAGCGCATTGTCGACGTGTGGGTCTCGACACCTTTTGACGGCGGCAGGCACGCTCGACGTGTGCAGAAGATCGCTGCGATTGAAGCAGGCGCCGACCCGCGTGAAGTCGAAGCGCCTGTGTGAAATCGAATCGCGCGCGCAACTCGCGCGACGTATTCAACATTGGAATACTGGCGCCTGACGACACAATCACTGATGACCGAGCGGTTCGACGAGTCGCCCGTGTTGTTTATCTTTTCGGCTGACCAATGGGCAGGTCAGAGACCTGCCTCATCTGAAGAATTTGCTAATGAACCAGGGGGATGGATGTGCGCAATTGCATTATGCGAGTGATCGCCGCTGTCGCTGCCCGGCAAAGTATTCGTGTATATACTGATATTTGTGCAATGTTATGGCAAAATATATCGTAAACTTGTGCCGTTTATGGCGTCAGAGTTGGGTTTGACTGCTTCGTAAGAGGTCCGCGTCATTGACTGCACCGCCCCGCTGCTGACGTCTAACCGTCTATCCCCAGCTGGCGAGCATGATGAGCAGGTCGCCTGGGCCGACCAGCCCACTGCTGTCGATGTCGGCCGCCACTGTTGTGCCGCCCCAGACTGTGAGCAGGGAAATCAGGTCGCGTGGGCCGACGACGCCATCGCCGTCGAGGTCCGCTCGATCGCGCTGGTTGAGCAGGATCGACACGTCGTTGGAAATGAAGTTCGCCACGGCGAGGTCGGGGCTTCGGTCGTCATTGAAGTCGCTTATCGCAATCGTCTGTGGGCTACTACCCGCAGCGAAGCGCGTCTCTGGCGCAAAATTCCCATCGCCAAGGCCCAGCAGCACCGAGACATCGTTGCTGTTGATGTTCACCATGATGAGATCAAGGACGCCATCACTATCGAGGTCGGCGATCGCAATCGTAAAAGGATTGTCACCCGCTGCGATAGAAGTCGCTAGCACGAATGTTCCGTCTCCAAGTCCCCGCAGCACCGCAACGCCAGCGCTGCCAATGGTCGCCACTGCGAGGTCGGAGGCGCCGTCGCCGTTGAAGTCGCCGATTGCCACCGTCCGCGGGAGAAAGCCCACAGCAAATCGCGTCTGGGCTGCAAAGGTTCCATCCCCATGGCCGAGCAGCACTGAGACGTCGCCGCTGTCATAGTTCGTCACGACGAGGTCAAGCGCGCCGTCGTCGTTGAGATCGCCAATCGCCACCATCACCGGGAAATTGCCCGCAGCAAAACGCGTCCGAGCCGCGAATCTCCCGAAGCCACGGCCCAACAGTACCGAGACCTCGTTGCTATTGAAGTCCGCCACAGCGAGGTCAGGGACACCATCGCCATTAAGGTCGTCAACCGCCACCGAAAGAGGAGTCCTGCCCGCACCGAAACGCCTCTGCGTTGCAAACGTCCCGTCGCCACGGCCCAGTAGCACTGAGACGTCGTTGCTTAATTTGTTTACCACAACGAGGTCGGAGTTTCCGTCTCCGTCGAGATCGTCGATCGCCACCGCGAATGGGTTGGCGCCCACATTAAAACTCATCTGTTTTTCTAAGGTTCCATCGCCATGGCCCAGTAACACAGAGACGTCGTTGCTCTTGAAGCCCACGACAGCGAGGTCGGGGTTCCCGTCGCTGTTGAGGTCGCCGATCGCCACGGAAACAGGGGAGGAAAATGCTGTGAAGCGCGACTGGCCCGGGAAGATCCCGTCGCCATTGCCCAACAGCACCGAAACATTGTCGCTTATGACATTCGCGACGGCGAGGTCAAGGTTGTCATCGCCGTCGAGGTGACCGATCGCTATGGAACGCACTCCACTGACTGCGTTGAAACGAATCTCTGGCGCAAAGGTTCCACCGCCTTTGCCAAGCAGTACGGAGAAGTCGTTGCTGAAATCGTTCGCCACAGCGAGGTCGGTGTTCCCGTCGCTGTTGAGGTCGCCGATCACCACTGATAACGGGCCATTGCCCGCAGCGAAACGCGCCTGGGATGCGAAAGTCCCGTCACCAAGGCCAAACAGCAATGAGATGTCGTCGCTACCACCATTCGCTACAGCGAGGTCGGGGGAGCCGTCGCCGTTGAGATCGCCAATCGCCACCGACACTGGGAAATCGCCCACAGCGAAACGCGTTTCTGGCGCAAAGGTCCCGTCGCCAAGACCCAGCAGCAATGAGACGTCGTTACTCCCTACGTTTGGTACAGCGATGTCGAGGGCGCCGTCGCCGTTGAGGTCCTCGATCGCAACCGACAGTGGGAAATCGCCCACAACGAACCGCTTCTCTGGCGCAAAGGTCCCATCGCCAAAGCCCAAGAGCACCGAGATGTCGCCGCTGAATTCATTCGCCACCGCGAAGTCGCCCACGCCATCGCCATCCAAATCGCCAATCGCCAACGACAGCGGAAAATTGCCCGCAGCAAAACGCGTCTGGGCTGCGAAGGTCCCATCGCCATTACCCAACAATACCGAGATGTTGTTGTCGCCACTATTCGCCACAGCGAGGTCGGGAACGCCGTCGCCATTGAGGTCGCCGATCGCCACAGACTGCGGTTCATCGCCCACTGCAAAACGCGTCTGCGTTGCGAAAGACCCGTCGCCAAGGCCCAGCAGGACTGAGACGTCGTTGCTGAGCGAATTAGCTGCTGCGATGTCGGGATTCCCGTCTCCATTCAGGTCGCCGATCACCACTGAAACCGGACCCGCGCCCACGGGGGATTTCTGACCAGAAAGAGCGGCGCATCGGCCCGGACAGGGCCAGCAAGGAGCAGCGGCGCGAGCAATGCTGCAGCTGCGAGCGCTGGCGCGAGGCGTGAAGCGCAGACGAAAGCATGTGGGCAACCCACGCTGCCTTCCCGAGGCTGACTGTGCGTCATGATGGCTCTCTCCGTTCCTGCGTATCTTTCTCGTGGCGCTTCTCGCGACACTGCTGTGGCGGTCCAAACTGACTGTACATCAAATTTCGTTCTAGTGCAAGGTTCCCATTCTTGCCAGTCTTGTCAGTTTATCACGTTAACTTCCTGCTTGACGGCGCCGCCAGAGGTTCGCGCTATTGACTACGCCACACCGCAGCTGACGCCAAACGGTCTACCCCCAATCCGCGAACAGGACGAGCAGGTCGCCAGGACCGCCTGCGACAGCGGGTTTCACCACCCAACTGTAGGAGCCCGCTGCGTCGGACCCCGTCGCCACTGCGCTGACAGTCAGCCCAACAACAACCAGCCGAGGCGCGTTTACTTCTCGTCCGCTGCTCCCCAGTGGCTCATGAGTTCAACAACATCGCGCGCGTCGACACGACCGTCGTGGTTGGTGTCCGCGGGACAGTTTGCGCAGTCGCCCATGTCGAGCAGCATCAGGCGCAAATCAGCCGGCCCGATCACGCGATCGCCATCGAGATCGCCGGGATTTGGCGGCGGAGCAACATGTTTGGGCCGCTGCGG